>Ga0302140_10010492_pt1 | contig 11440 bp, 10 predicted proteins | sample I_Bog_E1_1_FD_202095 | JGI IMG/M metagenome (GOLD analysis project Ga0302140, IMG submission 202095) | Peat permafrost microbial communities from Stordalen Mire near Abisko, Sweden - I_Bog_E1_1 | ecosystem: Environmental > Terrestrial > Soil > Wetlands > Peat | place: Sweden: Abisko, Stordalen...
TAGGCTGGGCCAACAAAACGGTATCGGCCGTTGTTCAGGGGGCGGATGATGAAAGGTGTGGGTGCACCGAAGAAAATGACGACGATGTCATGTTCCTGGGCTGCATCGGGGGCATATCCAACAAGTTCCGTCACCGAGACGAAATAACGGTAGTGCTTGGCCTTCTCTTGCAAACGCTGGACGAGATGTCCAATATTACCCGTGCTCAGTATGTCCTCTAGCCACATGGCCAAATCTGCGACACCGGTCCCCTCTAGCAGGCGAAACCCTGTTCGGATTCCTTCGATACGATACTCGGGTATTGTACTACCGCAGAAGATAACTTTGAAGACTGGATCATAGGGGAGAGAATCGTATATCGAGGAATCTCTGAAGGCTTTTCTGAGCTCACTTATCCAATCGCTGGCCGCTTGGTGGTCGAAGAATACTTTATAGGCGTTGCTCGGCTCTGTTGTGTCTGAGCCATGCTCGATTTGAGCAAATGCCTTTTTTAGCTCATGGGGAGATTCAACCCTGTTAGCGAGGCATTCCTTCCAACTGAATCCTCTGCGACCAATCGTAGAGACTCTACATCCTCGGATAGACATGACAGCTTGAGCTAAGGCTTCTCCATCTGTATCAAAACTGGTAGAAGCCTGAGTTTCTCCTGCAGAAGTGAATACTGTATTAGCATCAAACTGAGTGCCGAATTCGGAGGTCCAATCGATAACCCGTGACGGTAGTTGAAGATTATGCAATTGAGGCAGACAGCATGACAGCGAAATCATATCCTTAGAATGCAGGAATTCCATCATTGCTTGTGTGTAGACATCTGAGCAAGTATAGTTGTAATTTGGCCGAATCCCATGAGTGGCGATGCCAAGTAGGCCATATATCCTGTCTCTCGGGTCTGTAGCCTTGAGATCAGATTGACTTCCCGGATCATATAGTGACGTAGCAAGTGGGAACAACCGTGAAGATTCGTCTTGGAAATAGTCCCCTCCATCCGTAGCATCCACATCGACCGGGCTGCAACACTGCTCTTTCCAACTCCCCGTTGATAGTCTGGCATTTCTATGTTCCTCAAGGGGTTTCTTAGCACCGTGATATGATAGTAGCCAAAGAACCACGTTATAGCGAGACGAAAGTGGGTGTCAAGAAGGCGACGATTACCGCAGGCAAAAGTTACCGTCGATGTCAAAAAGATCTCTTGCAAAACCCAGACACGCGTCCACCATGGTCGCTCCGTCAAAGCTTCTAGCTCGGGAAGCGGGAAAATGCCTTGTCCAGTTTCGCTAGACCGCCCTGAGATTTTGTCGAGGAATGATTTCATACTCACGCCTCGATCATCCAACGGGTTGTCGGTTTGCCAAGTGCTAAGGTCAGACATTTTGCGGAACATTCGGATATTGGGATCTTCGAAGTAGAAGCGTTCAGCTTCCTTCCCAACCGCTGCAAGATCGTCCATAGCATCATCACTTCCTTCACCAGCTGGGCCGAGCCATATGATTACCTGGCGGGCTGTCTTGTAGATCTTTCCCATGAGTTGTACTTGGACGTACTTTTCGTCGTTGTTACTTTGATCAATACATATGGCATCTGCCCACAAAGTGATCACCAGATTCCTGTCTCGCAGATGACGCAGGGCCGATGCAAGGCTTGCTCCCACTGAGGTGATGTGGAAGGCTTCTTGCATATCTTTGTTCGAGGAGTGGTCCGGAAGATAATCAACCTCGATTTCTTGCCTATTCGTAGCATCGCCCCAGGCGTAAGAAAGCGCATGGTACTGCGCTTCTTCGATGGGCACATGTCTGAGGCGGCAGCGCAAGTGGGATCCGTATTCGATAGAGGGCAGCAGGTCAAGTAACCTGTTCTCTTCGCGGGAATCATCTAGCTGACGATACCTGATCGGCATATCCCCGGGACTTCTTGTTGATATATTGTAAGGCTAAGGGACAGAACTGTGCTTTGTAATACTGTCTATATAAGAGCATTGAGTGATAGCGGGGATGAAGCAGCGGCCTGCGGGGCTATCATCACATGGGGAGATGACAAGTTGCTGACAAATCCTTGAAACAAGTCTTAAATAATTTATGTGAGACTGTTGTTGATGTGTTGCTGCTGAAGAATCTCAGTTGCGAGGGCTCCCCAGCAGGCTGATTCCACTAAGGATTCTAGCTAGAGAACCTGCAAAGGGGTTTAAAGAGTGACAGTGCAAAGCTAGCGGCCGCTAGCTCGACAATTCCACGTGATATGGCTGCGACCCACTGCCTAGGTAGGTAACCTTAACTTCTTCACCTTTAACGCATCTTACAGTAACCTAAATTTACAACTACAATAGCTTTCCTGGATGCTCTCGACATGCATGACCTACTCGGGATTCCAGAGATGGTTGCCGCCTTTCTTCAGGCAAACACGGTTGAGCACGCCCTACTCCGAAACTGTCTCTACGTCAACCGCCTGTTCTCGCACGAAGCTAGCCGGATCTTGTGGAACAGGTGTGGAAGTGGATTTCCTGTCAGTTATTCGCGCAACAAGGAGCCTACAGTGCACGCCCTAGCCAATATCGCTGCCCGCAATGTTCCACGCGCTCAATACCACGCCAACTGTATTCGCGAGCTTCGTTTCGTCCGCAGCCAAGAGGACTGGCTCAAGACCACAGACGGGGAGCAATGGCATGACTGCTTGCTGAACATACATTTTCCCATCCTGGAGTCCTTCGCCAGCGATGGGCGCACAATGGATGATTCAGAACTCGATGTCCTCAAAACGACAGGGCCATTCTATGACTTTCAAGCCGCTGAACACGTTGGATTATTCTGGCATATACTCAGAAGTAGCCCAAAACTGAAAACTATCCACTTGGCTATGGACGAATTACATTCTTTCGAGACTGTTCAAGAAGAAGTCGTCAAATTCATCAAGTCTACACCGGCATTAACCTCTCTTACTCTTACTCTCAATTACCGCGACCACGAAGAGTTTCCCCATAACATCTGGCCACCAGGCGTTCTCAGCTCATTGGCTGAGCTTCCTGTGTTCAGCAAGCTCCAAGGTCAAATTCTGAGCGCAAATGCCCTGCAGAATCTGCCGGAGGGCTCCTTTCCATCTCTTCGGGAACTCGTTACAGGATACGTTGGCTCCATAGATGTATTACCGTCGTTGTTCCCATATCTTTCTGTACTGAGATTAGAATTATTCAACACAATTGATGGAGGGCTGGGTAGACTTGCCGATCTTTCCTGTTTGACGAACTTGGATTTGACTTTTTTTGAGGGCAGCTCTTTCTCAGGGCCAGATTTGATCGAACTGGCCCACGGATGTCCCCATCTCACAACAGTAACTCTACCTTCTACATCTGTGCTCATGATGGACGATCCCTGTCCGTGGGGCAAAGACATCGACGATACAACCGTAGAGAAATTCGCACGTGCTCTGCCGAAGCTCAGCACGTTCAGCTTTGGTCTCGAAAATCGCTCGGCACTCACCCACCAAGCCATTATTTCTTTGGCGCGTCACTGTCCAGAGCTGGGTTATTTCCATATCACGGCCGATGTTTCTATACCTGATCTACTTAAGGACCTTATGAAGCTTGTTGATGCACCTTTACGATCCATGCATTTCATGCGTTTCTATCTGCCCGAGAATGTGGGGCATACATACGAAAATATTAAGGAGCTCGCTGACCAACTGGCCTACGTGCTAGCACCGGACCTTTGCGAGTTCCAAATCAGCGATGGAAGCGATAGTGACATTGAATTCCAGGATCTGGTCGAGGGGTGTCTAAGCCCCCCTTCCCTCAGACACATCCGCCACTAGAGCAAAGCTGGAGTTGGAGTCGAGAATCAATCCGAAGCATGGGAGGAAGACGCTGGCAGAGAAGCAGAGAGAGAATGAGCTTTCAGTGGTTTGGAGGATAGTTTATGAAACCCAGATGATTGTAAAGGATCAAAGGAAGCATATTCCCTGGTCTCACCGTCCAAAAATCTCTGGCACAATTCACATAGCCTCAGAAGTAAAAACTCATATATCGATGTCCGACTGGTTCGAGTGCAAATATGTGTCTGGCTTCTAGGAAATGGCGACCCTGATACTGAAGGCTGTGAGACCGCTCCTTGGTTATATATGGGCGTTTTTGGTAGGCGCAATCTCGTTTGTTTACCTTGGACACCGTGATTGCAAGAGTGATGCTCTTTGGAATATGACCATATGCCTGCGTCTTAGTCAAGGCAAAGATATCGTGAATTTTGAGAAGTGCAAAAACTATTCTCATTCCACGGTTTAACATATGCCCACTGATTTTCTTTTCGATTGTTCGCACTCACTCAATTCAACAGACACAGTCTACCCCCAAGTTACATTCTAACTGCAATTCCACGGTCCTCTTTAACCTCTCTTCCAGAAACTTTGAAACCCAACAAAGCCATTGTTCTGCAAGCTCTGCCCTTCAGCCGTCGGCTCCCCAACCTTGATCTTCGCCGCCACGGGGAACGGCGCATAGACGCCATTATTCTGCCGCGCCTCTACCGAACATTTAGGTTTGTCTACCTCGATGTCAATATTTCCCAATTCTTCCTCCATTTCCTTCTGCTTATCGACGGCGTCCACTCTCTCCATGTCAGAGCTTTCCATGTCTCGTGTTTCGTTCCTTGGAACTTGCTCGGAATCTGGGGCACTGGGTGCTGGAGATGGCTACCATTGAGGATTATAGTTAGTTGTGTGAACAACAAGACAGTGGGAGATGTTTCTTACTGGGCGCTGGCTACCGATGATTTGTCCTTGGGGGAGTTTCGGAGCACCCTGCTCTGGCATATCCGGTTCCGCCTTTCTCACTTCGTCCCGGACCTCGTGAAGCAACTCGGTTTGGGATGCAGCGAGACACAATGACAATGCCGTCTTCTTTCTTTCAAGATTCTGCAAGGCGAGAAGAATCTCTTTCTCTCTCTTCCCTTTCAACACCTTCCAATACCTGCTTCGGAGAGAAGGGTGCGAATATTGGCCTAGGACCTTGACGAGGAGGTCACGGAGGCTGCAGGCTTGTGGGATGGTGTATTCTAGTTGAGCGAAGACGAACGTGGTGTGTAAGGAGCGCGTCTCTTTGATACGAAGAATAATCTCAATTAAACGCTTGACATGATTTACATGTTGGCAAATTCTATCTGGGGCGTTCTTGACCCTTTCATATAAGTCGGACAGGACGGCAACAAGCAGGGCTGAGCTCGCCAAGCCACTTAGTACTTCCATGCCCGGTGTCAGGTGTCCGGCCTGGGAAGTTCTGGTGTTCTCGGCATATCAAGAGCTGAGAGTGAAGGCCTTACCTGCAAGGTTAAAGAAATGATGGGAATGAGTGCTTTGTTGTGATAAAGGGGCAATGGATAAGTGTCGACGTGGCAAGGCTGTGCTATCGTCGTACGGGCCGCAGCGGAAAAGCCCCAGAACCTGCAGGTTGACATGACCAATCAGCTCCTTCTCCAGGAACTAAGGGTGGCAGAGGGCTATCTTTTGGATGAGACAGAAAAAAGCCAGCCCAATCATCACAACGATAAATGTCTTACATCGGCGTAAACCGCCTTGCGCAACCTTTTGAGCAAATCGTGTCGACATAGATGGGAAGCCGAGCCCCTGCTCGCCCCTTAGTGAAGCAGGCATTGTCAAGCCGCCTAATAGGATGCCTTATGGGGTGCTTTGCCTCAACTCTCCGACTTGGCAAGAAAAGCGGCCCGAAGGCTCCTTAAATCGTCGGGATGACATGCAGAAGGGATGATCTTCGACCTCTCTTGAATTCATTCCCTAGTTCGTACCAATGGATGATAATCTGCCTTCTCAAGGCCCCAGGGTCGGAAAGGCTATTTCTCTGGGGCAAATCGAACCAGAGTAATGGCATCGCAGGAGATATTGCAAGAACAATCATAAACGGTTTCTGTGTCTGGCATTGTTGTGCAGGCAAGGGTAAAGGTATGTTTAGTACTACACTGAAAAAATGCGTAGCTATGAGGACCGGTTTAACGTCACGCCAGAGCTATTGAGACTCAAACGTAGCACCCTTCTCGATGCTCCCTGGAAGAGGGCAATAGCAGCAACCGTTTTCCTTGGCCTGCTAGCTGTCATCGTCGGTTTCCCGGTCCTTCACTCCAGAGGACATCTCGGGCGACATCGGTCAGTATATTATTCCCCACGGAGCTTTATTGCAATGAGAAGATGTATCCTAACGTGTATTATGTCTTCAGACTCTGGAAAGACAACGACGCATTACATAAATTGCTTCCTCTACCCGAAGAAACGGCAGAACAGCATGAATCTAGAGCATTCAAGATGTCAAAAGTTACTTGGGATTCCATTCCAACAACAGAATGGTGCCGGAGTCAATGTGCCGTTTGGATATATCAGTATTTGCTTATACTTGATGTCATGGATTCGCAAGCCGCACATGAGGGGAACAGATTCGCTAGCAACGGACTTAGCTTCTTATATGGCTGAGAAGCAAATACCAACAAATGATCAAAACCCATGCTGATGCTCTCTACGACCGAGTTCAAGAGATCAAAGCAAGCCTTGTAGGTTGCGAGAGAAGGAGATTGGAGAATCTTCGTGACGAATTATATGGAGAAGAACTTTGCGATTTTCCAGATCGGTCACAAGATTGCGATGGAAGGGCTGAGGACTATTCCCAATCAAGTTACAAAGATACCCGGGAAGAGCAAATGCCTTAATACTCAGAATAAAAGTCTCCTGTTTCTTGAAGCCCACATTCAAGATTACGGGAATGTCGGAAGAGCAGGAGCTGTTCATTTTCGTTCGGTATCACAGCATCTGCCGACCAACAGTAGCTATCTATAGCCGAGAAGATTAGCCTAAGATTATAGGAGAGCAATAGTATAACTACTTGCTGAATATGCATTTTCCTGTATTAGAATCCTTCGCCAGCCACGAGTATATAATGGATAATTTAGAACTTCAACTTAATGCCCTTAAAAAGGCAGGGCCGCCATTCTATGACTTTCAATCCTCCAGGCGCGGGTCTTTACAACATCCACCTCTTATAAAACCTCTGCCGACAGTATTATTTACTAGAGCCTCCTCGTCCTACTATAGTATCTTCAAGCCATAAACTACACCTCCGCCTACCGCGCCGGGACCTTCTTCGCAGGCTACAGCTTCGTGTCTAGCTAGATCTTCGAGAACATTACGCAGAACGGCTGTACAAACGGGATGGACATCGTGGGCCTCATGCCGCGACACTTCTCTAAGGACGCGGCCTGATGCTTATCTGCGTCATCGGGAGGGATCGTCTTAGTCAAACTCTCTTTCTTGCCTTCGGCGACTCTCGCGAGATTCAGAAACAGGCTCCCAAAACTGGTCAGGATCGGGAGTATACGGACCTCTCCGGCCGACGAATTGGAGTTGCCCGGGAAGGCCTCCAGTTATCTGTGGGCAATGAAAGACAATTACGTAGAACGTCGTTCCTCCGCGGAGGCACTGATGAAATTCTCGCGTGCGCCAGGTTCTTGCCAAGCGCGCAAATGATTCAGGCCAGTCCGCCTGGTTTCTACTATCAACAATCCGATAATCCTTGATCGGAAGGGTGTCATCATTGCGCGCCATGCTGGAGCTTGGGATGCTACCAACAGTGTTTGCCCGTGGGCGGTATGAGAGCTTACGGTTCAAGATGTCGTTGGACGCTAGCACGTTGAAGCAGGCACTAAATACGAAATACATGTGGTCTCGGATTATTTGACCTGCATTGCTGGCTTCCTTGACGAATGTAAACTCATGGAAGAGTTTACTTCCTCTCTCCGGTCCGGCGCTGACACAAAAAGCAGCGATGTACTCGGCCACGAAATCGTTCGGATGTCGTGAAGGCGGCATTGAAGATTTTGGCAACATGTTCTTCCCGTAAATCCTTCGGGCGAGGAAAGTCTGGTTGATGATGTCCGCTAGTCGGAGTAGATCTTCCTCTGCGAAGCCGAAGACTTGGCTATTCAGTGGATACTCGGAAAACAATCCTGGAAGGGTAGCTGGGCCCAGCTGGGTCGCCGGATTATACAGTCGTAGGAATGCTATCAGTGCGTTTTGTCGTACTTTGAGCGGAAGCTGTAAGATTGCCGAGACGCTGAATTCTTGTCCAGAACTTGCTCTCAAGTGATCCAGATGCTGGAAGAGGTATGAAGCAATATAATTACGCAGAAATGGGATTTCAAGCTGAGGCTGCGAAGACAGTAGAAAAGTCAGCATTCCCTCAAGAGGGGCCGCATATTGTGTCCTCCCCGGGATATCCAGTGTCCGGGCTGCAGCGAGAGACAGGGCATGAAAGCCAGTCAACACAATCTTCTTATCCGCCATGCTGAATATATCGGATCGAGATGATGATCCCAAAAGCCGCAAGCCCTTCCCAAAGAAGAAGAACTCGCGAACGGATTCATGGATTACCTGAACCTTGGCTTGCCATATATCATCGTTGTCTGGTAAAGGAACAACTTCAAATAGTCCTCCCGAGACGTCAACAATGCGTCTTTTCATGCGTTTTGCGACTTCTTCTGAACTCCTTTCAGCTTGCCAGATGTAGCTCTCATGCTGAATTCCGAGTGCTGTGTTGATTTCAGCAAGGCTTAGTGGCCGAAAGGAGCAGAGAATCCATTGGGAGATCTGGATTAGGTCTTCTCCGACCTCCCTGAGCTCTTCTAGCTCTTGAAAGATTTCGTAGTATAGGTCGTCTAGCTCGACTGGGATCGAGTAAAGTAGACCCTCTAGAGGTTTCCCGCGGTCAATTGCTCTAAGTATTTTTTTCGTGACCAGATCTACCCATAGAAACACCCCATTTGCGTTTGCGAGTAAACTTTGTCGAATTAGTGCCAGCGAGGAATCCAGCTGAAGCGGCAGTTCTTCTTCAACAAACCGAAGTATGTCCTCGAAATTATGTTCGTCGACGGATATTTCAGCGGCAACTTCTGATCTCAAGCTAACTATTGGGTAATAGCGACTGGTCCAGCATATTTTTCGCTGAAGTCCCATTGATCGTGCGAGGCCAAGTGATACTTCGAATCTTCGCACTGCCTCACGTACTTGAGTCTCGTTACATTCGTCAAGAGCATCGATGAAGATCTCCAATTCATTCGTTGGTTCTTGTTCAATGATTTGATGGATCGCTTCTGCAAGTTCAGCTACCTGCCAATCCACTGTTGCATCGTCCCGCCCATGTAGCTTTTGGCAAAATGTCGGCAGGAACTCGCACATGAGAAGACGATCCTGCTCGAGAATTTGGTGCGTCAGACTTTTGTATAGCCCGAGTAATGTATTCTCCTCAGCCGAGCCTCGTGCGTTGAAAAAGAACTGCAGAAAGATAGTCCTGCAGTCCTTTGTAGATCGTTTCCGCGATATGTAGAGACTTTTCAATAGTATCGTCTTTCCCGAGCCTGGCTTCCCTTTAATGCACAAAAGCTGGCACGGGTTTGAGCACCACTGAAGATAGCTATTGTGCTGGTAAATCCAATCACAACTCCCGTGGAAGGGACTCTTCACGCCAGAGGCTCTGATGCTCATCTCTGAGAACGATAGAGACAAGAGGCATCTTTTGACAGCATCGTCGTATCGAACACGGATCTGATTTTTTAATGCAGCGTATCTGCCACGCTCGCTTTCGCTGTGACCGCAATGAGCAAGATCATCCAGAATTTGATCGAGACCAAGTTTGATCGAAGTCGTTAGAACAGCTCCACGAGAGCGGCTGTTGTCAGGCAAGCCAAAAATTGACAACGCCTCGATGATGGTAGGAAGATTGCTCGGCACCCCCCTGTGGAGACGTAGTTAATGTCGGCAACACTTATATCGTCCGCGAGATGCTTACTTGACGTCGCGTGCCCATCTCTCTAGTTCAGATACTAATCTCTGAAAACCTGTGTCTTCCCCTGTCTCAAACCTGACCATATCGCGATGGTTTGCGTGTATACTCTTGAGATTGTAGCCAGAGAATGTAGCCGATCTTTTCGACACGACTGTGCCAATGCCAAACAGAGGCAATTCCTCGTAAAAGCAGGTGATCTCAAGCTTCCGCCCATCTTCCCTAAGGTAGCGAATCATGTCTGAGAATCTATCTTGAAGAGATTCAAGCAGCTTATTATTTGTTTGGAGCACTTCTAGTAAACTGCAATTCGAGGACTTGATGATTCCCAGGGCCTTCGCTGGGGTCTTGGCCCAATCGACCATCCAGCTACCCTCGTGTGGCGTTCCCATAAACGCGATGGCCTTAGTTGACTCAAACAACGGTCTCAGATGAGGCTCTGGGCTAAATCGCGACAGTAGAATGGATTCCTTGCATACTAGACCGCCAAGGCTGTGAGCAACGAAAATGATCGGTCTCGAGGGGTTCTTGTCTCTGGCTGAGGTGAGATCATTGAGTAAGTTTCGTGCATGGTCGCTGAGGCCATTTCGTGATGCCACCGCTCCACGTACGATGTAGGCATCGTAGCCATATGTGAGAATGCGGGCTGTGGTGAATTTAGCTGGCAGCAGACGTTGTGGCCATGGGGCTGTGTCGCCACGAGCAGTCCATGTCGTCCGGCGATTTCCAGTCAGCCCATGGACGAAACAGATGTCAATGTCAGCACTTGGACTATCATACAAAACCTCTATCCCATCTGCAAATCCCTCCGAGTGAGAACTTTGTAGGCTGGCGGAAGCAGCGGTTGTTAGTAATTTCGCTTTCCCAGCTAGGCTTGCAAAAGTGCGCTCCATTCGTCTCTGTCTCACATTGAGAGGAGTATTGATTGTATTCGAGCGTTTATCTCTATACGGATAGTTCGATACCTACCCGACGTTATCTGTCTGGTTTCGGAGTCGTGGATAGGCGCCGAGGTGTAGTGCACGTTCTATATTGAAGCAGGGGACTAGCATTACTTAAGCCCGTTGGTGCCTTAAGGCATACGGCTGTCCCGAGTCAGTTCGGCTATTAAAAGGTCTAAATTCTAATTTTAGTTACGCGGAGTTGGTATATTACCGCATTATTATTATCTTTAATAGCGTATTACATGCGGCTCCATTATTACTGTCGTTAAATCCAGTTTTATGCCCATGACGTGCCTTTTTCCACAGATATCTCTACCTTCTTGGGATAATGTTCGACGTGAGCCAGTGAGCTGTCTTGGGACTTTTCCGATGTCAGTTCTCATTCGTCTTTACACATATCCATTCAGCATCGATTGCTGTATCAGTTTCCATTTTTCGCTTGGCTTACCTATGTATAGAGAGTAAACCTGGTTTGGACGACTTCACGTACATCTCACGCACAAGAAACGAAGGTTACTTAAAACGTCGCAGGCTAAATAAGGGTGCCAAGAGAATTAACCCCGCACGGGGATTGTGGAACAATAGGTACGCTAAGATAAGGAATACTTACCTACGACCCTCCACTATCTTCGACTTCAATTCTACTCCACAACCCAGTTCCATGGCAGCTCGGGCCAGATCG
>Ga0302140_10010496_pt1 | contig 11439 bp, 6 predicted proteins | sample I_Bog_E1_1_FD_202095 | JGI IMG/M metagenome (GOLD analysis project Ga0302140, IMG submission 202095) | Peat permafrost microbial communities from Stordalen Mire near Abisko, Sweden - I_Bog_E1_1 | ecosystem: Environmental > Terrestrial > Soil > Wetlands > Peat | place: Sweden: Abisko, Stordalen...
CATTGTGGACGAAAAGGGCAAGCGGATTCCCGGCCAGGTTTCGTTCGCGCAGATTCTGCAACATCCTGAACGCCATTCGCAAGCTGTGATGCATGATTTTCTTCGCACCCCTGAGTTCTGCGCCGCGTGCCACAAAGCCAACCTGCCGGGTCCACTGAACGACTACAAGTTTTTGCGCGCCTTCACGGCTTACGATGAGTGGCAGCAGTCCAAGTTTTCGCAGCGCAACCCGCTTACGTTTTACACGGCCGACTTTACCACCTGCCAGGGTTGCCATATGAAGCGCGCCGCCAATGCCTTGCCCGACTACGGGGCGAAGAACGGCACCTTTGCCTCTCACCGATGGCTGGCCGGCAACACTGCCGTCCCTTTCTACTATGGCTTTGATGCGCAACTGAAGAAGACCATTGACTTCCTGCGTGCCGGCGACTATCTCAACGTTGATATTCTCGGGCTCAAAAAAGTAAACAGCAGCGATCTGATTGCACCGCTGGGCAAGGTCTCTTACAATCTGGCCCCTAACGATCGAGTCGAGGCCTATGTCATCGTCCAAAACAAGAACATCGGACACTCCTTGATTCCCGAGGTCCGCGATCTTTATGAAGCCTGGGTGGAGTTCACGGTAAAAGATTCCAGCGGCAAAGAACTCTATCACAGCGGCTTTCTCAAACCGGATGGGATGCTGGACGCACGGGCGCACAGCTTCACCAATCGCCCGGTAACCGATCAAGGAGAGTTTGTCGATAATCACCGGGTCTGGACCATCCATTCGGTAGCGTACGATAACACCGTCCCAGCCGGACGTTCCGTGCTGGTACGCTATCAATTCCAATTGCCGGCAGATGTGAACGGCGAGGTCACAGTAACGGCCAAGGTGAATTACCGACATCTGCGACAGAGCTATCTCAATAACATCTTTGGCAAAGATCACCCTGCCTACCCAGTTGTGGAGATAGCTTCGAAGAGTCGTGTCTTGAAGGTCGGCGAGAATGAACCGCAGGCGGCTGACCCGGCCGACAACGCAGACTGGATGCGCTGGAACAACCTGGGGATCGCACTGCTGGACCAGTTCCAATACGCGGAATCGGTTCGGGCTTTCACCGAAGTGATCAAGCTGCGGCCAAGCTATGCGGACGCCTACATCAACGTTGGCCTCACCGAGATTTCCTGGGAGAAATACGGTTCAGCCCGCACCGCTATTCGCAAGGCCTTATCGCTTGATCCTGACAATGTGCGCGCACACTTTTACGACGGACTGTTGCAGCGCCGCGCAGGCAACACAGAACAAGAGATCGCCGACTTCCGCAAGGTGGTGGATGCCTTTCCGCAATCGCGGGACGCACGGCGGGAGTTGGGCATCAGCTATTACCAGCACAACGACAATCAGGCCGCTTTGGAGCAGTTTGAAGCGCTGCAAAAGATCGATCCGGACGATCTTAGCGCGCACTATAACCTGTCCATCCTCTACCGTCGCATGGGAAAACCCAAGGAGGCCGCGAAGGAACAGGCCATGTTCGTTGATAAGAAGGTGGATCCGGGCGCGCCGACTTACTCGCTCGACTATCTACGAGTGCATCCGGAAATTTCAACGGAAAGCATACCCTGGCACATGCACTCTGACCTTGAGGACAGTATTGGAGTCACGCACAATGGCAAATGACCGGATGAACCTGAAGAAGACTCTGTGCAGAATTACTCCCAGGATGTTGCCCCTTTTATTAGTTTTCCTGCCCGCGGTCGGCAGTGCCGCCAACAAATGCCCGTGGATCAACGAGGCAACTGCCTCGGGTCTTCTGGGAGGCGAAGCGGAGGGCTTATACACTCCTGCCACAACAGGGCAGCCTGCAGTCTGTACATTTACAAATGCAAGTGCGGATGTCGTGCGTACGCTTCGCATATCAGTCGAGTCGGCGACAGATCCACATGCGCAACTCAACACTATCGCCCAAATCTGCGGGACCGATGTGGTCCCCGTCAAAGCCATCGGGAACGAAGCGATGGTCTGCACGGCTGACGGCCGCAAGGGCGCGACCGGCGTGCGGATCGTCGGGCGAGTCCGCGATCAGGTCTTCACTATCCTCATCGGAACGACACTGAAGAACGATCCCATCTTGAATCCATTCGCGCTGAAGACCAACGCTCAAACTGCAGCCGAGCAGGTCTCAGGAAATCTCTTTTGACCCGGGAATCCCATTCTCCTGTTCACGATTCGATGAATCAGCGGCCCTTGCCTTCTTACTGGAACTGATTCTTTAACAATGAAATTTTGTACCTCTGGTTCGTGCCTTCCCATGTCCCAAAAGCAGGGACATGGAGCACCCAACGTTGGTACATCTTCAAGCATTCAGGGATGAAGGCTTCAGAAACAAATTGAAGTCATTTGTCTGATTCTGAGTTACGCCCTCACTTTTTTCAATGCGGATTTTCTTTCTATCCGGAGCCACAAATCATCCATCTCTTCCAGCGAATGTCCTTTGGTTTCCGGCACAAAGCGCCACATGAACAAGGCGGCAAGTATGCTCATCACTCCATAGATCCCGTACACGAATCCATGCTTAAAATGCTGCACCAGATAAGGGTTGTCATTCAGAATGGGAAAGGACCAGCTGACCAGATAGTTGGCAATCCACTGCACGGCCACAGCCAAGGCCATGGCCTTGCCGCGAATCTGGTTGGGGAAGATCTCACTCAGCAGCACCCAGGTGACCGGTCCCCAGGAAACGGCAAAGCCCGCGGTGTAGACCAGCATGGCGGCCAGTGCAATCACGCCCTTGCCACCGAGCCAGAAGTTCACGCCCAGCGTCATCATGCTCGCCGCCATAATCAGTGCACCGAGAATCTGCAACGGCTTGCGCCCGAAGTGATCCACGCTGAGAATCGCAATCACCGTGAAGAACAGATTGACACCACCCACGATAATCGTCTGCAGCAGAGAGGCATTGGTCGACATGCCCATGCCCTTGAAAATATCGGTAGCGTAATAAAGCACAACATTGATGCCGACAAACTGCTGAAAAATTGAGACTGTGACGCCGCTCAGCACCACCATCGCGCCGAAGGAGAATAGTTTGCCAGAGTGATGCTGGCCCAGAGAGACGCGGATGTCGGAGAGCTCCTGTTCGCACTCTTCAGGCGTTACGAGCTTCATCAGAACCGAACGCGCAGCCGGCTCATCGCCCTTCAACATCAGGTAACGCGGAGTCTCGGGAACCAAAAGCAGCAGCACCAAGAACAGGGCCGCAGGAATGGTTCCAGACAGAAACATGTAGCGCCAGCCGATGGAATTCAACCAGGCGTCGCCGCTGCCGGTCTTGGAGATTCCATAATTGACGAAGTAGATCACCAACATGCCGAAGATGATGGCGAACTGGTTCCATGCCACCAGATGGCCGCGTACTTTGCGCGGTGCAATCTCTGCGATGTACATGGGCGAAAGCATGGAGGCTAGCCCCACGCCGATCCCACCCAGAATGCGATAAATGACAAAATTCACCATGTATCCCGCGCCACCGTGGCCGATCGGGGCAAACGGAAACTCCGGCGCCGCGGCTCCCAGGGCGGAGATCATGAACAGCACCGCGGCAATCACCAATCCGCGCTTGCGCCCAATGTGACTGCTCACCCAACCACCAATGATCCCGCCGAAGATGCAGCCGATCAGCGCGCTCGAAACCACAAAGCCAAGCAAGGAATTGGCTGCGTTGGCCTGTAATGGATTCGACAGATCAGTAAAGCGCGGATCGATGAAATAGGACTTCAGACATCCCACCGCGCCATTGATCACGGCCGTGTCATATCCAAAGAGCAATCCGCCCAACGTGGCGATGAGGGTGAGCAGAACGACATAAGGATTCAAACGAGGCATAGCATTCCTAATAATTCCGAGTGAGCTGAAGATGAAACCTGCCGGTTGCTCCAGGCGGAGTCGGCGAATGCTGCTTACAATGCGAGGGTGTTCAACTTGCTTCAAAGAGAATAAAGCATCGATGCAACTGCTTCACAGGGCGAAGTATTCCCCGGTTGCAAGAGGTAGGGGTTCAGCGGACGAGAAAACCTCGTCCGCTGTATCGAGAGACCGTTAGTAGATGTGACGGGTGACGATGTTTTCCAGCTTTTCCTGACGACCGGAGCGGGGCTGAGGATTGATCGCGGCAGCTTCGCTCTGCGCTGCAATCTCTTCCAGCGACAACTTGCCGGCGAGGATAGACTGCGCCTCGGGCTTCTGCCATCCGGCATAGCGCTCGTCGAGGAGACTCTGCAATGTCTTCTTCTCGTAAAGGTCGGCTGCCAACAGGAAAGCCTTCGCGCACAGATCGGCGCCGCCCACATGGGCCGCAACCAGATCCTCGGCGTCGATGCTCTGACGACGAATCTTGGCATCGAAGTTCATGCCGCCCAAGCCCAAACCGCCATTGCGAATAACGTGATAGAGCGAGAAGGTCAGCGAATACAGGTCCAGTGGGAACTGGTCGGTATCCCATCCCAGCAGGGCGTCGCCACGGTTGATATCCAACGAACCGAGAATGCCCAGATCGACAGCCGTTGCAATTTCGTGCTCGAAGCTGTGGCCGGCCAGTTGGGCGTGGTTGGCCTCAATGTTGACGCGAACCTCATTTTCCAGGCCATGCTTTTTCAGGAATCCGTAAACGGTAGAAGTATCAAAATCATACTGATGCGCGGTTGGTTCCTTGGGCTTAGGCTCGATAAGAATCTGCCCCTTGAAGCCGATCTTGTGCTTGTAATCCACAACGAGATGCAGCATGCGCGCGAATTGCGCCAGCTCCTGCTTCATATCGGTATTGAGCAGGGTGTCGTAGCCTTCACGGCCGCCCCACAACACATAGTTGGATCCGCCCAACTGCTTCGTCACATCTATGCAGTGCTTGATCGTGGTCGCCGACCAGGCAAAGACTTCGGGGTCGGGATTGGTTGCGGCACCGGACATAAAGCGACGATGCGAGAAGAGATTGGCCGTGCCCCAGAGCAGCTTGGTGGAGGAGGTCTCCATCTTCTTCTGCAGGTAGTCAGCCAGCGTGTGCAGATTGTTCAGCGTTTCCTTGAGGTTAGCTCCCTCGGGAACGATATCGCGATCATGAAAGCAGAAGAAGGGCAGACCAAGCACGCGGAAGAGTTCAAACGCGGCATCCGCCTTCTCTTTGGCACGGACAATGCCATCGCCTGGTGCGAACCAGGGACGATCGATCGTGCCTTCGCCGAAAGGGTCGCCGCCGGTCATGGCCAAGGAGTGCCAATAGGCTATGGAAAAACGCAGGTGGTCCTTCAGCGGCTTTCCAAGAACTATCTTTTCAGCGTCATAATGGCGATAGGCCAGGGGATTGGTGGAGTTGAGACCTTCATAGCGAACAGCGGGCATTTCGCTAAAGATTGTTTGTGGCATGCAGTCCTCTTTTCATCCTGAAAGGGAGCGCCGGGAAGGCGCACCTGCCGATCAAAAGCAGCAAAGCAATTGTCGCATACGGCCCTGACATTTTTCCACACGTAAATCGCTTTATTCTTCCTTTTCCGCGATCTGGGGACGCCTCTCCCCTTGCCGCTTGCGACAAGGCGTGGATCGGCCCTCACGGACGTCCGCCTTGCAAGCCGACACGCAGTTCCTCCGCTCATTTGAACGCGAAGGAACTGTATGTCCTTTTCCCTCTTGACTTAAGAATTCCGGCGCCCTAGACGTGATCACAGTCACAGACTTTCTCCGCGCCCTACCGCAAGCTGCGCGTTCATTTCACAAGCCACTTCGCAAGTGCATCGTGCAGTTCGTCCGGCGAGATCGGTTTGTTCAAAAAAGCGTTCATGCCTACGTTCATGCATCGTTCGCGATCTGACGGTTGCACGTTCGCCGTCATGGCGAGTATTGGCACCGCTGGATTGAGCACTACAGATCGCTGTCCGCGAATGCGACGCGTTGCCTCCACTCCATCCATTTCAGGCATTCGCATATCCATCAACACCAAGTCGTAGGGCGTCGTGGACAGTGCCTGCAATGCTTGAACGCCATTGGGAACAGCATCCGCGCGGTAGCCTAAACGTTTCAGGATTCCCAGTGCCACCAACTGATTTGTAGCGTTGTCCTCCACCACCAGGATGAGGGGTCTTTCTTTGTCCAGTGCATTTTCCTCTGCCGGCTCCAACTCCGGCATCGACTCTACTTTCGCGGATCCTGGGACGGCCTTCTTGCTATCGGCGGCATCGGAACAAAGGACCTCCAGCAGTTCTTGGCGCCGAACCGGCTTGTTCACATAGCGAGCGAGGCCGATCTTTCTGCAATACGACGAGTCGAAATTGGGGACTGGCAAGGTGAGCATCACCACGCCGGCGTCACTCAGACGCGCGTCTGCCTGTATCGCTCGGGCAAGAGTCTCTCCGTTCATCCCAGACATTCGCATGTCAATCATCACCAGTTTGAAGGGATCATTCTCTTCCCATGCTTGATAGAGAAGATGAAGCGCAACCAGACCGTCCGATGCCTCGGCCACGCGCAACCCCAGCGATGTAGTGTCGACTACGAGCCTCTCCCGCGCAGCAGCGATGTCATCGACAATCAGCACACGCAGGTTTCTCAGCATTTCTGTTGGCAGAGGTGTCGCCATCAAATGATTGTTCTCCGCGCCACGATCGAGCCTGACCTCCGCGCAGAATTCTGTTCCAATTCCCTCCTCGCTACTCACGGTGACATAACCTCCCATCAATTCAACGAGACGTCTGGAGATGGAAAGTCCCAGGCCGGTTCCACCATATCGCCTAGTTGTGGATGCCTCGACCTGACTGAATTTATCGAAGATCATATCGAGTTTTTCCGGCGGAATCCCGATCCCTGTGTCGCGCACAACAAAGCGAAGGCGCCAGTCAGTAGAAGTCGTTTCCGCTATCGTTGCTCGCAGGGTGACCTCTCCCTTTTCCGTGAACTTCACCGCGTTTCCCAAAAGGTTCGCAAGCACCTGCCGCAACCGCACGGAGTCACCGCACACCCGTGCTGGAACCTCCGGATCAAATGAGAGCACCAATTCCAAGCCTTTGGCAAAGGCTTGCGGAGCCGCTTCTGTTACGACATTTTCCAACAGCGTGAATAGATCGAAATCCGCCGTTTCCAGCTCCAATCGGCTGGCATCGATTTTGGAGAAGTCCAGAATGTCATTGATGAGTCGGAGGAGAGCGCTGCCACTGGCGCTGAGAGTTTCGGCAAAGCGTCGCTGTTCGGCGGTCAGATCGGTGTCGAGCAACAGACCGGTGATGCCGATAACACCATTCATTGGCGTCCGAATCTCATGACTCATATTGGCCAGGAACTCTGATTTGGCATCGTTCGCCGCGTTCGCCTGCAGCGTCAATTCATTGGCGCGTTCTGTTTCTTCCCGCAGAAGCGCGTTCAATCGCGCCGTCTCTGTCTCGTGTTGGCGACGCGCTGTTATGTCAATAAATGTAACCACCGCTCCGATAATGACCTGATCGGAATTGCGCTGGGGAAAAGACCAGTACTCTGCCGCAAAAGATGTTCTGTCGGCACGCCACAACACTTCGTCTTCAACGTGTGTGCCGACTCCCTTTCGGAAGGCCTGAAAGATCCGGCATTCTTGCTCTGGAAAGTGGCCGCCATCAGCACGGGAATGATGGATCAGGTGATGCATGTTTTGCCCAACTACCTCGTCGGCACTCTGAAAGCCGAGCAGATTAAGCAGAGCTTTGTTGCAGAATGTGCAGCGCCCCTTCATGTCGATCCCATAGATGGACTCGGCCGTTGAGTCAAGCAGTGAGCGCAGGTCTGCTTCGCGGTTTCCCAGCTTTTCCAAGCTATCCACCAACTCCAGACTGCGCGCTTTGGCAAGGCTTTCCGCCCTCTGTTTCAGCGTGTAAAGAAGGTGAAGAACGACCGCAAGCATAACCGAGAGCGCCAGCCCACAAGGAAGGACAAGCCATGGGGACTGTTGCAGATTTGCTTCCACATAAGAAGCATGCGGATGGCTCCGCATCAACCATGTTCTGCCTGCAAACGATATGTTGACTTCACTCGAAGGAGTCCCTGCCAGCAGAATACGATCAGCAAGAGAGATCACCTTGGTCTTGCGACGCGACAGTTCCCCAAAGACATAAAAGGGTCCTGCCATGTACGGTGCGTCTCTATCCTGAAGATCGATTTTCAGGTCGTTCTCGTTGACTTCTCCCAAGGCTGCAGAAATCAAATCACCGGTCTGGAAGACCGCAAGCACCACCCCTCGAAAGGCCGCTCTTCGTTCCTCCACCGTTTCCAAGGGCTGGTTCAATGCATACACTGGAACGAAGACCAGGAACCCAGCCTGCGCCTTGGTTTTCTGCACCAGGCCCAAAGGGGCAGTTGCTTCCGGCTTGCCTGAATCTCTGGCCGCCTCTATGGCAGACAGGCGCGCAGGGTTGGAACCAAGGTCAAACCCGCGTGCCGGTTCATTCCCTTTCTCGGGTTCAAGATAGTCGACGGGATAGTAGACGCGCCTTTGCGCCGCGAGTTCCAACGCGCCCTTGGCACTGCGCTCCGTGACCCCAGACCATCCCATTTTTTGAAAACGTGCCTCTGTTGCGTCACGCTCGCTATTACTAACTTGAGGGGCCCATTCCAAGGCTTGAATGCCTTTGACACGCAGAAGCTCCGTGGCCACGAAAACGCGGAATTCTTCCCGGTTTGATCGCCCGTCGATTTCCATATGACTCGCCAGGTCGTCGAGGAATTGCAGCCGTGCATCGAGGTAAGCGTTGAGATGGGCTGCATCGGAATAAGTTTCTGCCTGAAAATGGCTATCGAAAGTACGAAGCGCCTGCTCACGAGTCCAAAAGAACAGCGACAAAGTAATCGCCAAGCCCAAGCCTAGAACCGTAACGACAACCAACCAACCTTTTTCGATTTCGAGCCCCCTGCCAACCTGCATCCCAACCGCTCCTTCCACGTTTACCCTCTGAGAGCTTGCAATTTGCCGATAGCAGGTTGCTTGCCTTTTGACTCGCCGGTCTCTTAACCAAAATGGGGTTTCGTCTTACGAACCAATAAAGAGCGAAGGAGTCACGAATCCACGCGAATCTGAACGCACTCAAATGTGCGCGATAGCGGTTCCGGGAATGGTGTACCTCGGAGCCCATACCTGCAAGTCGACGCCAGCCCCAGCGAGCGGCGACCCTGAATGACGCCAGATGGGGATAGCTTTCCTGAAGCCACTCTAGACACCGAGGAATGCGAGCTGCTGTAAAGTTTCATCGGCAGTTTTCCGTCACAATTGAATGCCTTGCATCGCGACGCACTTGATTTGGTCTTTTTGGGGAATATCTGGGTTGGTTCACGCGCAGGGAGAGCCTGAAGTCTCCTCTGCGCCGTCCTGGTCGCGTTTCTGGAGCGGTTTCCGCGCACTAATATCATGACCGCATCGAGTTGCACTTTCCCAGATCTCAAAATCGAGACCGTAGGTACCCAATCTGCCGGTGCGATCGCTCCAAATCACACGGTCAAGTTACTAGCTGCCAACGGAAAGTCACCTGCTTGTAACGAGTTATTACGGTTGCCCCATTTGAAACTCGCGATTAAATTTGGTTCAGTGTCTCGCCTAATTGTCCGGCAGACCGTGCCGATAATAGTACCTGGGGCATTGTCATTCCCATCGCCACGAGTGCCGCTGCTCCGACCTCAGATCAGCTACCAGGGGTGGGAGGCGTAATCCCGTGATCATGCGATGAACGTTCAGAGACCGGCCGCAATTGCAGAGCAATCGGCATCGAGGATTTCAATGGAACACGAGCGATTCCCTTCTGAACCCGTTCAAAACGAAGCAATTGTTGAGGTTGGTCGATTTGAGACGGTTCCTCTCATTGACCATCTGGCTGTTACCCAGTTGCGAGATATGTTGGGTGAGAATGCCTGGCATGCCATCCTGCATCGTTTCTGCGATAGCCTTCCTGCGCTTCTTTCTGAAATCCAGAACGCGGAAAGCTCAGAGGCATTGCAGATGCCGGCCCATTCTCTGCGTGGATCTGCCATGAATATTGGCCTTGTTCAATTGGGATTCTGCCTGGAGCAATTGGAAGCGAAGGCAAAAGCTGGGATGATCCGACGGGATCTCATCATGGCGGCTACAGAGGTCGCCACACGCAGCATCGAAGCCGCTAGCAAACTGGGCTGACAAACTGAGTGTACGAGGGGGCCATGCATGCGGGTTTGCATCATTGATGACAACCAGACCAATCTGAAGCTGCTTGAGTGCGTCGTACGCGAGGTTGACTGCGCTCTTCAGGTTGACACCTTCCTCGACCCGCGTGTCGCCCTGGAATATTGCGCCGTGTCCACACCTGACCTGGTGCTGGTTGATTTCATGATGCCCGACATCGATGGTCATCAGGTGCTGCGCGAATTGCGCTCACGCCCCTCGACGCAGGACATTCCGATTGTCATGATTACCGCGCTCGGCGATCGCTCGATTCGCCAGAAAGCGCTGGAGTTGGGCGCAACGGACTTCTTGACCAAACCGATCGAGCCCTATGAAGTCAAAGCCAGGTTGACCAACCTGTTGGCACTGCGACAAAGCCATGTTTACCTGCAGGACCGCAATCAATGGCTGGCGGACGAAGTGCTTCTTGCAACGCGTACGATCCATGAGCGAGAAGAAGAACTAATTGTCCGGCTGTCGAAAGCCGCTGAATTCAGGGACCCGGAGACCGGTTCTCACATCGTGCGCATGGCGCACTACTCGCGGATCATCGCTGCCGGTTTGGGATTGAATGAGGAGGAATGCGGCCTGATTTACCGCGCAGCCCCCATGCACGATGTGGGCAAGTTGGGAATTCCTGATCGCATCCTGCTTAAGCCAGGGCCACTGGATCCCACAGAGCGAGAGATCATGCAGCGTCACGCTCGCATCGGCCACGCGATTCTGGCCGATAGCGAATCGGCCTTGATTCGCAAGGGGGCGGAGATTGCTCTCTCTCATCACGAGAGATTCGATGGAAGCGGTTATCCCAACGGGTTGGCAGGCGAGAGCATTCCCTTGGTTGGACGGGTTGTAGCCGTTGCAGACGTCTTCGATGCACTAACCAGTTCTCGACCGTATAAAGAAGCCTGGAGCGTGGAAAGAGCCCGCGCCTATCTGGAAGAAAATCGTGGCACTCACTTTGACCCTGCTTGTCTCGACGTGTTTCTGGCGGCCTGGGACGAAGTTATGCGCATACATTTGCGCTGTGCCGATCTAAAGGTATTCCCCACGGCCGCTCCCGATGTCGCTACCTCCCCCTAGTGCCACTAAGCCTTAAAACGAAGCCTGTGGCGAATCGCACTTTGCCGGTAACCGCTCTGGAAGCACCCAAAAGAGAGCAATCTGGAACATCCATCCGCCGGCGTCCTGCCGCACCCCGCACGCCGGACCTTGTAGAAACCGAGCGTTTACAGCGATGAAGCACAGAGGAGCGATTCTTCCCGTT
>Ga0302140_10010502_pt1 | contig 11436 bp, 6 predicted proteins | sample I_Bog_E1_1_FD_202095 | JGI IMG/M metagenome (GOLD analysis project Ga0302140, IMG submission 202095) | Peat permafrost microbial communities from Stordalen Mire near Abisko, Sweden - I_Bog_E1_1 | ecosystem: Environmental > Terrestrial > Soil > Wetlands > Peat | place: Sweden: Abisko, Stordalen...
AGCGCGCGATTCTACATGGACTCGCTCAACGCCCGCTCCTGGGGCTTTCGCGAAATTCAGATCGACACCAAGGCCCTGTCCGAAGGCCGCCTGGCCATCACCCTGGCCTCCGGCATCTTCCCCGATGCGATGCCCATCGACATCCCCGCGTCGGAGTATCCGCCTCCCGCCAGGGTCCTGGACGAGTGCTTTCAGGATGGCCGGAAGAGTTGCACCTTCTACCTCGCCGTCCCGGAATATCTCCAGGGCGGCATGAACGTTTCGGTCAATCGCAGCCAGGTCAGCACCCGCTTCCTCGCTCAACTCCTCATGGTCCGCGACGAGAATACCGGGAGCGGCGAAAAGCCCGTCCAGGTCGCACGCAAGAATCTTCAAATTTTGGCTGAAGGCGAGAATCGCGAGGGTTCCGTCGTGCTGGGCTGCATGCGCATTCTCCGCTCCGAGACCGGCATGTACCAGGTCGATCCTGCCTACATCCCGCCCCTCATCGACATTCATGCGCATCCCACCCTCAAGCGCATCCTCAGCAACATGGTTGAACTGCTGGTTGCGCGCAGCAGCCAGCTCTCCGGCACCCGCCGCCAGAAAAATCAGTCCCTGGCCGACTTCTCCGCCTCCGACGTTGCCAATTTCTGGCTGCTCTACACCATCAACAGCCATCTCCCCGTCTTCCGCCACTTCCTCGAAACCACCAACATTCAGCCCGAATTGCTATTCAGCGAAATGTCCGACCTCGCGGGAGCGTTGACCGCCTTCTCCAGCAAAATCGCGCCCCGCGACTTACCCGACTACAACCACGAACAGCTCGGCGTCTGCTTCGCCGAACTCGACCGCCTGATCCGCGTCATGCTGGAAACCGTAGTGCCCAGCAACTTTGTCGCCCTGCCCTTGAAGATGGTTCGCGATACCATCTACGCGACCTCAATCGACAAGGATGCCTACTTCGACAACTCGCGTTTCTACCTCGCGATTTCCGCCGACATTCGCGACCCTGACCTCATCGACCGCGTGCCTAAACTGCTCAAGGCCTGCTCCGCAACGCAGCTTGAAACCCTCATCCGCAACGCTCTCCCCGGGGTGCGCCTGCAGCACGTGCCCACTCCTCCCCGCGCCATTCCGGTAAAGCTGCGCCACCAGTATTTCGCCATCGAGCAAGGCGGGCCGGTATGGGAATCGGTACAGCGCGCCCGCAACTTCGCCGTCTACACGCCCTCCGATCTGCTCAACCCGCAAATGGAGTTGGTAATTCTGCTGGCCCAGCCCGCGTAATCGAGATCTGCGGCCCACAATCGCGGGTCACACAATCGTGGGTGCCCCAGGTCTCGCGTTTGAGACCTGGGATATCGCTCATCAGCCCCGAACAATCACACTGAGCGTGGAGAAGCTGTGCCCCGTTCATCGCAGTATCATCGCGATGAGCGGGTCTTCGGTCCAGATCGCATTCACTAATTCACTATTTCACTTCTTCACTAATTCACTGTTTCACTATTTCACTAATTCACTTCTTCATCATGAAGACCACCACCACGATCAGCACAACCAGCAAGACAATAATCACAGCCCCCATCACCAGCAGAATCGGCTGCAGCTTTCCCGCCGCCGGTGCAGCCGGCGCTGCCGGTGCCGCCGGCATTGGCGGAGCAGCCATCGGCGGCGGAGCATACATCCCCGGCTGAGGCATCCCCCCCATTCCCTGCATTCCAACCGGCGGAGGAGGCGGGGGCGGCGCGAATTGCGGCATCGCTGGCGGTGGTGGCGGCGCTCCAAATTGCGGCATCGGAGGAAGCCCCGGAGCACCTCCAGGCCCGGCTGGAGCCGCACCCCCAGCCTGGCCCGCCATCTCTGCGCCCGCGCCGCCCCGCATGGCCTGTTCCCGCAGCCTTGAAGCATCCAGAATCCGTGTGAATTCGCTCGGCCCAGACGGTCTGGAAGGCGTGGCAGGCACAGCCGCCGCCGGTTGACTAAAAACCTGAGCTTGCCCCGGTGGAACGGATGGATAGGCCGGAACGGCCGCCGGCGCAGCAGGTCCGTTGCCTTCAGAGAGCGATGCGAAAGTCTGCGTCCAGATTCCCGGCCCGGCACTCGGTGCAGGACTCGCCGGCGCAGCAGCCACCGGCGGAGTTGGCTCAGGTGGCTCATCGAGCATTCGAATCAGCCGTGTGATTCCCATCCCCGACCCTTGAGGTGCGACCGCAACCGGCGGCGGTTCCTGGGCCAGCGAAGCAAACGGATCGGCGTTCGCACTCGGCTGCCCGCCCGGTCGGTTCTCCACCGGATTCAGGCCAAAATCCATGGCTGGCGCAACCGGCTTGGGCTCTTCCCGCCATGCCGGCGCTGCTGGCGCGCTTTGCGACTCAATCGACAGCATCTGCGTAAACGATCCCGCAGTAGGGCGTGGAGAATTGCTTGCGATTGGTTCCATCGGCGGCGGAACCGGCGGAGCCGCGCTAGCCCCGCCGAACGTGCCGAACATCTGCGTAAACGTGCCCGGCTTGTTTTCAGCCGAAGGAGTCGGCGCGGGATGCGGCGGGGCCGGCGGCGCGGCGCTGGCGCCGCCAAATGTTCCAAACAACTGAGTAAATGCTCCTGGTTGGTTTCCAGCCGGCGCACCCGGCGCTCCGCCGCCAAAAGGCGCGGCAGCGGGGCCAGGCGTATCGGTCCGCGCACCGCCGAACGCCGGACCTTCGCTTCCAGAAACTCGCAGCAATTCCGTAAATCCACCCCGCGCTGGGGCCGCTGGGGCCGCTGGGAGCACGGGCGACGCGGGTGGCGCTGGAGCCACTGGCGCAGCCATTGGCGCTTCGGGAACAACCCGAGCCGCAGCCTGCGGAGGGCTAACAGGAGTCACAACTGGAGCAGGCGGAGCATCGAGAGAGCTCAGAGTCCTAAGCAGAGACGTGAACCCGGAATCCGAAACGGGACGCGGCGGGGGTGCCGGAGCCGGCGCCGGCCGTGGCGCTGCTGCCTGTGGCGGCAAAGGAGTTTCCAGAGTCTTCAGCAGCTCGGTAAAACCTCCGGCGGGTTTACCGGCTGGCGCACCCATTCCGCCAGGACCGGCAGGCGCCTTCTCCACATAAGCGGCTCGTTCCTGGGTACCCTTCCGCATCCGGTCAAGCAATTCCTGCACGCTCTCGGCTGCCCCCCCGCCAACCACCACCTTGTGCACCAAAGGCTCGGCCAGGCCTCCCGATGCGGGCGCTGGCTGCGGCCTTGCGGCTTCCGGCGCACGATAAATCGGGGCTGCAGGCGCTGGCGCAGGGTTCAACTCCAGCTTTGTCACCGGCTCAGGCGGCTCAACAGTCCCAAAGACCCCTGTTGCCCCAAAATCCTGTGCGCCACCGGAATCTTCCGGCCATTGAGAATTCAAGGGGTTAGGTCCAGGCGTCTTCGGTTTCTCCATAAAATTAGGCCTCCGAGGCAATGCCGGTAGCATAAATCATTCGTTGCGTCCGATTTACCTGTTCATCCAAAAAAGATTTTGCGTATAATTCGCTTGCGCCCTGCCGCGCCGGACGACAAGAACTCTGGAAAGTCTCCTTAGAGGGTCGCACGGGCTGGCGGCAAGTCTTATCGATGCAGGTCAACCGGCAATCACTGGAGTTCGATTTGCACCCACGCGGAACCAAACCCGATCCCCAACCCTGTCCCACGGCGGTCTCCATACTATGAAGTTCCTGTCGCGTGTCGTCTGGTCTGAAGGAATGCATCTCGGCCCGCACCACTTCCAGACTCAGAGCCGGTATTTCGAAGACACGCTTTGGTTTCTGAATTCCAATCTGCGCCAGGAGCCGTGGGGATTCCTGCATTATTCCCTGGACACGGAGGCGATGCGGAATGGCCTGGCAATCCTCAGCTTCGCATCCGGCATTCTGCCCGACGGCCTCATCTTCGACTTACCCGATTGCGACTCGGTACCCGCTCCCGCAAATCTCAGCAAGATGTTTTCCTCCACCGACAGTGAGATGACCCTCTACCTTGCCATTCCGCCGCGCCACGACCAGGGTCTCGACTGCGACCTCACCGGCGGCGACGGCGCTCGATACAGCTCCGTTCAGCGGACGCTTCGGGACGATTCCGCTGGCCAGGGCGAGAACAGCGTCTCCTTCGCCCGCAAAAATCTGGTGCTGCTCGGCGAGGCGCAATTATCGTCGGACACCGTCTCTTTTCCCGTTGCCCGCGTTCTTCGCGACGGACAGGGCGGATTCGTCAGCGACCCGGAGTTCATTCCGCCTTGCCTCCGCATCAGCGCCTGCGAGGGCCTGGTCCTGCTGCTCCACCGCCTGGCCCAGGCCATCGAAGAAAAAGTCTCCTCCACACGCGACAACCGGCTCAGCTCCGGACGTTTTGAGCTTGGCACCTCCGCTCTCGATGTTGCCAATTACTGGTTCTTGCACGCCCTCTGTTCCTCTCTGCCCGCGCTCCGCCGCCATCTCCAGGATCGCCGCAGCCATCCCGAAGAGGTTTACCGCGACCTTGCCCGCCTGGCCGGCGCGCTCAGCACCTTTTCCCTCGAAGCCACGCGAGAAGATATCCCCAAATACCAGCACCGCGACCTGACCGCAACCTTCCGAGAGATGGATGCTTTGATTCGCCGATACCTCGAAGTGGTCGCGCCGTCCAACACCGTCACCCTCCAGTTCCGCAAGACTATGGATTACATCTACGCCGCCGAGGTAAAAGACGAGCGCTGCCTACGCCGTTCGCGCTGGATCTTCGGCATCCGATCCCCTCTCACTGAATCCGTGCTGCTGCGCCAAACGCCGCGCCTGCTCAAAATCTGCTCAGCCGAGGGGGTTGGCAAACTCGTGCAGCGCGCCCTTCCCGGCCTTGAGCTCTTGCACCTTCCGGTTCCCCCCGCCGCCCTCCACGGCCAGGCCGACATGCACTATTTCTCCATCTCGCTCAACGGCGCGTGCTGGCAGCATATACTCCAGACCAAACAGGTTGGTGTCTATTTACCCGGCGACCTGGGCGACGCAAACTTCGACTTAACCATCATCATGGAGACATCGGAATGAGTTCTTCTCCCGCTTCCCCTCTGCAAGAGATGAAGACCAACAACCTGGCGCTGGCCTTCCAGGAAGTCTTCACCGTGATCCTGCGCACCCGGTTTTTCGTGCAGCGCGTTGAAAACACCGACACCTTCCGCGCCACCCTGCGCAAGATGATCTCCGCCGCGGTCAAGGATGCCGCCGCCATGGGATACAGCGACGAAGCCTCCAAGATGGCCATCTACGCCATGATCGGCTTCCTCGACGAAAGCATCCTCAACTCCAAAGACCCAACCTTTGCCGACTGGGCGCGCCGTCCTTTGCAGGAAGAGATGTTCGGCGGCCACTTTGCCGGCGAATACTTCTTCCGCAATGTCACCGAGCTGATCAATCGCCCCGAGTCTGCCGAGGTCGCCGACGTGCTCGAACTGCATGCCATTTGTCTTCTGCTCGGCTATAAGGGCCGCTTCGCTTTCGGAGACGCATCGGAAATCCATACCATTCTCCAGCGCATCCGCGACAAGATCATCCGCATACGAGGCGGCTATGCCCTGTTTCGCCCCACTGAAACACCGGCTGCTCCGCCGGCTCCCAAAGGCGATCCCTGGGTCGCGCGCCTGGTGTGGACTACCGTCCTGCTCGCCTTCATTACCATCCTTGCCTACGTCGGATACATGCTCATCCTCGGCCAGGGAGTGCCCACAACCGCCAGCATCGGCGATCCTTTCTCGATCGACCAACAAATCCACCGTGCCCCATCCATCGCGCAGTTTGCGATGGGTGGGAAACCACAAAGCTCAATAGCCCACTGTCATCCTGAGCAAATGAGCTGTCATCCTGAGCAAATGAGCTGTCATCCTGAGCGAATGAGCTGTCATCCTGAGCGATTGAGCTGTCATCCTGAGCGACCAAAGGGAGTCGAAGGACCTGCGTTTTCTCCGCCCAATCTCGTTCCCACAACATTCGTGCCCCACGCAATTTGCGAACGCTTTGTGTCAGGGCACGACTTTAGTCGTGCCGATTGCACCTTAGAATCAGCGCGGGCTTCAGCCCCTGCGGAGATGTCCCTATGAAACGCATTCTGATTGGGATCGCTATCTTCGTTCTCTATCTCGCCCTGGTCATTGGGGGAGCATTCCTGCTGCACTTTGAAGACACCAAGTTTTGGCTGTTCATTGTGATTCTCGGACTGCTCGGCGCATTGGTCCTTGGGCTGGTTCTCTGGCTTCTGCACAAGTCAAGCGCCGGCTCGGCAGGCGGCGGCGCCGACTCTCCCGACGCCATCAACCTGAATACCCTGCTCCGCGATGCCGAGACTCGGGTTCGCCAGGCCAACCGCGTCGGTGTCAAGTCCCTTGCCTCGCTGCCGCTTATCTACGTCGTGGGAGACGAGAACTCAGCCAAGACGCAAACTGTGCTGCAATCAGGACTCGACCCCGAACTCCTTGCCGGCAACGTCTTTCGCGACGGCCTCGTCGTTCCCACCCAGCTTGCCAACATCTGGCTGGCCGGCAACTACGTCGTAGCTGAAGCAGGAGGAGCGCTGCTGCGCCAACCCGGTCTGTGGCTCAGGCTCATCAAGGCTACGCTCCCGGCCCGGCTCGGTTCGGCATTCTCCAAAGACAGCCGCCTGCCTGCCCGCTCCGTGGTGGTTTGCGTCAGCATCGAGCGCATCCTCGCGCCCAACACCACCGAACAAATTCGCGGACTCGCGCAAATGCTCAATGAGCGCCTCCGCCAGCTTTCCCAGACGCTCGGCATCTCGCTCCCCATCTACGTCCTCTTCACCAAACTCGATAACATCACTCCCTTTGCCGAGTACATGGGCCGGCTTTCCGAAGAAGAGGTCAAGCTCCCCATCGGTTCCCTGCTCTCTTCGCTCGACTCAGGCTCAGGACAATACACTGAACAAGCCTCGCAGCTCATCGGCGCTCGATTCGACCAGCTTCTCTTCGCCCTCGCCGAGTTCCGGCTCGACATTCTTTCCCGCGGCGGCGAACTTCAGGAACTGGCCCGCGCTTATGAATTTCCCCGCGACCTGCGCAAGGTTCGCGCCGGCATCGTTTCCTTCCTGGCCGAAGTTGCGCGTCCCAGCCAAATCGGCGTCAACCCGTTCCTGCGCGGGTTCTTTTTCACCGGCATGCGCGCCCACATGATCGAGGACGTACTCGATATCGGCCCGGCTCACGCGCAGCCTGCCCCTCCGCCCATCAATGCCGGAGCCACCCGCATCTTCTCGCTCGCCGGCATGCCCCAGCAGGTGCAGGCGCCCCAGCCAAGGCGCGGAGGCGTACGCAAAGTCCCGCAGTGGGTATTCCTGCCCCACCTGTTCTCCAGAATCCTCCTGGCCGATAAGTCGGCCCTTGAAGCCAGCCGCGCAAGCACCAGGACCAGCTTTCTCAAACGCGCGTTGCTGGCCACCGTCAGTGCTGTCATTCTCATCCTGCTCGTGCTGTTCACCGTCTCGTTCTTCCGCAATCGCGGGCTCGAGCATCGCGTAGCCGAGGCAGCGGCAGCGCCTGTTTCTACAGTCTCCGCGGGCTCATTTGCCGCTCAGGGCGATCTGGAATCGCTCGACAAGCTCAAGGCCGTTCTCGAAGAACTCGAGGATTATCGCAAGAACGGCCCGCCCACGTTCGATCGAATGGGCCTGTACAAGGGCGATGCGCTCTTCCCCAGTGCCTGCAAGGCTTATTCCAACAAATTCAGCACTCTCCTTCTCAATCCGACGCAGGCCAACATTCTCGCCAAACTTCGCGCGCTGCCTGCTACTCCAGCTCCCGATTCCGACTACGGCGCAACCTACAGGCCCCTGAAGGCCTACCTGATCACCGTCTCCAACCCAAACCCCGATTCGCCACAGGACACAGTCGAATTTCTCCCCTCCGAGCTGCTTTCCGATTGGGCCGGAAGTGCTTCCCCCGACCCCAACCTCGCCCATCTGGCCCAGAGTCACTTCCAGTTCTACGCCGGCCTGCTTTCCCAGCCGTCCTCGTGCATGGCCAATGCCGGCGGCATTCTAAACGACATTGTGCTCACGCGCACCCGCTTTTACCTGAACGGGTTCCAGGGATTCCAGCACGTTTACCAAAGCATGCTTGCCGCCGCCAACCACAAAGTTCCCGGCTTCGACTTCAACAGCAAATTCCCGGGCTCCGCGCAATACATCTTTGACAACTATCCCGTGCAGGGAGCTTTCACCAAGGCCGGCTTCGCCTTCATGCAGGATGCCATCCTCCATCCCGACCCCTATTTCCGCGGTGAAGAGTGGGTTCTCGGCCCCATGTCCGGCCCTCCAATCGACCGCGCCGCGCTCTCGGTTCAACTCAAACAGAGCTACACCGCCGACTACCTCCAAACCTGGCGAGCCTATCTCACCAAGGCCCAGTTCATTCCCTACAAAAACTTCGCCGATGCCGGCGCAAAGCTCGGCTCGCTCGACTCCAATACCTCCGCGATGCTTGAGCTCTTCTCGCTCATCTCCATCAACACCGGCGTCTCCGCTCCTGAAATCTCAACTGCCTTCCAGGCGCCTCAGGCCATTGTTCCGCCGGCCGGCGCAGATACCCGCCTCATCGGCCCAACCAACCAGCCTTACATCCAGGCCCTGCAAGGTCTTGAAGGCGCGCTCAAGAGCCTCACGCTCAATGCCACCAGCGCCAACGACCCCACCGCCGCCGCGCCTGTAACCCAGGCTGCGCTCACCGCCGAGCAATCCGCCGAAACCCTTCGCAACGGCTTTGTCCCCGACCCCTCGGGCGGAATGGACAAAACCAGCTTTGCGCTTCTCGAAGCCCCCATCGAGTCGGCAAAGAGCCTCGCCGCCCAGGCGCCGGCCGCCGCCGCCGGCGGCGGAGCAAAAAACTTCTGCGGCCAGCTTGAACCGCTGTTCGCCAAGTTCCCCTTCAACCCGCAGTCCAGCAACGAAGCCAGCACCGAAGAGGTTGCACAGGCCTTCGCGCCCGGAACCGGAGCCTTCGCCCAGTTCTACAACGCGTCCCTCAAAGCCCTGGTAGTGCAGCAGGGTTCGCAATACATCGTCGCTCCAGGCTCCGCGGTCCACATCAATCCCGCCTTCCTGGCGTTCCTCAACTCGGCCCAGAAAATCTCCTCCGGCCTCTATCCCAACGGCGGCAACCAGCCCTCGCTCGACTTCACCCTCACTGAGGTAAAAGGCGCTTCCGATGCCGTGCTCGTCATCGATGGAAAGCAGATCAGCGCCGGCGGCCAATCAGCCACCTTCCATTGGGTCTCTTCGCCGGCAAGCAGAATCACCTTGGCCACGCAGAAAAACACCGCGCCTGTCATGACCGGCCCTTGGTCGGTATTTCACCTTGGGTTTTCTGCGCCGCAAATCTCACCCAACCGATTGAAGTTCTCATTCAGTTTCAACAATCAAACCCCCGAGGTTGTCCTGTTCGACGCCTCGGGCCCTGGCGCGCCCCTGCTCAATCCCGAATTTATGAAAGGATTCCATTGCGTATCGAACGTAGCCCGATAACAAAGCTGGGTAAATACCCTTGGGCTGTGCCGGAAGCACTATGCTTGGCGGCTCCTCAATGGAACCCATGCAAACGCGCTTCATTCCGGCGGAAGCCCGCAGCCCGCGCCTACGACGCAATGGTCCCCAGCAAGGATGCAATGGTCCGCGGCATTGGTGCAATGGTCCGCAGCATGGGTGCAATGGTCCGCGGCATGGGTGCAATGGTCCCCAGCATGGGTGCAATGGTCCGCGGCATGGGTGCAATGGTCCGCGGCAAGGATGCAATGGTCCCCAGCAAGGGTGCAATGGTCCGCGGCATGGGTGCAATGGTCCGCGCCGTAGGCGCAGCGTTTGTTAGCCCCGCGCTTCAGCGTGGGGTTGGCGAAACATCAATTCAAACGGAGTCCCGTAGGGACGGCGCTCATTTTACGAGGGCACGCCTCTCGGCAACAGCGAAACAGCATCTGATTTGAAAGGGCACGACTTCAGTCGTGCCCAAACCGCAACCCCAGAACACAGGGCTTTAGCCCCCGAGGGAAGATTTCCTCAAACTGACGCTCTACAAAACAAAGAATTTGGATAGCGATTTCCGCTCTCTCGTGAGACTCTTATTGGAAGACTTTTTCAAATCCTGTTTCGATTGCGCTTTTCTCCCCTGGCGGAATAAAACGACTACCTCTGGAGCATACGAGGCAAAACAATGACGGAAGAATTCACTAAACAACTCTCGGAACAGGACACGCCCGTCCCAGGCAGCGCGCAAACGCCCCTTTGGATTGCCGTCTCGGCGCTCAGCGATGTGGGCTGCGTCAGAACCAACAATGAAGATTCATTCGGTTACGACGAAGCCCTCGGCATCTTTGTCGTCTGCGACGGCATGGGTGGAATGGCCGCCGGCGAGGTCGCCAGTTCCCGCGCCGTAGCGGCCATCGTCGGCAGCTATGCTGATTCCGCCAACTCCGGACTTCCCGTCAGCACTCGGCTGCTCCATGCCATCAACACCGCAAATGCCGATGTTTGGGAGAAAGGCCAAATCGCCGAGAACAAGGGAATGGGCACCACCACTGTGGCAGCGGCAATCGATGGAGACAAGCTCATCCTCGGCAACGTCGGCGACAGCCGCGCCTATATCATTCAGGACGGCCGGTGTGTTCAACTCACCGTCGATCATTCCTATATCAACGAACTCATTCGCAATGGTACTTTGACAATCGAATCCGCGCACAATGCCGACCTGCGCGGACTGGAGTCCGTGATTACCCGCGCGGTGGGCGTCGCGGCCGAGGTCCAGCCCGACTTTTTTTCCATCGATCTCAAACCCGGAACCGCCGTTCTTCTAGCCACCGACGGACTCACCCGCTACGTTGAGGCAGACGAAATCGCCTCCATACTGCATTCCTCGCCCTTTGAGTCTGCCTGCGCCAACCTCATCGGAACGGCCAAGCAGCGCGGAGGTCAGGACAACATCAGTTGCATCCTGCTTGTTGCTATGGCCGCTTGACCATGTCGCTCCATCTGAGAGCCGTCAAGCACGGCGCATTAGCATTGATTGCTGCCGGATTGCTGGGCACGGGCACGCTCGCCGGCGCAGTCGCCAACGACCCCGCCAAGCCCCCTGCCAAGCCGGCCGCAAAAACCCATCCCAGAGCCCACACCAAAAGCGCTGGCCGCAGGCGCGCAGCTACAGCGCCGCACAAAGCCCCGGCCAGACGCACTGCCACCCACAAAGCCGCTGCACTGCCAGGTTCTCCCGGTCCTGCCGCCGACGCCAATGCGCCAACCAACAACCCTCCCCCCCCCGTGAACACCACCCCGCGCATCCCCCGTAACACCACCTCAGCTCGCGCCCAACTCAAACCCACACGCAGCCCCATTCACAATGCCCGGCCGGTTGTGAACTTCCATGACAATCTCGGCGGAGGACAAACCGTCATTGTGGAGCGCCGCGACGGAACCCGCCTG
>Ga0302140_10010508_pt1 | contig 11434 bp, 11 predicted proteins | sample I_Bog_E1_1_FD_202095 | JGI IMG/M metagenome (GOLD analysis project Ga0302140, IMG submission 202095) | Peat permafrost microbial communities from Stordalen Mire near Abisko, Sweden - I_Bog_E1_1 | ecosystem: Environmental > Terrestrial > Soil > Wetlands > Peat | place: Sweden: Abisko, Stordalen...
TGAAGAAGCAGGCTTGCCAAGCAGCGTCGCGTAGAGATGCCCATCCTTCTGCGTAAATCGCAGCTCAACAGCCTTGCCTTCCGCGTCAACCTGGTTCGTTGTACCGTTCGCGCGTGTCCACGGATGAGTCCCATAAATTGCGTCGCCATTCTGCTTCAGCCACGCACCAAGCGCGCGAAGACGAATCTGCTGAATCTCCGGTATCGTCCCGTCCGCCTCCGGTCCTACATCCAATAGCAGGTTGCCATTCTTGCTCACAATGTCCACCAGCAAATCAATCACTTCCTCAGAAGACATCGTCTGCGCATCGCCTTCCGCGCGGTTCCATCCGAACGAAAGCCCGATCCCGCGGCACTCTTCCCACTTCTTCTCGCTGATCTGGTCCAGCTTCGCGTACTCCGGCGATGAGAAATCGAAATGCTTGATGCCAAACCGGTCATCCACAACGCCATCCGGAACCGCATTGTAATAATCAGCTTCCACTTTCATCGCGTTTCCCGACTTCGGCCAGTTGATGTCATTCCAGAGCACCGCCGGATGATACTTCTCAATCAACTCCTCGGCCTGCGCGTCAGCATAAGTTCCGTATGCTTCGCTCACCGGCTGCACTGAATCAAAATCATTCCCGCCAATAATCGGACCGCGATTAAACGTCCAGTCAAATCCGCCCGAGTAGTACAAGCCCATCTTCAAGCCGTCCTTGCGAACCGCCTCCGTCAACTCACCAACAATGTCGCGCGAAGCATGAAGATTCTGCTGGTTCGGATTCCGCACTTTGCTCGGCCAAAGCGTAAAGCCCTCATGATGCTTTGAAGTCAGCACCACGTACTTCGCACCCGCGTCGCGAAAGATTGCAGCCATCGTCTCCGGATTCCACTTCTTGATCTCTTTATCAAAGTTCTTCGCAAAGTTGTAATAGTCGTAGTCCGCACCATAATGCTCCGCGTGATACTTCTCCGTCGGCGAACCTGGATTGCGCATCGAGTTGTAATACCACTCCGCATAAGGAGTATTCCCAACTCCCTCAGCCGGATGCTTCGGGTCTTGGAGCGGTGCCCACGCCGGTACCGAATACAATCCCCAGTGAATGAAGATTCCCAGCTTTGCATCGTCATACCAGGCTGGCAGCGGATGTGTATCCAGCGATTCAATCGTCGCCTCATAGTGCTTCTGCGATTGAGCCTTTGCCATTGCGGGGACTGCTGCCATTAAACCAAGAGCCAGGGCATTCCGAAGACGTGCGGTGCAAGCAAGCATGGGTACCTTCCCTTATTCAGAAATTAAGGTGTGTCGGACTGACTGGAGAAGTGTACACAATCAGACCCCACTCACAGTTTTTCAAATATGCAATCCTGCTTCCACGCATGAAAAAGCCCCATCCCGGAAAACCGGAACAGGGCTGTTGTTACTTGCGCGTATCGACTTAGTTCTCTGAAAGCAGGCTAGGCTCTTCAGGAGCGCGCAAACGCACCAGCCGGTCGATCGTATAAGGAGCACGCTGCGTGCTGGTGTGATAATGCCGTACCTGCAACTCGCCCAGCAAACCAATCGCCAGCATCTGAATGCCAGCCACAATCAGCACGGCCGCCACAACAAACAGAGGACCATGCTCGTCCATCACATTCTGATGAGGATGAATCAACTTCGCAATCGCCAGGAACAGCGAGAAGACCATGCCCACGACAATACCCAGCGCGCCAAACCCGCCAAAGAAGTGCAGCGGACGGCTCATGTGCTTCAGCAGGAAGCGGATCGTCAGCAGATCAAAGAACACGCGGAAGGTGCGGCCTATCCCGTAGTGGCTCTTGCCGCGCTCACGGTTCACATTCTTGATCGGAATTTCGCAGATCGACGCGCCATACCACGCAGCCAGCGCCGGGATAAACCGGTGCATCTCGCCATACAACGGAATGTTGTGAATGATCTCGCGGCGATACGCCTTGTACGTCGTACCGAAATCGTGAATGTCTACTTCCGACAGCTTGGCCATCAGCCAGTTCGCGCAGCGTGAAGGAATCCGGCGCATGACAAAGTTGTCAATGCGCTCCTTGCGCCAGCCCGACACAACATCGTAGCCTTCTTCAAGCTTCTCGATGAAGCTTGGAATCTCATTCGGGTCATGCTGCAGGTCGCCGTCCATGGCAATAATGAAATCGCCATTCGCGTTGTCGAACCCAGCTGCAAGAGCAGAAGTCTGGCCAAAGTTGCGTCGCAACTTGACCACCAGCACGCGGCTATCAACCGCGGCAATCTCTTCCAGCAACTTATAAGTCCGGTCATTCGAGCCATCATCAACCAGAATTAGCTCAAAACTGTCACCAACCTGCTCCATCACGGATTTAAGGCGGGCATAAAGAACCGTTACGTTCTCTTCTTCATTGTGGAAAGGAACCACGATGGAATACTTCGGCATATATACAGTATAGATGCGTAAGAGATGAAAAAGGCATCAAAAGGTACACCATCCTGTAACATGTTTACTCATTGGTTACTGACATAATGCTGTCAGTACGACCGGCGCAAAATGGTTTTCAAGCGTGATATCTCACGTATGGAGAACAAGATGACGAAGGAACGACGCCTCAATAACATGGTTTGGTTTGAACTCCCGGTTTCTGACCTGAACCGTGCGACCAATTTCTACGAAACCATCTTCGCCACCAAACTTTCCACCGACGACCGCTTCCCTACCCTCGCCATATTCCCGCGCCGTAGTGAAACTGCGGCTACCGGCGCCCTGGCCCTCATCGAGGGCCACAAGCCTTCAATCGATGGAACGATCATCTACCTCAACTGCGACGGTGAACTCGACGCCGTTCTCAAGCGCGCCCAGGAAGCTGGTGGCCAAGTTCTCGAAGAAGTAGCTCAGCTCCCCGGCAGCATGGGTTGGATTGCCCAGCTTCGTGATCTTGAAGGCAACCGGGTCGGCCTCCATGCCACGTTCTAGGTTGTCCTCTTCCTTGCAGCTCCACCCTCCCGGCCCTGGCGGAGGAATCCTTTTTTTTCCTGCGTTACCATGCCAACATGCGTCGAGCCGACAGACTATTCCGCATTGTCCAGCTGTTGCGCGCGGGGCGCTTACAAACCGCGCGCAGCCTGGCGGAAAAACTCCAGGTCTCAGATCGCACCATCTACCGCGACGTACAGGATCTACAACTCTCCGGAGTACCCATCCTCGGCGAGGCCGGAGTCGGCTACACCCTTCGTCGCGATTACGACCTGCCGCCACTCATGTTTGACGCCCACGAAATCACCGCGCTTGTGCTCGGCAGTCGCATGGTCGCTGCCTGGGGAGACAGCGAACTCGTCTCCGCGGCCAACGACGCACTCAGAAAAATCGAGGCCGTCCTCACTCCGGCACTGCGCGATCGTATCGATGCAGTGCGCCTCTACGCCCCGGCAATGGGCCGTCCGCTGGATCAAAACACCCGCAACACTCTCGAACAACTGCGCGGCGCAATCGAACGCTGCCAGATCATCGAAGCCGCTTATTCTGATGAAAAACTACAAGTCACCCAGCGCCGTTTGCGACCCATGGCGCTGCTCTTCTGGGGAAACGTCTGGACCCTCGTCGCATGGTGCGAACTCCGCAACGACTTCCGCAGCTTTCGCGCAGACCGCTTCCAGTCTGTAAATGTCCTGGATAACACATTCACCCCCGAGCACGGCCAGCGCTACGAAGACTTCATCGCCCGCATAGAACGCCAGATCGAACGTGATCGCGCCGCAGAAAGACAGTCCCTGCAAGCCTTGAACACAACAAAAAACGGCGATCAGCCCGCTAACCCAAAGCTCAGCTGATGGAGCTAAATGGCAGGCCAGCTAATCGCCGCAGTCTGTAAGAATTACCGCCAGTGCCCCTCAACCAGTACATAGCCACCATTGCGGTGTACCCAGCGATGAGCGACCCAAACCGCTCCAGGATGGGGCGGACGATCCCAGCGCCCAGGAACCCAGACATAATGTGCGCCATCCCATCGGTGATACCCACTAATCCAAACGAACCCCGGTCCAGGACGCGGTCCATGTCGCTCAACGATCGGAGCTGGGGGCCCGACACGGACCACGACCTGCGCAAAAGAAGCGGCAGGGGCCAAAGAGATTGCAAGCATCAACGCAAGAACAAACTTCTTCACAGAGAACTTCCTCCTATCTGATTTTTATGACGGGTCGCCAGTCGTACAGGCGGACTGTCACGCCGTCTACAGCTTTAAAACGTCAGACAGCGAGATTTAGTTGCGGTCTATAAGTTACAAATCTGTGAAGAACCACGGATACATCTCAAGCCCAGCACAAGTTGCGCTTTCGGGACTGAAGTTGAGAAACCTCCATGCGACCATCGAGTTGGCCTGCCCTAACGAAGTTGACCAATCACAAATTTGCGCCCAAAGCTCAATTTAAATTTGTATGCTAAGCACTATGCTCTTAGGTCGTTTTTGTCTCCAACGCATAGTTGCTATCGCTCTGCTTGCCGTCGCCCCTCATTGGGTGCACGCGATGCAAGCAAATTCGGAGAGCAAAGCGACTGCCCCGATTGTTATCGAGGGGCTCGGCAAGGGGACTTTCACACTCAACGGCCCATGGCAATTCCACCCTGGAGACAACCCCGCATGGGCCAGTCCCACGTTCAACAGCTCTGACTGGGAACAGCTCAGCGCAGACCAGCCGTGGGGTAAGCAGGGGCATGCCCATCTCACAGGATTTGCCTGGTACCGGTGTTCCATCGCGCTCAACCCGTCCCCAGGCACACTCCAGAACTTTTCGCTTCTGGTACCCAAGATGCACGATTCATACGAAATTTATTGGAACGGATCGCTCATAGGGCGCAACGGCAAGCTGCCGCCCCACCCCGTTTGGTACATCTCACAGCCGATGCAGACTTTTGATCTTGGCCACGTACTTGGTCAGGCACAGCGTGGCGTCCTGGCCGTGCGCGTTTGGAAAGCTCCTTTGCTCTCCGACGATTCCGGTGAGCGTGGTGGTTTTGATGCCGCCCCTTTGATTGGAAGTCCCGAAGCCATTGCAACGGCCAAGGCCGCGAATGAGTTTCAGTGGCTGCGCAGCCGGCAGCTCCATTTTGCCGCCATGCTTCTCTGCGCCATGATTGCCCTGCTGAGTTTTCTTCTCTGGCTGCGAGCTCCTGGCCGCAGGATCCTGTTCTGGATGACTGGATTTGCTCTTACACAGCCACTCATTCTCCTGCTTGTGAACGCCCATTTGGGCTGGCCTTACACTCTGGCGATGGGAGCGGCGCAACCCCTATCCGCCATGCAGGATATATCACTCTGGTTTCTCCTCCTCTGGCTTCTTCCTATTCATCAGAACCGCGATATCTGCCGCCTTACACGGATCCTCGCTTGCATCTATGCCGTCAACGCCCTGTTAGATGGAGTGCTGGTTGCTCTCTGCTTGAATCCAGAGTGGACCCGACCGGCACAGATCTCCGATGCCGTATTGACCTTTATCACTATTCTCTTTGGGGCATTTCCTCTGGTCCTGGTGGGATATGCGCTCTTCCAACGCAAACAGTTTGATTCGGACCGCTGGCTGGTAGCCATCCTGGCCTTCCTGGACGAAATGATGATCGTCTTCACCAACGCGGTCAAACAAGGGCGCCAGTTCACCGGTTGGTCCATCGCGGACAAGATTGACTCGCCCCTCTTCTTCATCGATGGCAATGGGATATCCCTGTCCACCCTCGCCGGAACACTCCTTCTAGCCGCCATTGTTTACGCGGTGTATAACAGCGTTCGTGCAGATCAACGGCGTCAGGATGCGCTTGAACTCGAAAAGATGGAACTGCTGCATGAAAGCAACCGGATGCGGCACCACGCCGAGCATGATGGATTGACCGGCCTGCTGAATCACCGCGTCATTGTTGAACGATTGAGTGAAGAGATGAATCGCTCGCACCGTGATGGAACGCAAATGAGCGTGATTCTGGCCGATGTCGACCATTTCAAGAAGGTCAACGATAGCTTTGGCCACCTCGCAGGCGACCAGGTATTGAAGGAGATCGGTGCAGTCTTCTCGCGTACTCTGCGCTCCTATGACTGCGTAGGCCGGTACGGTGGCGAGGAATTTCTACTCATCCTGCCAAATTGCGGAGTGGAAAGCGCGATGATGCGCGGCGAACAACTGCGCGCGGCCGTACAATCGGTGCGTATTCGCGATGGCGATACGTGGCTGCAGGTAACCGCAAGCTTTGGCGTTGCCTCGGCTTTTCCGTCTCATTATGATGCTGAGACTGTCATCCGAGCCGTCGATGCAGCCCTTTATCGGGCCAAGAGCTGTGGACGCAATTGCGTCATCCAGGCTGAAATGGATACACCGGCTTACACAAGTCCTCTGAGTCATTGACTTCTCAAAGAGCTGACTTCTCACCTGGTTGTCCTCCCGAGCGTAACGAAGGACCTGCTCTTCACACATCGCGGACATTACCTGAACCGCACGTTACGGAAACGCCCTGTTATGCCCCGCTGCCGCATTCTGAAGCCAGTTGCAGTGCAGCAGCGGGTAACTGACTTATTCAGATCCATCCCCCAAAATCGACGACTGCTCTGCGAACGCTTCCTCTGTTCCGGACCGGATCTTTTTCACAATACTGGTCCATACCGGGTTGGTCTTCGATGAATCATATGTCCCCTTTGCAACATCCGCTTCATAAGCTGCGCTCTTTTCAACTCCATTCTTGTAAGTTGGAAGCTCCTTTATCAGCTTAAAAGCGGCAGCGATCACCACGCCGACGTCGTCTCTTAGATCCTCCGGCACTGAAGCGTAAACCTCTGACTTGTGCTCCTCGATCCACTGGAAAGCGACTGGCAAGACCATTGAACTCACCCAGTCGCTGTAGGCATTCAAAGATTCCATTCCCGCAATCCACGACGGGTGCATCTCCCAATCCCGGTTGCCACCGGGGTACGACGGCTTGTGATGGTGGGTCGGGCAGTATTCGCAAACTACTTTGACATGCCGCATGAGTTTCTCCATAGGCTCGAGTGCCACGTATGACGACTCGATGCCGGGTCATAAAAACAATTTGTTTACAATTCAGGCGTTCTTCCAGATGCCTGTTTAGCCGTGAATCTAGATTGTGTACTTATGTTCGCCAGTATATATGGCAGACTCTTGGGAATATACATACCTCAAACCACGGTTCTTAGTGCGGTATACCTTTCCGGATGCAACTGCTGTTTGGGTAATATCGGGATTACCCGGATCCGCTCGGAATTCCTTAAGAGCAAAATGAAGTTGTAATTCATAGAGACATACATTGGTTGAGCGCAGATCGAGAACAGATTAATCCGGGATGAAGGCGGACGAATCCAAGTTCGAGCCAACCCAGTTAGCCGAAACCTTCCTCATCTACAAAAACAAGCAGCGATCTAGCTCCGCAACTCAGGCGCCTTGGAATATTCTGTTGGAACCATCGATCCAATTCAGAAGGGCGAAGCATGCGAGCAGGCGAGGTATACGTCAACCCAGCGAGCGGAGAGCGCGCGGTCATTGTATTGGGAACGGATGAAACAGACGGTAAGCGGCTTGTGGTCGATGGATATCTTCGACCAGGAGGCGGCATGGTGGGCCGCCACTATCATCCTGCTCTTCACGAGCGGTTCAAAGTGATATACGGCGATGTGACTTTCACGCTCGATGGAGCGGAGCACAAGGCGGAGCCCGGCCAGATGGTTGACGTACCTCCCGGCACCCTGCACAGCTTCTGGAACTCCGGCTCCAGGGATGCGCTCGTCCGGATGGACGTGCAGCCTGCCGAGCGGTTCGCCAAGTTGATCAAGAATGGCTTCTCGCTCGCTCAGGACGGCAAAACGGACAACACAGGCAAACCAGGCATGCTTCAGATTGCCTTGATAGCAAGAGAGTTCGACGACGTCGTTCGATATGACATGGGGCCCAGAGTGATTCAACAGCTACTGTTTCTGGTACTCACCCCTCTAGCCAGGCTAAAGGGCTTGAAAGGCAGCTACCCCGAATATCTCACCCGGCCAGCATCGGAATCAGTCCCGCTGGATAGTTTAGACCGAACTGGCCTGTAAACCACACTTCACAGACACGCTCTAGCTATCCTTCCCGCAAAGCTAGGTTCTCCGAAAGTTGGAAATGCAGTTGCGAAGACACCGTATCGCGAGACACAAGGCTCACCACCGAGAAGCCGGCTAATGAGATGATCCTCCGCTGTAACCCTCCGTTTGGGCGGAGGATGTAAGCAGTGGTTTCAGAGGAGGATCATCGACATGCAGACTCGAACATCGCTGCCAGGGATGCGGGTTGCTGCCGCACGGGGCTCGCGCTGCCGCGATGCGCATAAAACGAGATCGCGCACAGATCGGAGCGTGGCTGGATGCCCTCGACTCCAGAGCTCCGAAGAACGTCGTTGTCGTTGCCATGGCTAACAAGCCGGCACGTATAGCCTGGGCTGTGCTTTCCAGCGGCAACAACTTTAGACCCGTCGCCGCGTAACAGCGCGGAAGAGACGCCTGCGGCGTGGAAGCGCTACGCGCTCCCACTTTCCCGCACCACGACGACGAATAAAGTTTGCCCACCGAAGTCTGCACAGGAACAGCAAGGACGAAAGAACAGTCACTACGGCGTGCCTGCAACCTGATACCGATAATGGTCCTCAACAACCGACCGACTTGTAAGGACAGACACGCAGCGGAACTCATCCTGGCCAGGAGCACGCGGCTCCATCAAAGGCCGAATACATTGCCGCAGACTTGTCTTCTCGACCGAACTAATCCTTGCAGTCACGCAGCGGACCATACATTATCGGTACTAATCGTCAGGTGGCATATGGGAAACTCATGAACCTTGATTACAAGCGGTGCCCACCCTAACTCTGGGCAAGAGTAGCGATGATCCTGCATTCCCGGCTTGAGCGTTTCCGGTTACAAGACGAACGGAGGCGTCGAAGTTCGGATGCCAGACGTCTGAGATCGGCGATTTTCGATTCCACTTCCTTGAGATGACTCGCAGCTACATCGCAGATATCTGCACATCTCGGCAACTCAGCGGCAGAAAGCAACAGCATGTCCTTGATCTGGGCCAGAGAGAAGCCGAGCTCGCGGCATCGGCGCACGAAGTGTAGGCGGTCCAGGTGCTCTTGAACATACACACGATAGTTGCCGGTCGTTCGCTCGCATATCGGCATTAAACCGGCATGTTCGTAGTACCGGATGGTGACGATTTTGACTCCGGTACGCTTCGCTAGATCGCCTATTTGGAAAGTTGCATCCATCTTGACCCTCTAGCCACTATAGGCTTTAGCGTAGCTGTATGAAATGGCTCACGCTTGTGCTATTCGTTTTAGTCGCTACGACTTCGTACTCCCAAACTCCAAAACAGAAGGAACACCCGCTTGACGACGACCCAAACGTAATTCTGGAACTCGGTGCCTCTACGAGTTGGAACAGCACAGGAGGCGCCGCGAGCTTCGCTCCCAATCTCGCGGCAGAGACCACTCCTATTGAAAATTGGCTGGAGTTGGAGGCGGGTGTATCGCCATTTTTTACGCGTCACTCGACCGAATGGGACACAGATCTGCTTTTTAAGAAACCATGGACGCTATCAAGGAAAGCTGAGTTCATGCTGGGCGTGGGGCCGGAGTGGGTCTACCTGCGACAGAATGGAACCGCATGTCAATGCATCTCGGGTGAGGTGGCCGGAGACTTCATGTTTTGGCCGGCCGGCAAACATCGCTTCGGTTGGTACCTTGAACCGGCTTATGACCGCAGCTTTATGGCTGGCCACGAGCAGTCCATAGGGATGAGCGGAGGACTCTTAATTGGGGTCCATGGAAAACATTTCTGATGGCTGTAGTGGTTTTCCGCGGCCTCATTCGATTGCTATCGATAAACGCGGTTTGCGATTGGAAACGGCATTGTCATCACCTTGGAGGCGCCGCGCAAGACCGCTGACGAGATGCTGACTTACCGTTACCAATCCGCCGTCGGTGAGTGCATTGGCGATTTATCACTAATCGAGAAATGTTCAGCTTTCAGCTCAGTCGTGGCGACCGGCGAGTCTAGTACAATCCCTGGCGGAGCGCCAACACCGTAGTGCACGCCACGGTATCAAGAAAACACATGTGGCAAGGAGGAATCGATGACGAAGATTCGAAGCCGTGCTGTCATCCTGTTTTTGGCTATGTGCTTGACGACGTCGGCGCAGGTTAGAAATCCGACCGTCACCAAGTTAAGTTCGCCGATGGTTATAAGTGGCTTCGCGGACGGCGCGGTTATCGACCTGACGAATCAGCGACTTGTAGCCACCCAACGAATGCCGTGGCTTCTCCAAATCGACGGAACTCACAATCCCAACGGCACAGGGCAGACTTTTGATGTGACCATAAAAGTGGGTGTCGTTGACGCCAATAACCTGGCCAGCAATGCCATTATGCTTTACGGGGGCATTCAGGACTCTCAAATTACTATTGCCAGTGCCCTTAACGCTATAGACACAGGCGTTTTCATAAATGATTCTCCTAATTTCGGTTTCTTCAACAATTTCATTACGATAGGTGCGATTCGAAACTCGCAGCACAATGGTGCCGTTTTCGTGAGCCCTAAGTCTGGTGTCTTGGGCATACAGGGGAACCATATCCAAATTGGTCAAGTTATTGCCAACGGAGACAGCGGAATCCTACTTCAGGGTGTCACGGCTTACAATTACCTTGTTGTCGGGCCTGTAGAGCACAATCGCCTTTATGGGTGCTATGACGAGCAAGGTCCTAATACTTGGGTGATTGTGAATAGCAACAGCAATGGGCAACACCAAGCGTGCTAACCTCCACAGCTCGCGCCGGTGTCTATCGACGTTGTCGCGTCGTGCCGCTGCTTTCCAGATACACGAGCTTCCTCGTTGGCGACTTCAGGCCGATGCACTCATCGAGTCTGGATCAATCCTCATAAACGCGCTTGTATTGATTGACGTTGAGTAACGAAAACTCGGAAAAGTCACGTTTTCTGCAACTCACGCTGTCTGGTCCGCATTAAAGTCCACTGACCGCGACCCAGGTCGAGGGAGCCGAAACAACAAACGTAACTTCCGAAAACGTCGCTCGCGCGCTGTCCCTCGGAGGCTACAATCTCTTCGTACGAATCTTCGGATTGCCCACCTTCCCCCACCGGCGCAGGTAGCAGGAGTCTCAACCCGCGCAGAATAAGTGCGCATCACAAACATTACTGACGAAAAGCCTATCCCCCAAGCTCCCTCGAAACAATCCCTGCAGCGCGATCGCAGGCTTCTCGATCCACATCATGATGCGTCACCAAGCGAACCGCGCGCGCACCCACCGTGCTAATGAGAACGCCTTTGGCCTTGAGATTCGCAACCACCTCTGCGGCCTTGCGAGTCTTTAAGTGAAAGATCACGATATTCGTCTGCACCGCATCCAGATCAATCTCCACTTCAGAGA
>Ga0302140_10010511_pt1 | contig 11432 bp, 8 predicted proteins | sample I_Bog_E1_1_FD_202095 | JGI IMG/M metagenome (GOLD analysis project Ga0302140, IMG submission 202095) | Peat permafrost microbial communities from Stordalen Mire near Abisko, Sweden - I_Bog_E1_1 | ecosystem: Environmental > Terrestrial > Soil > Wetlands > Peat | place: Sweden: Abisko, Stordalen...
CGCACTAACTCATCCCATCTAACATCTTGCAAAGTTTATGCGTTCGCTTTGATTCAACTCTTCCTGACTCTCCCATCTGGTGGCCTGGGTGCCTATGCAAACATCATCATCAAGTCTTTTGGTTTCACGACTTGGCAGACCCAACTTCTGCAGATGGTCTCTGGTGTCATCCAAGTCGTGTCTATGCTGTCTGCTGTCTGGGTTGACAAACGTACGAAGCAAACCATACTGCCTATGATGGCTTCGGTCGTGCCCACCATTGTCGGCACCGTCGTTTTGATGACAGTACCCTTCGAGCACAGCAAGCGCGTAGGACTACTCTTCGCATACTACATCATGATTTCCTTCTGGGCATGCTCAGGGCTTGCATTGTCTCTCGTCACGAGGAACGTGGCAGGTCAGACCAAGAAGAGCATCGTTATTTCAGTCAATTTTGTATTCTGGGCCACAGGTAACTCCATTGGACCTCAAGTGTTCCAGACCCGAGACGCACCTCGATACTTCCTGGCTTTGTCCATTATCTTGGGTTGCTTCATCTTGCTAATGGTAACATTGGGGGCACTTCGGACGTATTATATATGGCAGAACAAGAGACGGGATGGCAAGATTGAGCGAGGCGAAGCTGTGGCGGATGCATTATATACACATGCTCTCGAGGATATTACGGACAAGGCGAGTCTCTTCTCGCCCAAAAGTCCAAAGAAAGCTTTGCTGACGATGATGTTAGAAAAATATCAATTTCAGATACATTTACTGAGGTCTGCTCAAGGTTATCTCACCATCTCGGTGTTGGACTCGAGTGCACATCAACATGTGGATTGAGCTGTGGGAAAGTGTGGATGAACTGGATAGCGACAGTTCATGTTGTTCAGCAATACAGTAGTTCAATAATTAATGATTCATATTTCAAGTCTTCTCTGCTTAATAAGTTCGAAACATTTATCTGCCTCAGCTTTAATCCGGTCTCAGCTGTGCCGAGGTACAGTTCAAGGATGCATGTTTCTGAGACCCTGCCTGCATACGCATCATCCCCACCATCCCCGGCGGTGTCTTGAATGAGGGGGGAAACACCCCACTGTGCCCCATAAGCCTGCATATTAGCGCTGGAGATCCCCACTCACCCCCGAACAGGGCGCCCATCGCCGAAAAGGGGTGTCTCTGAGTACTGCGGCACCTTCCGCGACTCAACAACCCGAGCTCAAAGTCCTTGAAATCCAGGTCGACCTGGTCTGCACGGAACAATCTTTCTGATTGGCTAATCATTTCATCCTCCATCGCCAGGGTGGAGAAAATTACCCCTTTGTTCCCTGCCCCTGGGCTGTAGTGTGGACAGCTCGACGCAGCAATTCTTCCCGAACCCAGCCCACCCACTTTTCTTCATAAGCCCCGCAACGCACCATGGTGGAGAAAACCTTTCTCCAAGTTGTCTCCAGATGGAGCTGAATATGTTTGAAGGGTCAACCTTGAAGGGTGGGGTTGGAAGTATCGTAAAGGGAATCTCCGTTTATGGAAGCAGGAGTGAGATTCCCCAGAGAATCGAAAGAGAGCATCGCGTCTTCACCCTTTACTTCTCCCCAAGAATACCAGAATGTGTTCTCACCAGTCCCGCGTCGTAAATGGTCATGGACATGCTTCTCTAACAACGACGTATCCATTGCGGGCAGCAGGCCCTGTGGGAAAGCGAATCACTAGCCTCTACAAGAAACGTTTGGATAACTTCTTCACGCCGGGGCAGTGGGAAAAGGTCAACTTACTTGGGTGAGTCCTTCTGTTAACTCTAGAGATTTAGATTGTTCTGACAGCTTCGACAGAGCTTTGAAGAACGGCGTATTCTCCGGCTCCGAAAACATCAAATTATCAGTATGGCACGCTCCAGGCACGACGCGACCGACTTTCAAGGAAGCCACGAACCAGTCGAACAATTACGAAAACACTCAGATCGGCGAGGCTTTTGGTCCCTCCTGGAGTACTCACTGGTTCAAAGCATCTCTCAGTATACCGAAGGAGCTGTGTCAAGAGGAGACTCCAGTCGAGCTCCACTGGGACTGTGACAATGAAGCAACAGTGTGGTCCGAGATTGGAGAGCCACTTCAAGGGCTAACGGGGCGAGGAGAACGAGTAGAGTGGATTCTCCCGATATTCTTCAAAGACGGCAAAGAGCATATCCTCTACATCGAAATGGCATGCAACGGCATGTTTGGCAACGGCCCTGGAAGACCAATCTTCAAGAACAACGCAGGTGGTGACTCGATCCAACCTCCTGATGAGAACAAATACTTCAAGCTCTCGAAAGCAGAGCTTGTTGCCCCAAATATGCAAGCTCGCATGCTTTCGGTGGATTTCCAGATTATTCATGATGCTGCAATGGAACTCTCTGAGGATTCTTGGGAACGGCACGAGGCTTTGAATGTTGCTTCAAGGATTATTGACACTTTCGATGCTGCGGATAGGTCGTCGATCTTGAGATGTCGGAAGATTGCAGAGGAATATCTCGGGACTGACATCAACTCCGACAGAGTATACGGGAGCATTGACGACAAGAAGCCTACTATCTATGCAATTGGTCATTGTCATATTGATACCTGTTGGCTGTGGCCGTGGGCGGAGACCAGGCGAAAGGTCGTTCGGTCGTGGTCAAATCAGTGCGATTTGATGGACAGGTATCAAGAACTCAATTTTGCTTGTTCGCAGGCTCAACAGGTGTGTTCCCAATAAAACACAATCTGTTTGAGAGGCGAGAAGAAAGACATTGATCTGACGAGCGGAAAGGAAAGTTGCTGACTTGTGTCGAAAGTTCAAATGGCTCAAGGAAGACTATCCTTTCGCCTGGGAGCGCGTAAAGTCAAAAATAAAGTCAGGACAATTTCACCCCATCGGGGGATGCTGGATCGAACACGACACCAATCTTCCTGGAGGCGAATCACTCGTTCGACAATTCCTATACGGCCAGCGGTTCTTCGAAGCCAACTTTGGAACTCGATCTACTACCTGCTGGCTACCAGACTCTTTCGGTTTCTCAAGTCAGCTGCCACAACTTTGTAGACAGGCGGGTATGACTCGATTTCTCACCCAGAAACCGTGTTTTAATAGCGTGAACGAGTTTCCACATACGACGTTCAATTGGTACGTGAACATTTCGTCCTGCAAAAGGAAAGAAAGTTCTCTTGCTTACTCAAATCAATTAGGGTCGCCCTGGATGGGAGTCAAGTCGTCTGCCACATGCCGCCATGCAAGACGTACTGCTCAGAAGCCAGTTTCGGCGACATCAAGCGAAGCATTACCAATCACAAATCTCTGGACCAGGACAATACTGCTCTGGTGGCTGTATGTTCTCCATACTTTTAATCATTTTTCAACATTCTGGGAGTTTGACTAATTTGGAACAGTTTGGAAAGGGCGACGGCGGTGGTGGCCCAACATGGCAGCACATGGAAAGACTTCGACGAATTCGAGGCATGGCGAACACAGTCGGGCAAGTGCCTCGAGTCCATTCCGGCGGCACAGTGGATGGTTTCTTCGACAACTTAGAAAAGAAAGCCAGTTCACTCGTGACTTGGCACGGTGAGCTGTACTTCGAGTTGCATCGCGGTGTGTATACCACGCAATCCAGCCAGAAGTCAAACAATCGAAAGTCCGAGATCCTGTTGAGAGACATTGAGCTTCTTGCGACTATTGCTTCGATTCAAGATGGTTCGTATCGGTATCCGAAGAAGGAGCTGGATGAGATGTGGCAAGGTGTCTTGTTGTGCCAGTTTCATGATTGTCTCCCTGGAAGCGCGATCAAGATGTGCTATGATGACTCGAATGAGGTGAGTCTTCTTGGAGGAAGTGATGCTCGGATCTGAACATGTCGCAGATATATGCCAATGTCTTTCAAACTGGATACAACCTCCTTCAGACAATCTATCCAGTTCTCGGCATTAGTGAAATTGGAACGAAGGGGACCAGCAGTCTCCAGAACACTTTAGCTCTCAACACGTTACCATGGCCCAGGAAAGAAATCATCGAATTTTCTAAAGACCAAGCTGTCGTTGCAGATGGAAGTAGCAATCTACTCTCTACCACCGAGCTCAGCACATCTCAGACAGAAAAGCTAGTCACTATTCAAGAATCCACGCCCGGCATCTTCGTGCTGCAAAACAGCCAACTTTCCGTCACTGTCGAAGGAGGATGCATCACCTCTCTCCACGACCGAAAAGCCAACCAGGAAGTCCTCTCCGGCAAAGCCAATAAATTCGTGATCTTCAAGGACCAACCCATCTACTGGCAAGCCTGGGACGTCGAAGTCTATCATCTCGAAACTCGGCAAGAGCTACACGCAACAAGCACCTCTATCTCAGAGGACAAGCCATACCGGGTCAGCGTGGTAACAGAGACCAAGATCAGCGAGCTGAGCTCTATTCGATCAACCATCACACTCTCAGCCGCGTTCGAAGGGCAGCAATCCTACGTCGAGTGCTCCGCTGAGATCGAGTGGCACGAAACGATGAAATTCCTCAAAGTCGAGTTTCCGGTCGACGTGCGGAATACAGAAGCAAGCTACGAGACGCAGTTCGGGATTATCAAGCGACCGACCCATTACAACACCTCGTAAGTTCCCTTCCCCTCCCCCTTCTCCCCTGTTCTTTCCCAAGCTAATCTTTTCAGATGGGATATGGCGAAATTCGAAGTCTGCTGCCACAAGTTCGCCGATCTCTCAGAATACAACTACGGCGTCTCGATCCTGAATGACAGCAAATACGGCTTCGCGACCGTCGGGAACAGAATGCGGCTCTCGCTGCTGCGCTCACCGAAGGCTCCAGATGATACAGCGGACATGGGACGCCATTATATTCGCTGGGCTATCATGCCTCATCAAGGTGAACTGAGTGCGCTGACTGTACGCGCGGCGTTTAACTTTAATAATCCGTTGAAACTAGTGAGTGCGGGGGAAGAGAGTTGTTTGAGGAGTTTCCCGATTGTGTTGAGGGGTGATGAGAATTTGGTGCTGGATACGGTGAAGAGGGGTGAGGATGATGCGGATGTGAGTACGGATGATTTGCCGAAGAGGAAGGGGAGGAGTGTGATTATTCGTATTTATGATGCGTTGGGGGGGAGGGGAAGAGGGAGGGTTGAGACGAGTTGGGCTGTGAGTAAGGTTTTCAAGACTAATTTGCTGGAGGATGATGGAGAGGAAGTTTTGTCTAAGGATGGTGGGTTTGAGGTGGACCTTGGTGCTTTTCAGGTCGCTACTTACAGACTTGTTTTAGCTTGAGATGGGAGACTGCACATGGTTGAAAATGAGGAAAGGTATCTTGATTAAATAAACTTTTGAAGACTAAGGTCGAGTAAGCTTCTGGTGTCAAACGCATCGCGCCACCAAATCATTTTTATTCTCATCCCAAGAACAGAAGCTAGTAATATATATATAATAAGTACCTTATACGAGACCCCGTAAATAAAGGTAAGACTAGTGTTAGATCGAAGGATGTGAATCATGTGACTTATTACTAGTGCCCTTTAGGCTTAGAGCCGGGCGGAATGAAAAGAAGAAATTTTTCGTAACACATGTTGGTTAAACTTTAGAGAGATTAATGGTATCATCATCGGAAACCACTCCCCACTCCACTCGCCGGCCCGAACCGGCTAAGTACACAAGATCTAAATAGGAAAAATACATCAGAAATCGAGAGAAATGTCTGCCGAAGCCACCCCTCTGCTTGGGGATCAAGCTATGAGTGTTGACTATGGGTCTGTCAATTTACCCAGTTCGCAACTTGATAACGAGCAACTTTGCAGCGCATGCATCAAAATGAGCATCAAGAGCAATTTGCGACATCGCAGTGATGTGTGGGCTCGAAGATCGATCGAAACAATCTTCCCGCCTCAGGGTGCCAAAACTCATGCTCATTGCGCTCTATGTCGATTACTGGCACGTAGCGTTCCTCCCGAACACCGCAACCGCATGCGGAAATTGTACTTGCAGGATTTCGGTGATGCTCAGACAATTGACGGCAATGCATGTAAATTGCTTGGTTTCCAACAAAGGTTGTTGCTTGGCTCCCAACAAGACAAGTCCCAAAATCTGCGGATCGTCCCGCTCGCCGAGGATGCCCATATGATAGGCAAAAGCAAGGAGGGCTTTGCTCGTCCACTGTTACCCGATGCCGTGGATAGCAATTTGCTGAAGACTTGGCTGGCAACATGTGAACGGAATCACGAACCATGCATGTCCGCAGCAAAAGAGTTGAAGCTAGCGACGGAAGGATCCGGAGCCGAATACCTGATTAATGTCCAGGATATGTGTGTTGAAAAGGTGAAGGATCAAGACTCACCAAGGTATTTCGCGCTAAGTTACGTATGGGGTAACACCAAGCAATTGCAATTGCAACTGCTACAAGCCAATGCTATTGCTCTTCAATGCAAGAACTCACTTCAAGATGTCTATGGCTGGCAAATCCCCCAGACAATCCGTCATGCTATGACTCTGACTCGGGACCTCGGCGAGACCTACCTTTGGGTGGACGCGTTCTGCATCTGTCAAGATGATCTCGTGCAGAGGGATCGGCAGATCAAGCGCATGAACATGATCTACAAGCACGCTGTATTGACCATTGTGGCCCTTGAAGCCAAAAGCGCTTCGGATCCTCTCCCAGGTGTGAGGACATATGACCCTCAACGCGTAAACCAGGAGGAAATTTTCAAAGGGATGCGCCTTACGACCCTCCTACCCACGTTGGAAGAATTGATAGCGGATCTCGCTAGCGATGGGCCTTGGCGATGGTCTCAACGTCTCTGGACTTACCAAGAGGAGCTCCTTTCGCGCCGCCTTCTCTTTCTGACCAGTCGTCAAGCTTATTTCACATGCTTAACGTCTGAGTACAGCGAAGACGTCTACGACACCAAAATTCCCAAGACCTCCTCTCTTCATTACGGAAGGTTGCTCCATACGCCACTTGAACCGTTCCAACGATGGGTTTTCTGGAGGATGCTTGTTGAAAATTACTCTACTCGTCATAGCAAGTTTCCAATTGATCGAGGTTTTGCTTTTCAGGGCATCGCTCAAGAAATGGAGAGGCTGTGGAAATACCCGACCGTTTATGGCATTCCGAAAGATCGGATTCCATTCGTGCTCAACTGGCAACATGGACGGTATCCTTTTCGAAACCTTCGCAACACCGTTTGTCGGATCCCAGAATGGCCTAGCTGGTCATGGATGGGTTGGTCGGGCGAGATTTCATGCCCGGAGTATCCCTTTTATCGATCAGCTATCGGAGAGGTTACTTACTGCGATGCTGGTCGCGAGACAAGTATTTTGCAGTTCCCTGTGAAGGCGAGCGATATTGATTATGAACCTCGGACGACAGACCTCGTCGATAATACCCAAGAGAATGAGGATCTAGAGGCAGGTCTGGCAACTGCTAATGAAACTGGCGTTGGTCCATCGGCAACAAATAACGAAAGAGAGAATGCATTGATAAGAATATCAGTGGAGGAGGGTGACCTCCCTGCTATACCAATCCTCTCTTTCGAAACATTTCGAGTCTCGGTGAAGACCGATATCACCCAATTTCACGAAACCGGTCGATATGCAATCATTACAGGCCTGGGAAAAGTCTGTGGATTCCTGTACGCTCCCCATCGCCTCAACTCCGAGGAGCAGCACCCAGATCCACCGGCCACCGCGACCGGGGCAGGAGAGCAACGGTGCGAATGCATCCTCCTTGGCACAAGTCGACGTTTCTTCTACTTCCATACCCATCAATATAAACTACCAGCAAAACCCAAGACCGGTTGGCCGTTTGACGACCAATTGAAACCCGTCATAGTAGCAGACAAAACCCGCCACGACACCACTGTCGGCTCGTGGGGGCATAGGAATTGGTCAGAACGAGCCAGACGCTATGTTAATCTATCTCCAGATACCTTTAACGAAGAAGACGACACGGAAAGCTCGCTTTCACCCTGGTTTTATATTTCTCGTTTGATCCTAATCATTGTCTTTTGCTTCATTCTCCCGTTATTTCTATTGGGCTGGGTGGTACGGGTGGTTTTTGGAATCACGTTCTTGATTGTGTTCATTATCGCACTTGTTGCGGCTATGCCGATCAAATATTTTTATCTGTACTGCTTTAAACCGATTTGGCTGAGGCAGGATCGGGATGTTATTGCTCATGTTATGTGGATTGAGGACCGTGGGACTCATTACGAACGGGTTGCTGTTGGGGAGATGAATTGGAAGTGCTGGCTAGCACTTAAGCCTAGAAAGTCGAGGATTAGACTAGGTTAGAATAGTAGCTACATAAAAGTTGAATATATGAAGAGAGCTAGAATGACGATTTATTTTTTATATTAATTGAGTTTATTAAGTTCCTAGATCATATCCGTTATAGTAATACTCAAGTTACGTTAATTTATATACTAAGAAATTCGCTTAATTTTAATTAATTAAAGAGTTAATGTTCTTAATTTACTCTATTTCACTCTACTTATTTAATATACTAAGCTAAATTACTAGTTGAGAACAAGTACACACTAGACTATATAGCTATTGTCTAGACTAGTAGAAATGCTACGATAGATTACGCCTTGAACACTAATGGCATTAAGTGGTTAAGATAACTTAAGGTTATGATTGACTATAAGAATCGTAAAATGCTTCCTTCGTATAATAGAGACTTGCTAGATTCTTTTCTGTCGGAGCCAATTATGGAAAGAATGGACCAGCTGCCCACAAAGTTTATTACCAAAACCCACTGTGATTTGGTAGACAAAACGGTGGTTGATCGACTAAAACAATTCAGGCGTGATGAAGCAATCTGCTCGTAACATTGGAGCGGAAGATAGTGCAAGCCCCATGACTGAAGAATTGTACAAAGCTCTTCTTCATGTTGTTCACGACTCAATCTAGGCGCATGTTTAAATTCAGATTAGCGAGCAGACTACACAAACTTTGGCGCGTGTTGCAGCTGGACCTCTTTGATGGTATTTAAGATGACCATTGGCCACGCAGTTGCAGGGTCATTGGCCAAAATCATGGTCAAGCACACCAGTGTAGTGGCTTTGAAGAAGTTTGTCATAAAGTAAATTTATGTCATTGTCGTTGTTGTTGAAGCAATAGTTCCAATGGTAGTAACACTGGCTGCTGCCTATGTTGGTGCTAAATCAGGTGCTATTGCTGCCGGTAGTGCGCTCGGCAGTCCTCCAGCTTGGACCGCTACTGCTCCCAAATATTAAAAGAATATTATTTTAGCTTTTTGAGAATCGGCTATAGTTTCCCCATCGTTTTTGCCTATACTAACAACCAATCTTCCCAATTACCGTCAGAGCAAACATTATTGACCCCAGATACAGAGCAAGTACCTACAAGTTCAGCAATTCTTGGTTGCAAATGCTTTTTCCTCAGCACCAGCGGTACATACCCTCCCTTCGCATGAACAACTGTGTCTCCGACTTTGGAGAGAGGGGGTACCAGTGCCATCAAACCCAAAGATGTAACGCAAAAGGCTTTTCCAAGAATAGACCTGTGATATCTGTGTGATAGGAACCATTCCATTTCAAGCGCCCGATCCATCGTAATATCTTCACCCAGCGGCCACTTGACTCTATGGGCCAGCACTTCGTTAATTTCACCCAAGTCTTTCAGGTAGAAGAACTCAAATATCTTACGCGCTGACAAGGAGAAAGGGGGAAACGGCGGTGGCAGCTCATCCTCGAAATGTGAATCACTATCCATGCAAAGCTCCCAAAATTCCTGGTCTGCTGCGACCTGGGTTATCCGCTCAAGTGAATGTTCTCTCGCCAGTTGCCTGGCTTGAAGGTAGAATTGTCTCCCATCAGATCTAAGATTTCGCAAATATTGCTGCGCTTGGCCAAATTTTGCTTTTGGGTGTGGGCTCAAGAACGTAGAGCATTCGATAGTTTTCGCTCTCGGGTGTAGATGTTGGATCGTATCCACTACAGTACATTGGAGTTGGATTGTCCTGGAATCAACGTCGATTTTAACCCTTTCATGATTGTTTCCTAGGCAGGCTGAACTGTAAGGTGTTGTCCGAACTCCTAACAAATTTTCCGAGCTATAGTCTGGCACCCAAGATGGGAGCGCGTGTCGCAAAGCCGACGGTTCTCTAGATATCGTCTCTTCAAGACCGCGTCCTGCACGCAGTAGAATGGTAAACCAACTATCAGTGGATAAGATGAATATAGCCGCCTTCAAGAAAACAAGACCATTGCCATCTTCATAGCTCGGTTTGAATGTTGCCTTTTTAGCATCTGAAGAAATCCCGAAAAGAGCAAATATCTTGTCTCTTGGATCCTTGCTCTTGAAAGATATCGTCATTAGGAGTAGTATTGCAAGAGAAGAATGTCCTATACGGAAAAGATTCCTGCACTCCTCAATAATAGCAGTGTTCCACAAATGCGTCAATATGTTGCCAATAATGTCGGTAGGAAGACTGAACCCAATTCTAGGATCGAATGACTTGGCATTAGCCACCGTCGGAGACCAATGTCGAACTAATTTTGCAGTAGTATGAACATCTTTCTCGAGACGGACGGCAAGAGCAGCAATAGTATCCCAAGATAAACAAATACCCTTGTACATAACGTGTACATGGTTGGAAACGATGACCTCTTGTATGACCCAAATCCGTTCAAACCAAGGATGACTGAAAAGCTCGCCTAAGGCAATAAATGCTTCTTTCTGATCCCGAACAAAAATGTCTAAGGTATCCTTCGTAGAAAGTCCTAATATGTGGGGTGCTTTTAATGCCATCAGAAACGAACCTATCAGGTGTGCATTGTGGGCGTTTGCAGACGGGCCAAGCCAGACTATAACTTGATAGGCTCGGCGGTATATTTCAGTCATCAGAGGTAACTGTTCGGTTTTTTCAATGTCATCTTCTTGATTGATGCAAACCGAATCGATCCAAAACAGTTTGGAATGGAAAAAGGATCTCTGATGAAAGAGAAACTCTTCGACAGCGGAAGTCACTAAGATTTGAGATCCGGTAACCTCTAGTGGGATGCTGGGGGGCAAAACACCCCAGGTATACGAAAGGGCTTCGAAAGCTGGCGCGTCATCCAGATTCAATTCGCGCAATTCGCAAGACGGCTCCGAGAAGAAACATTTTTTCTTCAGTTCTAACACTCGAATATGTCGCGGACTTCTCAGAGGGGTGTATTTATAAGCAGGCAGCGGACATTGCCTCTCATCCCGTTTGCGGCGGGCGATGGACATTTCATAGTGATTCGATGGATATGTAATCGTTTCGTAGATCTTTAGCACTAACGAGTGGGGTCTGGAGTCCGTGGGCCAAACGAAAGCAATTACTGCAACACAGACTCTCCAAATGTTGCGGGCGATTGGGATTCTGATTGCCTCAGAAAGGAAATCAAGAATGCATTCGAAAGTCATGAACCAGCGTAGGTATCCATTTGACCAAGCCACCTTG
>Ga0302140_10010517_pt1 | contig 11427 bp, 10 predicted proteins | sample I_Bog_E1_1_FD_202095 | JGI IMG/M metagenome (GOLD analysis project Ga0302140, IMG submission 202095) | Peat permafrost microbial communities from Stordalen Mire near Abisko, Sweden - I_Bog_E1_1 | ecosystem: Environmental > Terrestrial > Soil > Wetlands > Peat | place: Sweden: Abisko, Stordalen...
TTCTGGGAGGAGCGGGCTTTCCCTGCAGGGGTGCGTGGGCCAGAGCTTTTTTGGGCGTTGGTTCGGTTTCGTTCGTTAATTGGGTTCATGTTTTCTCCTCGAGTTTTGGGTGAGGAGGCGGCGCTCCTTCCTGATTTCACCGTAGCAGTGGAATTGTCGGCTGGGAGGGGTGGTTTTTCGCAAGTTATTGAGCGCTTGGGAGATAGAGGCGAAGAAGGTTTGTGTTCCTGGGCTGTGCCGTCCCCACAACTGTGCCCTGCTTGGGATGCGGGAATTCCGACGAGGAGTGCTTCGTGGCAGCCGCGCACCTGTCGGCGCCAGTCGGTGATGGCTACCGATATGATCTTTTGTTAGCCGACCCAGCGGCGCATTGAATGAGAGTGTCACATTTTGTGTATATTTGTTGGAACGATCGCGCGGACGCTGCCGCGATCAAAGGGCGCCTAAAGGCGTGCGACGGAGGAGTCATGCCGATATGCGGAGACCGGTGTGATCCGAGGTGGCGGACTCGCTCGCACCGAACCGGCCGGCGACGGCCCCCGAGTGCTCTTCATTGGAGCCTTCTGTTTGCGGTTGCCCTGTCAATTCTGCTGTTCCCACCGCGTCCCGCCAAGGCGCAGACCACCGAGATCGTGCTCCACAGTTTTGACGCGCCAAAAGGCGGGTACAACGCCGACTCAGGTGTGTTTAGGGACCAAGCCGGAAGCCTGTATGGAACCATGGAGCAGGGCGGTTCGATTGGGGCCGGCGTCGTTTTCAAGATTAATCGGGATGGCAGCGAGATTGTTTTGCACAATTTCCGTGGCAGCCCTGACGGAGCCGATCCCGAATCAAGCCCGGTCATGGACGCTTCCGGGAATCTGTACGGTACGACCGGGCTGGGCGGCGCCTACAACAGGGGCGCGGTGTATAAAATCGATCCGGCCGGGAATGAGACCATACTTCACAGCTTCGACGTTTCGGACGGCGAGGAACCTCAATACGGATTGATCGTCGATTCGGCGGGCGAGCTCCATAGCTTCACGGGCGGCGCCGATGGCGGATCTCCCGAATCGGGCGTGATCCGGGATCCGGTCGGCAACTTGTACGGCTCTACCCCGCTGGGAGGCCTGGGATACGGGGTAATCTACAGGATCGGCGCGTCTGGATCCTTTTCCGTGCTCTAGAGTTTCACTGGAAGAGCGGATGGAGGTGGCCCATCGGAACTGATTCTCGACCCGTCGGGCAACTTGTACGGCGCCACCTATGAAGGAGGATCGGCCGACGCTGGTGTCGTTTTTAGGCTAGCCAGGTCCGGATTGACCGTGCTCTATAACTTCTCGGGCGGGGTGGATGGGGCCTATCCGATATCGGGCGTAATCGGGGACCCCTCCGGGAACCCTACGGCACGACATCGTTCGGTGGGCTGTACGGCGCGGGAGTGGTGTATGAGCTGAGCGCAGGGGGTGACGAACGCGTGGTGTACAGCTTCAATCGGGCGAGCGCAGGCGGGTACACGCCGAGTTCTGGCGTGATTCGGGATTCCTCGGGCAGCCTATATGGAACCACAGGCGGCGGGGGGTACAACGAAGGCGCGGTAGCGTACAAGTTGGGCACTTCAGGCAATGAGACCGTGCTTCATACTTTCTATGGCTCGTTCGGGGGTGGTGGCCCGCTTGGCGGACTGATGCGACACTCTTCAGGGAACCTGTATGGAGCATGCTCGGGAGGGGGCAACGGCTTCGGCGTGGTTTTCGTGCTCACCGGCGGGTCAGCACCCGAGTAGGTACGGCGGGGCGGCTTTAGGGCACGATTTCTGTACCTTGATCCTTGATCGTTCCGTTTTTATCCAGCAGGAAACCGTTCATTCAAAATCGACCGGGCGAGCGAAGGAGGGCGTGCGGCTGGATAGAGTGTCGACTTCTTCGTCCGTAAGAGCGCCGCGCACCTTGGCGCACGCATCGATCAATTCCTTGCCGGTGCGCCGTGGCATTTGTTCGGAGTGAACACGTCCCAAGGGAAGGTCCGCCGCGTCTTCGAGCAAATCGCGGCGTAAGCTTCGAGCGCGGGTCGTTGTGTCGCGGCCTGGCGAGTCAACTAGCGGCAACGTTCGAGCGCCTGATCGAGGTCCGCGATGATGTCGTCTATGTGTTCGATGCCGATGCTGAGCCGAACGGTTTCCGGACTCACTCCGGCCTTGATCTGCTCTTCCGCGGACATCTGCCGGTGGGTGGTTGAGGCGGGATGGCATGACAAGGATTTGGCGTCACCCAGATTGACCAGCCGCTTGATCAGTTTGAGCGCGTCATAGAAGTTCTTGGCGGCCTCGAAGCCGCCCTTGATTCCGAAGGTCATCAGAGAACAGGCGCGGTCGTCGAAATACTTCTGCGACAGTGCGTGATACGGACTATCCGGGAATCCAGCGTAGTTCACCCACGCAACCCGAGGATCGTCGCGCAGGAACTCGGCCACCTTCCTGCCGTTTTCGACATGCCGTTCCACGCGTAACGCCACCGTTTCGATGCCTTGCAGCAGCAGGAATGCGCTCAGCGGCGCGAGGACGGCGCCGGTGGTTCGTTGATACACGCTGCGGCAACGCGCAATGTATGCCGCTTCTTTGAAGTGTTCCGTGTAGACCAGTCCGTGGTAAGACGGATCGGGCTGACTAAACATCGGGAATTTCCCGGCGTGTTGCTTCCAAGGGAACCTGCCGCTATCGACGATCACACCGCCGAGCGTTGTGCCATGGCCCCCCATGAACTTGGTGAGCGAATGCACAACGACATCCGCGCCATATTCAATGGGCCGCAACAGGATGGGAGTGGCGACGGTATTGTCCACGATCAAGGGCACGCCATGGGCGTGAGCAATCCGGGCAAGTGATTCAATGTCGCAGATGTTTCCAGCCGGATTCCCAACGCTCTCGCAAAAAACCGCTCGGGTTTTTTCATCGATCAGCTTTTCGATGGCTTCCGGGTGATCGGATTCCGCGAGCTTTACGGTGACACCCTGGCGCGGCAGGACATGCGCGAACAGCGTGTGCGTTGTGCCATAGAGCTGTGGAACGGAGACGATGTTCACGCCCAGTTCCGTCACATTGAGCACCGCGTAATTGATGGCCGCTTGCCCCGAGGCGACGCAAAGCGCCTCCAGTCCGCCCTCCAGCGCAGCCACGCGCCGCTCCAGCACCGCCGTAGTGGGGTTGCTGATGCGGCTGTAGCGATACCCCTCAGTTTCGAGATTGAAGAGCGCTGCGCCATGGTCGGCGCTATCGAACTCATACGCTACCGTCTGATAGATCGGTACGGCGGCAGACTTGGTGGTGGGGTCGACGTCGTAGCCGCTGTGGATGGCGATGGTTTCCCTCTTCATGTGTTTCTTTATAGCAGCTGATTCATCTGTTCCACCACTTGCCGGATATCCTGTTCGGTGGTCCGGAAGCTGGTGATGCACGCGCGCAGAACGGGAGCGCCGCCGCCGAGACGGACCTGGGACATCCAGGCGATCTGATGTTTGTAGAGTGCGGCCAGGAACGCATCGAGATCGAGTCCATCGCGGGTGAAGCACACCAGCGGCAGTGGCGTATTGTTGACGATACGCCAACCTGTGCGTTGCAGCGACTCCCGCAGCACCTGACCCATGCGAGTCTGGTGGTCGATCATCCCGGCATAGCCAGATTCACCACGCTCCGCAAGCGACAGGAAAAGTTTCAGGCCGATAAAACGGCGCGACCACTCTACCGTTGACGTGTACGGGTCGGCAACGGGTCCGGGCGTTTTCCCTGGCATGTACGAGGTGTCGGCGCGAAAAGCTTCGGCGCCGGCATCGGCGTGACGGCAGAAGAACATTCCCGCGCCCATGGGAACAGAGAACCATTTATGGGCGTCGCACGTGATGGAATCGGCAGATTCGATTCCATCGAGGTGATGTCTGAGAGTTGGCGATACGATGGCTGCGCCGCCCCATGCGGCATCCACATGCAACCATAGATTCTCCCGGCGGCAATGGCGGGCCAGATCGGGCAGTGGATCGATGACGCCGGCCCCGGTGGTGCCCGCAGTTCCCACCACGAGGAAAGGCGCGAAGCCCTTCCGGCGATCCTCGGCGACCTGCTTCGTCAGGTTGTTGAGATCCAGCTTCAAATCGGCGTCCGTGCTGACGGTTCGAAGCGATCGGCGTCCCAGCCCGACCATATGGGCGATCTTATTAAAAGAGTGATGCGCTTCGCCCGACACATAGAATGTGGGCATCGCGGAAAGCCCTGCCAACCCGTGCTCACCGTACTCAGGGAAAGCTCGCGTCAATGCGACGATCACCGCGGAAAGATTCGCCTCGGCGCCACCACTGGTGAACGTTGCGGCGGCATCCGCCGGAAAACCAAACTTTGCACCGAGCCATCCGAGGGTATGGCGTTCAATTTCGTTTGCCGCCGGCGAGGTGCTCCATGTCGCAAGTTGCGGATTGTAGACGGCCACAATCGCGTCGGCGACGACGGAGGCAACCGTTACGCTGGGGTTAAAGAGGCCGAAATAGCGGGGATGCGTGACGTGGACCTGCCACTTGCGCAGCATTCCTTCTACGTCGGCGATGACCTCATCGAGAGGAACTTCTTTCGTGAAGTCATAACGGGATGTCAGGTGGTTTCGAACCTCTGCCGGGGTAACGTGCGTTACGACGGGGCCGAGGGCGATGTCGGACTGCACCTGAATCACCGCGTTCTGGATATCGTTGAGCAGCATTTCTAGGAGCGGACCTGACCGTTTTGAATGCGTTCGTAAAGTTCCTGGTCAAGCGGGACGAACGCTTCGTCTTTGAGGTGGTTGAAGTAAAGCGCGTCGGCTGTTGCGGCAGGGTCGTAGCCCTCGCGCACGAGGTTGGCTTTGCTGTATTTGAAGGTTGGCGTCACTTCCATTTCAGTCCGGATGCGCAGGAATAAAGGACGCGCATAGTGAGGCAGCAGGTTGTTCAGGTAGTCCCTGAACTCTTTCAGGTCGAGTTCCCGTTCGGTAACCAGGGACGCCATTCCGGCGCGGCCGTCGGCCCTGGGGATGGCCACACCGTAGACGATGGCCTGCGCTACTCCTGGAAATGCACAGATTGCTTCCGCGACCTCGGAAGTCGCTACATTTTCTCCTTTCCAGCGGAACGTGTCACCGATTCGATCGACGAAATAATAAAAACCCCGCTCGTCCTTACGCATCAAGTCGCCCGTGCGGACCCATTCGTCGCCCGGTTTGAAGACGTTTCGGAGTAAGCGTTCCCGCGAAGCCTCGTCATTCGTATAGCCTTCGAACCGGCTGCCTGGATTTGACGGATCGTCTACGACCTGGCCGATGGCTTCCCCGGTTTCGCCCGCGGAGCATTTAATGCAGAAACCCTGCTCGTTCCTGACGGGCTCGACTTGCTCGACATCGAATTGAACCAATGTCGGGGAGAATCGATGCCGCAGATAAGGAGGAACTCGTCCGATTGCGCCGCGCTCCCCTTCGATGTTGAACAGAGGGACGCCGCCTTCGGTAGCGGCATAGAATTCAAAGATCCGGGGAATTTGAAACCGGTTCTTAAACTCATCCCAAACGTCACGGCTCAGGCCATTGCCGCACGCCATCCGGATTCGGTGGGCTGAGTCAGAGGGAGGGGCATTCAGCAGGTAACGGCAAAGCTCGCCGATGTATTGAAACAGCGTACAATCCCATCGAACGACATCGCTCCAGAACTGACTGGCTGAGAATTTCTCGGCGACGGCGACCGAACCGCCGCCTACCAGAACCGCGCCCGGCGCAAGGACGCCGCCGACGCTATGGTACATCGGCAGGCAATCGTACATCCGATCGGCCGGGCTGGTGTTCATCATGCCGGCAAACCAGTGGCTCCATTGCATCAGCCGGGCGTGGCTCACGTTGGCAGCTTTCGGAAGTCCGGTAGTTCCCGACGTGTAAATGTAGAGCGCCCGATCATCGATGGAGACGTCGCGGCGCTCGGTGGGGCGCAGTGCTTCGCCTGAGTGCTGTTCGATCTCCATGTCGCTGTGGATACAGATATTTGTCACAGTGAGGTCCGCCGGGTTCAAGGCGTCCACAAGCTCAGCGGCGACAATGACTTGTTTCGGCGCGACGATATCGATGCAGTGTTTCAGCGACGGGCCCCTGAGATTCGTGTTGAGCAGAGCAACCACGCCTCCGATCCTCGTGATGCCAAGCCAGATTGCTATATACTCAGGCCGGTTCGGCATGAACAGGCAGACCGTTTCCCCTTTGGCCAAGCCCTTGTGGAGAGCCCATCTTGCGTAGCGATTCGCCCGTTCGTCGAGCTCTCGATAGGACAGGCACTCACGATCCGAAACAAGCGCCGGCTCACGATTCCATCGAACGGCAAGTTCCTCGATAACGGTGGGAAAGACGCGGTTGCGATGGCGCGGGATTGACGCCGTTAATTCCAGCGCACGCAGCCAGGCTTTGGCGGACGAAGGCTCGCTCATGCGGTACTACCCGCGTCAACGGTGAGCACCGTTCCTGTTATGTTTTTCGACCCTTCGCCGAGCAGAAACTTGACGGCACTGGCCACGTCGTCGATTTCGGTGAGACGACGCAGGGCGCTACGCCGGATGATTCTTTCGCGCTGCTCGTCATTGAGTCCGCTGGTCAAGTCCGTATCAACGAAGCCCGGGGCGACGGCGTTCACGTTTACGCCCATCGGCCCAACCTCGCGCGCCAGCGAACGCGTAAACCCAACCAGCGAGGCCTTTGTCGCGCCGTAGACGGAGAGGCCGCTATAGCCGGTAGCGGCAATAATCGACGCTATGTTGACGATGCGTCCGCCGCCATCGGCCATCATCGAACGCGCTACGTACTTCGTGAGGACGATGGGTGAGAGGGTATTCAACCGCACCAACTGCGCGATCTGGGAATCGGGTGTGAGGGCCAGAACGCCATCGAAACTGATGCCCGCATTGTTCACGAGTCCATAGATCGGGCCGAATGTTTTCCGCAGCGTTTTGGCTAGAGTGGGAAGGCTTTCGATTTCCGCAAGATCGAAAGGAACGAAATGAAAAGATCCAGGAGAGGCGAGTTCGATGGCCTGAGTGAGTTGACTCGATTCCTTTCGCGCCACGGCTATGGCTCGGAAACCGGATGCGGCCAGCTTGCGCGCGATTCCTAAGCCTAAGCCCCGGCTACCTCCGGTCACAACCACATTACGCATGTCGCAGTAGTTTTCCAGTCTCGGCGATCGCCAGCGCAGGGACGAAGTTGATGATGGCGGGAACCTTGTGCGCGGGGAGCGTCTTTCGGCAGTGCGCCAGAATGTCATTCTGATGGGTTCGCTCCGTCGCCGCTTTCAGCACCACATCGGCCACCACGAGCGCGCCTGTGATGGGATTCCTCCTGGTGCGAACAACGGACATCCTGACATCCGGGTGACCGTTGATCACAGCCTCCACTTCTTCCGGATGCACTTTCTGGCCGCCCACGTTGATGACGCCATCGCGCCGGCCCGCGAAATGATAGCGATCCCCATGCAGTTTGACGACGTCCCCTGTATCGACAAAGCCGTCCGCGTCCACCAGGGGCTTAGTCATGTGGCCCAGATATCGCCTGGCGATTCGTGGAGAACGGATGCGCAGCGAGCCATCGCGTACTTGCATCTCAACGCCGGACTTCTGTCCGACCAGGCCCGCAGGGAAGCCGGCGAGACCGTCGTTCACCTCGAACGCCACACCTGCCTCGGTGGATGCGAAAGCGTGCGACAGCTTGGTCTTCGGATAGAAGGACTTGAGATGATTCAGAATCGTCTGGTCGGCGATCTCCCCGGACAATCGAATATACTCCGGGTCAATCTGCTTGGCCGCGGGGCTCATTAAAGCGCGACGCCAATGGGACGGGGTTCCGGAGATGTGGGTAACTCCGCGAGCGCCGGCACGTTCCAGAAATTCGGCTGGCGACTCATGCGAGTCCGACAGCACCAGCGACGCCCCTGTGAGGACGGCGCGCAGGAAGATCTGAAGACCGCCATAACGACGGATGTCGTAGAAGGTGCTCCAAACAACTGGGCTAGCCTGTGTCGCGCCCGGATTGATCGGCGCGCCTTGACTGATCGCATGAGCCAGACTTTGCAATGTATGAACGACCAGCTTGGGAACGCCCGTGGTCCCCGATGTGAGCAGAATCCATTCCGTTTCGCAAGAGGCGATGGCGGGGTAATTCGGGCCGAGCGCGCCCTGATCGGAAACGATCGCATCGACCTCAGCGGATTCCGTTATTGCGGCGAGATGTTCCAGAGGGGCATCGGGAGTGCACAGAACCATGCGGCGCGCGACGCCATCCAGTTGAATCAGCGCACGTGCCGCGCTGAGTTGGTCGCTGGTCGAGATGAGAACAGACTTTCCGCGGAACTCCTCGACGCGGGCGACGGTTGGCGATGCGGCCGACGCTTCGCCGCTAAAATAATCCCGCAGCGCCATCCCGTTAATGCACGGCATTTTCGTAAGACCTGATGAAGTCGCCCAGCGTCACGGGGAAAGGCGAATCCGAATCGGCGCTGAACGGGTCCACTCCAAGAGCATCCTCCAGTCGCGCGACGATGACGGCGAAACAGAGCGAATCGAGTCCCGAATTCAAAAGCGGAAGGTCGTCGGCGAGCGTCGCCATTTCCTTGTTCTGCTCTTCCGCGACTTGTGTGAATTGGGCTATGACTTCGGTCCTGACGGACATTCGCGGTTATCCTCCCGAAATTTTCTATCACTCACAAGGCCGTAACATTCGGGCGCTTCACCTCGGGGTACATGATGAAGTCAAATCTATTGCGGAGATTCACGCCCGCCTCGAATTCGATATCCCTCGATTGAATGTACCTCAGTCGCAGGTGTTTGGCGATGGTCATGAGATGGATCTGCATTTCGACCCGTGCGAACGACGCCCCGATGCAGTTTCTGGGTCCCGCGGAAAAAGGTATCATCGCCAGGCGATGCCGGGAGATTGAACTTCCTGGGGCGAAACGATCGGGGGTGAAGCGGTCGGGATCTTCCCAAACGTTGGGGTTCCGCTGGATGAAGTAAGGCGACACATAGATTTCAGTCCCGGCCGGGACAAAGTAGTCACCGAGCCGATCGTCTTTCAGCGCTTTGCGCGTCATCAACCACCCCGCCGGATACAGCCGTGTAGCCTCATCAATGATTTGCCGCGTATAGACGAACCTGGGCAGATCGTCGAACTCCGGGAAGGCCGTGAGATTGGCGAGTTCATCTGACAGGCTCCGTTCGACTTCCGGATGCTGGGAGATCAAGTACCAGGTCCAATTCAAAGTGCTCGCCGTCGTTTCATGTCCTGCCACAATCAACGTGAGAATTTCGTTGACCAACTGACGATCCTGCATCGACTGGCCATCTTCCGGGCCGCGCGCCTGCATGAGCACACTAAGAGCATCGGTAGACATCGAGGGCTGGCTTCGACGACGGGCGGCGACCTCAAGAACAATTTTCCCGAGCGCCCGGAATCCCTGGGCGAATGACAAGTCGCGCGCTGACTCATCGGACAGGAGACGAAAACGCGAGCCAACCCGTTCGTAGTCTTCGCCGAAGATGAACCGAAGGATTACCTGAAGGGCCATCCCGCTGACGTCGCGGGTAACATTTACGCTCTCCTGTTTCAGGGCCGCCAGTTGCCACTTCTCAAGCAGTTCGGAATTCACCTGCGCAATCAGTGTGGATAAGGTAGCGATGATCTTGTGGTCGAAAGCAGGGTGAATCATTCGCCGCTGCCGCTTCCAAAGCTCCCCTTCGCTCACCATCAGGCCATTGCCAAGAAGGAAGGCCACTCTCTTGATGAATTGACCTTTTACGTAATTCTGCCAATTCTCAACGAGCACGTGGTGCGCGAATTCCGGCTCTCTAATTGCGTACACGTTGGTTCCGAACGCAGAGGCCCGATAGATGTCGCCAAACCTTGCGAACTGGCGCGCCATCCACTCCAGCAGATCTTCCGTGCTCTGATAGGCCTCTTGAGGACCAGCCGGTATTCGTTCGCCTATGAACTCCATTTTCCAGCCGTTAGATTCAAACGTTCCGCGCAACCAGCGATTCAGCTAGCGCCCCAGCGCAAAGTTCGAACCCCATACCTCCTCAGAAAGTTCGATACTTCTTCTCCCAAATCATTCGAAACTCGCGATCGCTCTTTTGTGGCGATGTCGATCCACATAATTTTTCGACCGGACAGAAAGTTTCTCACTTCGTGGGGTACTTCGAACAGGCTCAGAAAAACGTCGGGTCTTTCAATGCCCGGAACTTCCGTCGCTTCCCGAGCATCTCCGGTGCTGACTTGCATCCGCCACGCTTTCCTGGCCCAGCGCCCTAGCCGGCTCGCCTTTCGAATTACGTAAATCCCGCCGTTGCAATCGCACTCCAAGCCAGACCCCACCAGGAATTGAATCAGTTCCGCAACAATGTTTTGAAACATCGTTACCTTCTCTTCATCCGTAACCGTCTTAGGAAAAACCGGCGCCTTCCCCACGATTCGAGCCGGAAACCCAACAGCCATGGATCGCGGCGGGATGGTGCCCGACACCACCGAGTTCGCACCCACCATCGCGCCGTCACCGATTGTCGATCCGGGGAGGACAAAAACTCGCCAGGCAAGTCCCACGCTCCTGCCAATCTCAATCGGCGCAAGATCGACTGCATATCCTTCAAACTGACTATGAAATGAGGAATGGCCGAAGATCAGGCAATGCCCGCCGATTCCGGAATCGTCCCCAATGACGATCGATCGCGCAGGGTTAATGAAGGACAGTTGCATGATTTGACAATTACGCCCGACGACAAAACGGGAATCCGGAAACTGCAGCCCGCCAACAAACACCTGCTCATTAATCTTCGTGCCTTCGCCGATCTCCATATGGGGGGTGTCGAGAAAGGTCATGGACCCGATCTGGACGTACGGCCCAAGCCGGATTTGTTTGCCGCGAATGATGGTGAGAAATCCGATGGATGTATGATCGCCGATTTCAACCTGGTGGCCGGAAATCACCGAACCGAACCCGATCGAGACTCCCTTGCCAATGCGGTACCCCTTGAGGCGGTAAAGAAGGATCTTTATGAATCCTGGCCACAATCCATAAAGAAGCATTGAGCGGATGGGAACCCGCGGCTTTTCAACCAGCATTCGCTTTAGTCTCTCAGCGTAGCTGATTGCCGTGCGCCAGGCGAACGGGCTACCGATTTAATTCGCAGCGGATTTGGCCAATGTTTTTTCGGCACCGGCCGGATGCACAATGGTCTGGATGAGGGTTCGAAGCAGGTTGACGCCCTCAAACTGATCGCCGTCGTCGCTTGTCGGGTCGGCGGCCGTCTCGGCTTTGAGTGCCCGGAATAGGCCGTCGGTGTGGGCGATGTCGCAAACCCCATGGACATCCGTGTACTCCATCTCCGTGGAGCCCTGCCGTTTGGCAAGGTCAGCC
>Ga0302140_10010520_pt1 | contig 11426 bp, 6 predicted proteins | sample I_Bog_E1_1_FD_202095 | JGI IMG/M metagenome (GOLD analysis project Ga0302140, IMG submission 202095) | Peat permafrost microbial communities from Stordalen Mire near Abisko, Sweden - I_Bog_E1_1 | ecosystem: Environmental > Terrestrial > Soil > Wetlands > Peat | place: Sweden: Abisko, Stordalen...
ATCCGTGCTGGCTCCATCAACCCCAATCTCTTTCAGGACCAGCAATACAAATTCGGCTCGCTCTGCAACCCCTCGTCTTCCATCCGCGAACAAGCCGTCGACCACGTCCTCGACTCCATCGAAATCGCCAAGAAAACCGGCTCTCGCGATATCTCGGTATGGCTCCCGGACGGCTCCAACTATCCAGGGACGCAAAGCATCCGCAACCGCATTGCCTGGCTGGAGGAAGCCCTGCGAACTGCCCATGCCAACCTGGGTCCGGATCAGCGCCTGCTGATCGAGTACAAACCCTTCGAGCCCGCCTTCTATCACACCGACATCGCCGATTGGGGCATGTCTTCGCACCTTAGCCAGGCCGCCGGTCCCCAGGCGCGCGTCCTGGTGGACACCGGCCACCATTACTCCGCCCAGAATATCGAACAGATCGTCGCATGGCTGCTGCATACCGGCCTGCTGGGCGGTTTCCATTTCAACGATCGCCGCTATGCCGACGACGACCTGACACTCGGTTCAATCGATCCCTATCAGATCTTTCGCATCTTCCATGAATTACTCACGGCCCGCGAGGAGGGCTTGCCTCATGACGTGGCTTTCATGATCGATCAGAGTCACAATCTGAAAGGCAAGATCGAAGCGACCGTCCAAACCGTTGTGACCGCCCAGGAACTTTGGCTGAAGGCCGCACTCGTCGATCGGGAAAAACTCGCCGCGTATCAGCAATCCTGTGATCTGGTGGCGGCGGAAGAGGTATTCCGTGGCGCGTTTTGGACCGATGTGCGCCCGCTGGCTGCCGCGTGGAGGCAGGCGCGCAAGCTCCCGGCCGATCCGATCGCGGCTTTGCGCGACGGTGGTTATGTGGAGAAGATTGCCGAGGAAAGAGGAGGCCGCGCCTCGGCCGTAAGCAGTTACGCATGAAGAGGGTTTATTCTGGTTGCACTCTGATAAGTCGAATAAGAGATCGCAGGGAGACCGCCAGTTGCCCAAGGCCAAGATTAAGCGCCTCTATTTAATTCCCATCCTTTCCAAGGCGCTCGACGTCATCGAGTTACTGGAACAGAACAACGCCCCGGTATCTCTGGAAGATGTCTACCAGAAGACGCGCATCTCCAAGACCAGCGTCTACCGCATCCTCAAGACCCTGGTTCACCGCGGCTATGTTGCCCAGGCACAGAACGGCCAATACCGGCTGGTCTCCCGCCCTCGTCGACTTCGCTTCGGCTTCGCCGTGCAGAGCGCTGAAATGCCCTTCTCCGTGGCCCTGGCGCAGAGCGTCACCGCCGCCGCCGCCGCATCCGGAGTGGAATTGCTGGTGCTCGATAACCATTTTGACCCCGACGTCGCCGTCCAGAATGCCGTCGAGTTTGTCGCCAGGCGCGTGGATCTGGTCCTCGAATTCCAGGTGGAAGAAGCCGCCGCGCCCCGCGTCGCCAACATCTTCAAAAAGGCTGATATTCCGCTCGTCGCCATCGATGTTCCACATCCCAACGCAACCTACTTCGGAGTGGACAACTTTGAGTGCGGCTTCGAAGCCGGAACCATGCTGGCGCAGCATGCCCTGCGCAAGTGGAGGGGGAAAACCGACGTCATTCTCGGGGTAGGGTTTGCCGAGGCCGGCAGCTTTGTCCAAAGCCGCATTACCGGCGCGTTTGAAGGAATCCGCGAACGTATTCCCGGCATTCCTGCAGACAGCTTTGTCCAGTTGGAAGGGCGCGGCATGCGCGAACACAGCCGCCACGCCGTAGCCGGTTTTCTCAACGGCCGTCGCAAGGGAGAGCACATTCTCGTCGTTGCGGCCACCGACTCCAGTGCGCTCGGCGTCCTCGATGCTGCCCGCGAAACCGGACGAGAGGCCGACTTCGCCATCGTGGGACAGGATTGCATCCCGGAGGCTCTCGATGAGATGCGCAGCGGCAAGAGTGCGCTCATCGGCTCGATCTCGCACGAAGTGGAGACCTACGGGCCCCGCCTGATCCAGCTCGGCATCTCCCTGCTCCGCGGCTATACGGTGCCGCCCTACAACTATGTTCGTCATAAGGCCGTGACCGCAGAGACGTTAACGTCCGATTCCGAGGACTAAAGCATTCTTGCTTTTGCTATCGGCTTCCGTGCCCCATTCTTTCCACTTTTTTGCTGCGGAAAGGGTGGGAAACCAATGAATTCCAGGTGTGCACCGTGTCGGAAACTGCCCTGAACGGTACAGGAGCGAGGTTCTCGGCCCTGCATATCGGGGCTATTGACCCGGAAATTCTTATAAGAAATACATCCCCTATTGCTATTGCGCTGTGCTATCGTGTCTTCGCTGCAAAATTTCCCCGTAAACTGGTACCTATGACACAGACTGTTTCCCCTGCCGCTACCCTCAAATTCCTGGAAGACCGCTGGGATCCCGAGCAAGCCGCCGCGCTCGATGGCCCGGAGCTTCTTCGCTACCGTTCCAACCTTCTCGGGTCGGACCTGCGCCTCACAAATTTTGCCGGCGGCAACACCAGCTCAAAGGTCAGCGAGATCGATCCGCTGACGGGTGAACCGGTCCAAGTGCTGTGGGTGAAGGGCTCCGGCGGTGACTTGGGAAGCATCAAGCGCAGCGGCTTTGCAACTCTCTATCAGCAAAAGCTCCTGGCGCTGGAGCATAGCTACAAGGGACCGGAGACGGAAGACGACATGGTTCCCATGTATGCTCTCTGTGCCTTTCGCAACAACCCCGTGGCGGCGTCGATCGACACTCCGCTGCACGGCTACCTTCCCTTCCCGCACGTCGATCATCTTCATCCGGACTGGGGCATCGCTCTCGCGGCTTCTGCCAATGGCAAGGCCAAAATGGACGAGTTCAACCGCGAGTTCCACCACTCACTCGTGTGGGTTCCCTGGCAACGCCCCGGCTTCGAACTGGGCATGATGATGCGCAAGGCTGTTGCCGACAATCCCGGCTGTGACGGCATCGTCCTGGGCGGCCACGGCCTCTTCACCTGGGGTGACACGCAGCGCGAATGCTACCTCAATACCATTACTCTTATCGACCAGATCGGCCAGTTTATCGAGCGCCATGGCAAGGCCAAGGGAGCCACCCGCTTCGGGGGCCAAGCCGTCGCGCCGCGCGCCGACAGAAAGCAGCTCGCCGTTCAAATCGCGCCGTTTCTTCGCGGCCGTGTCAGCGCCAAGAATCGCTGGATTGCCAGCTTCACCGACGCCCCCGATGTTCTCCAATTCGTGAACTCGGTTCACGCCAAGGATCTGGCGTTCCTGGGGACCAGTTGCCCCGACCACTTCATACGAACCAAGATCCGCCCGCTTTTTGTCCCATGGCCCGCAGGCGCGGATTTAGCGGCTCTGAAGCAGCAGATTGATATCTCTCTCGACGAATATCGCAAACAGTATGCTGAGTACTACCACTCCTTCGCGACCCCTGAGTCCCCTGCCCTCCGCGATGCCAGTCCAACCGTCGTACTCATTCAGGGCCTGGGCATGTTCAGCTTCGGCAAGAATAAGACCGAGGCCCGCATCACCGGCGAGTTCTACACCAACGCGATTCATGTAATGGAAGGCGCAAGCCTCCTCGGGGAAGGAGACGTAGTCGGCCCGCTGCCGCAGTGCGGCCCGGCGAACGATCCAGACAGCTTTAAAGTCTTCACCAACTATGTGGCGCTCCCGGCGATTGAGGCGTTCAAGATCGAGTACTGGGCCTTGGAAGAAGCCAAGATCCGCCGCCAGCCGCCAGAGAAGGAGCTGAGCCGCCGCGTCGTGCTGGTTGTCGGCGGCGGAAGTGGAATCGGCCGCGAAGTGGCTCTTCTTGCCGCTGCACGCGGCGCTCACGTCGTCGTCTCGGACCGTGATGAAGCAGGCGCCGCGCGTGTCGCTGCCGAATTGAAGGGAGTTACGTCGGCCGAATTTACTGCCGTCACCGGAGTGGATATCCGCAGCCGCGAAGCGATCTCGAAAGCGCTCGCCGCAACGGTGGCGGCTTTTGGTGGCGTCGACATCCTGATCAACACCGCGGCCATGTTCCCGTCCACGCCCGACGGCACCATTCCCGATAGCCTGTGGGCAACCACCCTGGATATCAATGTCACCGCCAATTACCTGCTTGCTGACGAAGCCGCCAAGATCTTCAACGAGCAAGCGCTGGACGCAGCCATCGTGCTCACAAGCTCGGCCAACGCCGTCGTTTCAAAGCGCGGAACCGAGGCCTACGACGTAAGTAAAGCCGCGCTGTCCCACCTGGTACGCGAACTCGCTGTCACTCTGTCTCCCCGGGTGCGCGTGAACGGCATCAGCCCGGCCACGGTCGTGAAGGGATCCACGATGTTTCCTCGCGATCGCGTGCGCGCCTCGCTCACCAAGTACAACATCCCGTTCGAGGAGTCCCTTTCCGACGACGAGTTGCGCAACCTGCTTGCCGGTTTCTACGCCAAGCGCACGTTGACTCATCAGCCGATTGATCCCAGCGATTGTGCGGAGGCCATCTTGTTTCTCGGCAGCCCCCGCTCCCGCTGCACAACTGGCCACCTGATTCCTGTCGATGGCGGATTGACTGAAGCCTTCTTGCGATAGCCCCCTGTGTCGATCGCAGGGTTTAGACTGCAACAGAGAACTCGGTCGCCTTTATGCCGGAACCTGCACGAATTGCCGTCGATCTAGGCGCTGAAAGCTGCCGCGTATCGCTGCTCCGCTGGATCGACGGAGAGCCTTCCTTGGAAGTGATTCATCGCATACCCAACGGACCGGTGCATCAAGGGAAGTCGATGCACTGGCCGTTGCAGAAGATCCTCGCCGGGGTTGAAGCGGGCCTCGGCAAAGCAGCGGGTCTTGCCCCGGAAGGGATCGCCTCGATTGCCGTCGATAGTTGGTCCGTTGACTACGTTCGCCTGACGCCGGATGGCAAACCGCTTTTCCAGCCCTTCTGCTATCGCGACGAGCGAACCGTATCCACCAAAGAGGCTGCCGAGGCCATCGTGCCGCCGCGTGCCATGCTGGCGCGGACCGGTGCCCAGCCTCACCGCATCAACACGGTCTACCAGCTTCTCGCCGATAAGGCCGCTGGCGTCGATTCTGATGCACCCTGGGCCATGATGCCTGAGTTTGTCCTCCATTGGCTCGGCGGACGCCGCGTCGCCGAGCACACCAACGCCACCCATACCGGACTGGTGAATCTCAAGACCGGCGATTGGGACGAAGAGCTCTTTGCGCTCCTCGGTCTCTCCATCGGAGCGGCCCCGCCCATCGTTCATGCTGGAACGCTCCTCGGCAGGCTGAGAGGTCCACTCGCCGATCTGCCCCCCTTCCGCGACACGCAACTGATTGCACCGGCCTGCCACGACACCGCTTCGGCCATTGCCGGCATCCCCTCCAGCCTCGCCTCCACACTCTACATCTGTTCGGGAACCTGGTCGCTGGTGGGCACCGTAAACTCTGAGCCGCTGATCGGCAGTGAAGCCTTCGACGCGCAATACACCAACCTTGGCGCACCCGGTGGCGGACTGTGCATTCACTCTATGGTCAATGGCATGTGGCTCATCAAGCAATGCATGGATTCGTGGAGCGCGGAAGGGCGTAGGTGGAAGATCGAGGACCTTGTCGCAAAGGCCGCAACGTCCGGATTTCCCGGCACCATCGACGTCGATGCCGAACCGCTGCTCCTCGACTCCGATATGCCGGAGCGGATCAATCACGAACTTTGGCGGCGACGCTGGGCCACCATTCCAGACGAAGCGGGAAACGAGCCCGTCTTTGCGCGTGTGATCTTTGAGAGCCTGGCCGATCGCTACGCCCTGGCTCTCAGCAGCCTTGAGAAGCTTCTCGGCCGGCCGCTCGATCGAATTCACATTCTCGGTGGAGCAAGCCGCAACAAGTTACTCACCGAATTGACCGAAAAACGAACCCATCGTCCCGTCGAGATCGGCCATCCGGAAAGCTCCACCATCGGCAACCTTGCCGTGCAATTAGCCGCCAGTGAACTGGAAGGAAAGCCGCTGACACCCGACGCAATTCGCCGATGGGCCGCAGTCCTCAGCCAATGCCCGGTAAATTGAGCCGGAGCTTCCGGGCGAGCACCTGCCTCCCGCATCGCCCTCAGGCAAGTTTTCGTAACTCCGGATAGCGAGCGTAGATGATCTTCTGGTCTTCGCCAGTCAACTGCCCGAGCCGTACCGGCTTATCCTGAGGCCGGTTGCCTTTCTGGTTGATCGCATTCATCAAGCTCCACTCGCGCTGCAAGCCTTCTGGCTCCTTGGCGGGAAGGTCATATCGAGTAAAGTCGATGACCATGGGAGGATCCAACTTCGTCCAGTTATTCAGCAGAGCCAGGCGGAACTGCGCATTCATCCACCAGCGGATTTCAAGTTCCTTCTCCGATCCGGGCGCTCCGGTTCCCTTGGCGTCGAAGCGATAGTCGAGCGATGCATTGCTTGCATAGTGCTTGCGCCATTCCAGGCCAAACGCCCCTTCGGTGAGCACTTGTGTGTCCGGCCAGCGCTCGCGCACAGCCTGCAGCCACCAGGCCAGATCTTCGTCGTGGCCGATGGAGACCTCCCAGATTCCAGTCACAAATCCGAAGCCGTTCAGACTGTGCCCCCGGTCGAAGTGCATGGCCGTTGTCGCCATCATCTCCCGGCGGCCAGCCTCGATGCCAAGATTGCCCACCGTTTCAATCGGTCCCACGCCCACGCGACTGTTGAAACCGCCGGTGAAACCTTCGCGCCGAGCAGTCAAGAAGTCGCACGTCCAGCCATCGAGGCAAACACAATCGATCCAATCTGCCTTGGACTGCGCGGGCTTCAAATAATGTTCCCGGCTCGGGTAATAGGGATAGCAGATCCCGCCATCCCCATCGCCGTTATCGATCCCGTGCTGACTCCAGATCTGCCCCTGGCACACATGGATTCCCTCCTCCGTGGCCAGATAGTGCTGGTTCTCTGCGTCCATATAGCCCGCCACCAGGCATTCCGGCCGGTATCCCTTGCCCACCATGTCCTCAATCAGCTTGAGCGAGGTGCGAATCGTTTGCCGGTTATGTTCGCGCGTGTCGAACATGGGAGCGAAATACCCGCCGGGGATGAACGTAATCTCGTCGCCGTATTGATCGTGGTAGGAGGCGAGCAACCTACGCGCCTCTTTGTACTCCGGACGGGGATCGTTGAGCGCCAGCCAACTGATCGCCCAGGTCATTCGCCCGCCCGGGCAGCCGCGCGCGAAGGCTTCGCGCCGCGAACGGATCTTCTCCGGCCGATTGTCCGATGCCTCGTCTTCGCCGAGGTTGCGCGTCGGCGTAACTTCAATCTGATTCACGCGCACAACCGACACGTGGGTCACGTATCGGCCGGTCAAACTTGCCGGCTTGGCTCCCGCTGCAAAGGCATTCGGCATCGCCTCCGCCAGCGCAAGTCCCGCACCGGCACTCACCGAGGTCCCCAAAAACTGCCGTCGACTCCAATCCGTCATGCGCATCCCCCTTCGGCTCCCCAGAAACTACACACCAGGTTCGTGCCCCATTGTAGGCCTGTCGTGAATCAGCACGTAACCGGTATGATTGCACCTCCAGGCCCATGCAAAAATGAACCATCGTGCCCAATGCTGCTTTGCTGGGAAACATCGCTCGCAGAAATCCAGGCCGAGAAAGAATCCCTGAGACTCGATCAACGTTCTCAGCGTCGAGAAGGAATGGGAGCGCGGATGATTCGAGTAAGGCGCCATCTGACAGCGGCGGGGATTTTGTATCTGTTCCTGTTGTTAGTTCCTCCTTCCGGTGCGAGCCAGGCTCAGAATGAGTCTCCGATCATCCAACTCAATGTGAACAAGATTCTGATTCCGGTCGTGGTCCGGGATAAGAACGGCCGCATCGTAAGCGATCTCAAGCTTGAGGATTTCCAGGTCTTCGATAACGACAAGCCGCATTCCATCTCTGGAATTGCCGTTGAAACGCATGAACCGACACAGCCAACCGCACCCGGCGCGCAATTGCCCGATCGACAATCGAAGCCGGCCCCCCCAGGCTCGCCCGCCTCGCCGCAGCGCTTCATCGTGCTGCTCTTCGACGATCTGCACCTCAGCAATGAAAACATGGTGCAGGCCAAAACCGCCGCCACTCAAGTTTTATCGGAGACATTGGCCGGTCACGACATCGGCGCCGTCATCTCCCTTTCGCAAAAAATAAATAGCGGCCTCACCCGCGACCGCAAGCGCTTACAGGATTCCATCGCCAGCCTGCAACCGCATGCCATCTACAAAGCAGACGAAACGCAATGCCCCAACATCGACTACTACCAAGCCGACCTGATCGAGAACAAGCACGATGCCCCGGCTTTTCAAGATGCGGTGCGCAAAGTCTTCAACTGCGAACCTGGCCTTGACCCGCGCTACAACAGAAACGTCGCCGAGAATGAGGCCAGCTCCACCTCGCGCCGCATTCTCGCCCTCGGGCACCAGGACATGCAGACCACCTACGCATCGATTGCCGCGTTCGTTCGCTCCATGGCCCAACTGCCTGGAGAACGCATCATGATCCTCGTCTCGCCCGGCTTCCTGCGCGTCGAACAGGATGCACTGACCGCCGAATCAAAACTCATGAACCTGGCTGCTGAAGCCGATGTGACCATCTCCGCTCTCGATGCGCGCGGCCTCTATACAACGGCGATCGCGGCAAGCGAAAAAAGTCCGGCTCTTGGAGGCTCAAGTCTGCAACAAAACTCCGAGTACCGTGCCAGCTCGTCGACGCAAGCAGAAGACCCGCTCGCCGAACTGGCCGATGGAACCGGGGGGACTTTCTTTCATAACAGCAACGATCTTGGCGCGGGACTAAAATCCCTTGCGCAGACTCCTGAAACGGTCTATGTGTTGGAGCTCTCTAGCAACCAAAATGACACGGAAGGCAGCTATCATCGCCTGAAAGTGAAGGTCGCTCGCGAAGGCATGCAGATCCAGGCGCGACGCGGCTACTACTTCCCCGCCCAAAGCAAAAGTAAAAAACGAAACCAGTAAAGCCGCACGCGCCGATCAATCGACTCCATCGAATCGGTCACGCCGACAGGCAAACGCCGCTGCTTCCGCTCGATGCATTTTTTCTTTTGCTGCAGACTTCCGTGCCCCCATCTTATCCACTTTTTCCTGCGGAAAGGGTGGGAAACTCATGTATTCCATGTTGAAGCCATCTCGGAACCTGCCCTCGGGTTACCGGGGAGCAGTCGCTTCGGAATCCGCCAACGCGTAAGCCAGCACTGTCATCACCGCGGCGTTTTCGCTCAGATGGCGCGGATCCACCTTGTCAAACGTGTCTGCCGCCGTATGGTGATAGTTGAAATAGAAACGGTTGTCCTGGACCGGCGCAAAACTGGGCACGCCCTTTTCGGTCAGCCCCTCAATGTCTTCTCCAGTCCCCGGCGCGGCGACTAATGTCTCGGCGCCAATGGGTTCGAGCACTTCCGAGACTGGACGCAGCCACTGCCCCAGCGCCGGCTTGCCCGCAAAAAAGATCCCCGTGGGATGATCGGCCCCCAGATCGCTCTCCATCGCGCCAATGTGGTTGGCAAAATCGTCCTTGTGATCCACCATGTATGCGGCTGCGCCTTCCGATCCTTCCTCTTCGCTCATCCACGCTACAAACCGGACCGTACGCTTCGGATGAATTCCGATCTTCTTCAGCAGGTGAATGACCTGCATGGAGACCACAACGCCCGCTCCGTCGTCGATAGCCCCGGTACCCAGGTCCCAGGAATCAAGGTGCCCGGACACAACGACCACCTGCTCGGGATGTTCGCTTCCCTTCCAGTCGGCAATCACATTAAAGCTGTCGGCATCGGGGAATGTCTGCGGTGTCATGGTCAGGTGCAAGGTGACCGGCCCCTGGCTGGCCAGATCTTTCAGCAGGTCCGCATCTTCGGCGGAGACGGCGGCGGCTGGAATCTTCGTGACATCGGGCGCATAGGCCGTCAAACCCGTGTGCGGCAGGCGAAAGTCAGCGCCGCCAACCGAGCGCACCAGAACCGCGATCGCACCGGCCGCCGCACCGGCAATCGGACCAGCTCCACGGTAAACGACGCCACCCCCGTAGGCCTCCAAGCCGCCCCCCTGGGCTGCCAACTGCTTGTCGAAGCTGTGGTTGAAGAGCAGGATCTTTCCCTTCACCGCTCCCATGGGGAGCGCTCTGAGTTGCTGCCAGTTGTCCACCACCACCACTTCAGCGGTCAAGCCCTCCGCCGGTGTCGCCACGCTGCCGCCCAATGCCGTGAGCACAATCTTCTGCTTGGTGCCCGGCGTCTGTCCTGGCCACGCGGTCAGTTCCGCGGTCTCCGCCCCGCGCACCCAATGCGGAACCTTCGCCTTCTCCAGCGTGACCTCCGCCCCCAGGGCACGCATCTCCGCAGCCACATACTCCACCGCTTGCCCGGCCTGCGGAGACCCGCTGAGCCGCGGCCCGATATTGTTGGTCAGATGACGCAGTTCGTCGAGCGCATAGGGGTCCGCAATGGCAGCATCGCGCAGCTTTTCCATGGTCCCCAACTGCTCCGGTGTCCAGGCGCTTTTCCCCGCGCCGATCATGGCATTCAGCCGATCGAGAATCGTGGGCGCGGCAACCGGGGGTACGCCCTGGGCTTCCCCGAATGCAATCGCCAATCCGGACACAACCAGGGCTAAGACAGCGGTTCGAATGCTCTTCCGGGGAATTTCCATGAGGGATGTTACCACGCCCGCGCCGCAACGCTTCCCTCCGTGCGCCGTCTAAATTGGAGGGTGCTCGGCTCACGGCGAAGGTTCTTGAGGACGAGTTGCTCCTCCAGTTTCGGCGCAGTGTTTGGGATCGGCATGCAACGAATTCAGTGCCCGAAGAGCACGGGCCCCTAAGGTTGATTGCCCTCTGCAAACTCGAATGAGGACCTTCGTTGAGGTTTTGCCATCGCACATCTGCCGGGTGTGCATCTAAGCCAAAGGAGCGATACGGCCAGACGAAGTTGCCCGCTACTGGATATACTGTGAGTTGGCGTCAACAAACACTCCAGCCGCAAGCTGGGCACCCAATGAGGTTATCGAACGTATGAATTCCCTGTTTGAACGGCTCCGTGCGCGCCGTCTTGCTTCAACCTTTGTTCTTCTTGGCACACTCTCAGCCGCCATCGTCGCGGGCTCCTTTGCCGCGCATGGAGTTCGCGGGCAGGAAAAACAGGCTTCAAGCGCGGACGCGACTCCCCTCAAGGTGGCGAATTCGACGACCCCGCCCAATGAATTTGTGAAGATCGCCAAGGAAGTGGGCCCGGCGGTCGTCAACATCAATACGCAGACGCTTCCCAAGCAGTCGGCGAACAAGGGTGGCCGCAATCCGCACAGTCGGGCCCTCCCCAATCCCCACGCCCAACCGCCGGGAGACGACGATGGGGGCGACGATCAGCAACAGGGCCAGGGTCAGGGTAATTTCCAGGATTTCTTCAACAAGTTCTTCGGCG
>Ga0302140_10010521_pt1 | contig 11426 bp, 6 predicted proteins | sample I_Bog_E1_1_FD_202095 | JGI IMG/M metagenome (GOLD analysis project Ga0302140, IMG submission 202095) | Peat permafrost microbial communities from Stordalen Mire near Abisko, Sweden - I_Bog_E1_1 | ecosystem: Environmental > Terrestrial > Soil > Wetlands > Peat | place: Sweden: Abisko, Stordalen...
GCTGGTGAACCAGCCGCCGATTACATTGTTTTTGGCGACGTTGGGGCTGTCCTATGTCATCGAGGGTGCGGCGCAGTTGTTCTGGGGCACGCAGGTGCATTCGCTCGATCTTGGGATCGAGGATGTGCCGCTGCCGCTGAATGCGATCCTGATAAGTCAGTTCGATGTGTTCTGCGCCGTGGTGGCGGGGGTGATCGTCGCCGCGCTGACGATTTTGTTTCGCTATACCCGCACCGGCCTGGCGTTTCGTGCGGCGGCGGAGGACCAGTATGCGGCGCTGAATACCGGGCTCAGGCTGCCGGTGATCTGGGCGAGCATTTGGGGTGTGGCGGGGTTTGTGTCGCTGGTGGCCGGGCTGCTGTGGGGCGCGCGGACGGGGGTGCAGTTTTCGCTCTCGCTGGTGGTGCTGAAATCTCTGCCGGTGCTGGTGCTGGGCGGGTTTGATTCCATCCTGGGCGCCATTGTGGGCGGGCTGATCATCGGGCTGACCGAGACGCTGGCGGAAGTGTATATCGGGCCGTATGTCGGCGGCGGGATCGACCAATGGATTGCCTATGTGATCGCGTTGGGTTTTCTGCTGGTACGGCCGACGGGTTTGTTTGGCCAGCGAAGCGTGGAGCGGGTTTGAATGGCGCGCTTCAATAAGCTCCACGCCGCCGCCGCCGCACTATTTCTGCTGATGGCGCTGGTGGTGCCGTTCATCCCATCGGATTATCTGTTCGACGCGATTCTGACGCCGATGCTGGCGATTTCGCTGGCGGCCCTTGGGTTGAATTTGCTGGCGGGCTATGCGGGGCAGGTTTCGCTCGGCAGCGCCGCGTTCATGGCGGTGGGGGCATTCACGGCCTATAATTGTCTGCTGCGTGTGCCCGGCTTGCCGCTGCTGGTGGATCTGGGCCTAGCTGGCTTGGTCACCGCCGCGGTCGGTGTGTTTTTCGGTTTGCCGAGCCTGCGGCTGCAAGGTTTTTATCTCGCCGTTTCCACCCTGGCGGCGCAATTTTTTGTGCAGTGGGCGCTGACGAATTTTGCCTGGTTCTCCGGTGGAGATACCTCCGGTGTCATCACCACGCCGCCGCTGTTCATCGGGCCGATGGCGATCGATAGCCCCGTCAGGCGCTATCTGCTCTCGCTGCTGATCGTGGCCGCACTCACGGCACTCGCCGTCAGGCTCGTATCGGGGCGGGCGGGGCGCGAGTTTCTGGCGGTGCGGGATCATGAGCTGGCGGCGCGCGTGCTGGGTGTCAAAATTCTGCGCACAAAATTGTTTGCTTGCGCGGTCAGCAGTTTTTACATCGGCGTCGCCGGCGCGCTGTGGGCGTTTCTGTATTTGCGCACCGTCGAGCCGGCCGGGTTCGATCTCGACCGCTCGTTCGAAATCCTGTTCGTCATCATCATCGGCGGACTGGCCAGCATTCGCGGCGCGTTTCTGGGGGCGGCGTTCATCGTGGTGCTGCCGCTGCTGCTCTCGCGCGCCGGCGCCGCCGTATTTGGGTCCACGTTCGATAGCGGCTTGGTCGATATCGTCGAGAAAATCATTCTCGGCGTCCTGATCATTTTCTTCCTGCGCGTCGAACCAGCGGGTCTCTCCGCGCTTGTCGCGCGAATCCGCTGGCAGCACATCACACGTTCACGAACCGTTGAAACATCAGGGAGTTTAACATGAGTTTGCGTAAACATCTGGCGGGGGCGGTGTTCGCCGCCGCGCTTGCCGGCCTCGGCGCACCAGCGGCGCAGGCACAAACACCAGGGACGCAGTATTTCCCGCTGCAGAGCTATCGCGTCGGCCCCTACGCCGCCGGCGGCACCGGATTTTTTGGCGGGTTCATCGACTACATGAACCTCATCAATCTGCGCGATGGCGGCGTCAACGGCGTAAAACTCAGCTGGAGCGAATGCGAGACGCAGTACATCGTCGAGCAGGGCGTGGAATGCTATGAGCGGATGAAGAACAGCAATCCGCCGCCCTCCGCCTGGAATCCGCTCAGCGTCGGCATCGCCTACGCGATGATCCCCGGCATCACGGCCGATAAGGTGCCGCTGATCACCATCGACCACGGGCGAACTGATTCGACCGATGGCGCCGTGTTTCCCTACGTGTTTCCGCTGCTGATGAATCCGTACAGCGAAACGTCGGCGATCGTGAATTTCATCGGCAGCAAGGTCGGCGGTGACCAAAATCTTGGCAGCAAATCTATAGTTGTTCTATATCATGGATCGCCTTATGGGCGGGAGACGATACCGATCTACCAACTGCTCGCTCAAAAATACGGGTTCAAGCTGCAGCAAATCGAAGTGCCGGACCCGGGCACCGAGCAGGAGGCGCAATGGCTGGAAATCCGCCGCATCCATCCGGACTTCGTGGTGCTGCGCGGCTGGGGCGTGATGAACCCGGTGGCGCTGAAGACCGCGCAGAAAACCGGTTTCCCGGCCAACCACATCATCGGCAATGTCTGGAGCAATTCCGAGGAAGACGCCAAACCCGCCGGTGATGCAGCGAAAGGCTACATCGCGCTGACGACGCAGGCGACCGGCACCAGCTATCCGGTGATTCAGCAGATTGAAAGCACGGTCTATGCCGCCGGCAAGGGCGACATGGCGGACAAATCCCGAATCGGCAGCGTCTATTACAACCTCGGCGTGGTCAACGGAATTCTGAACGTCGAAGCCGTCCGCATCGCGCAGGCGAAATTTGGCGATCAGACCCTCACCGGTGACCAAGTGCGGTGGGGTTTTGAACATCTCAACCTCAGCCCGGACCGCGTCAAGGCGCTGGGCGCCGCCGGCCTGTTTCATTCCATCGACGTAACGTGCAGCGACCATGAAGGCCACGGCCTTGTCACGTTCCAGCAATGGGACGGCACGCAGTGGCACCGCATCAGCGACTGGATCGCGCCGGACTGGGCGCTGCTGCGGCCGATCATCGAGGCCTCGGCCAACAAATACGCAGCGCAGAATGGCATTACGCCGCGCGATTGCCAGAGCCAGGTGGCTTCGAACTGACATGGTTAGGCACGCAAGAACTTCTTTTTTGAATAAAAAGGCGCCTCGCCTGGGGAAGCAAAAAACTTTTATTCCGCTTCGCGCGGAGTTGGCCCGCCACGGGCGAACTCTACGCCAAGCGAATCAAAAGTTTTTTTGCTTCCCCAGGCGGGGCGCTTTTTTTTCAAAAAAAGAAGTCCTTGCTTCCTTTCTTTTAGTGCAACGAACATGACCGCGCCGTTACTCGACATCGAAAATGTCCACGTCGTTTACGAATCCGCCATCCTGGCCGTCGCCGGCGTGTCGCTTTCGGTGCAGCCGGGGGAGATTGTGGCGCTGCTGGGGGCGAATGGGGCGGGCAAGTCTTCGCTGTTGCGGGCGGTTTCCAATATTCTCCATGCCAAGCGCGGGTGGATCGCGCATGGGGCGATTACGTTTGATGGCAAGCCGATTCTGGGTGTGCCGACCAGCCGGCTGGTGCGCACAGGCCTGGTGCAGGTGCTGGAGGGGCGGCATTGTTTTTTGCAGCTCTCCGTTGAGGAAAACCTGATTGCCGGGGCGATCGGCAAGGGTGCCAGCCGGGCGGAGACGCGCGAGAGTATCGGGCATGTTTATGAATTGTTTCCGACCCTGGCGCCGAAACGCCGGCAGGCGGCTGGTCTGCTTTCCGGCGGGCAGCAGCAGATGCTGGCGATTGGGCGCGCACTGATGTCGCGGCCGCGGCTGCTGGTGTTGGATGAGCCTTCGATGGGCCTGGCGCCGCTGCTGGTCGCGGAGATCTTCCAGTCGCTCGACCGATTGAATCGCAATGAGGGCCTGGCGATTTTGCTGGCGGAGCAGAATGCGGCGGTGGCGCTGCGGCATGCGCATCGTGCGGTGGTGCTGGAGAACGGCAAGATTTCCGCGGCCGGCTCCGCCGCCGAACTGCGATGTAGGGACGATATCCGCGCCGCCTATCTCGGCCTGCCGCCGAGCCAGATTACGCTTTCAGCTGAACTCACTGTTTGAAGGAATTTTTGCATGACCGTTATCGATCAGAAATCGACCCGTCCGGCGCAGACCGGGCAATCTCTTTCCCCCATCCCTGGCGTGGCGCGCCCGGCGGCGCCCGCGCATATCATTCGCGACGATGCGGAGGCCATCGCGGTGGCCGAGCGGCTCGCGGCGCAGTTCAAGGAGGGCGCCGCGCAGCGGGACCGCGAGCGGATCTGGCCGGTGGCCGAGCTCGATGCGTTTTCGCAAAGCGGGCTTTGGTCCATCAATGTTCCGAAGGCGTTTGGCGGGCCGGGCTTGTCCTATGTGACACTGAACAAGGTCATCGAGATCATTTCGGCGGCGGATCCGTCACTGGGCCAGATTCCCCAGAATCATCTTGGCGTCGTTGCGGCGATCAACACCGTTTCGGATGATGCGCAGAAGGCGCTGCTGTTCGGCGAAGTGCTGCGCGGCACCCGGTTCGGCAATGCGTTTTCGGAATTCGGCAGCAAACGCGCGGCGGATTTTGAAACCAAGTTCACCGATGCCGGCGACCATGTGGTGGTGACCGGAAAGAAATTCTACTCCACCGGCGCATTGCTCGCGCATCTGGTGCCGATCGTCGCCCTCGATGATGAAGGCCGCGCCTGGTACGCGATCGCGGACCGCGACGCGCCGGGCCTCACCGTCATCGATGACTGGTCATCCTTCGGCCAGCGCACGACGCTGAGCGGCACCGTGATTCTGGATCATGTGAAGGTGCCGAAGACCTATCTGGTGCCGGGCTACAAGGGGTACGAGGTGCCAACCGCAGATGGCGCCATCTTCCAGGTGATTCAGGCCGCCGTGGATACCGGCATCGCGCGCGCCGCGATCGAGGATACGATTGCGTTCGTACGGTCATCGTCGCGGGCTTGGGTGGATAGCGGGGTCGATCATGCCTGGCAGGACCCGTACACGATCCAGGCGATTGGTGAGCTGGAGCTAAAGCTGCTGGCGACGCAAGCGCTGCTTGATAGATCGGGCCTGGCGATTGACGCGGCGGTGGCAGCACCTGGAGAGAAGAGCGTGGCCGAGGCGCAGATTGCAGTGGCGGCGGCGAAAGTCTTCAGCACCGAACTTGCGATTGCCGCCACCAACAAATTGTTTGAGCTAGCCGGGACACGCTCCACACTCGCGGTGCATGGGCTGGACCGTCATTGGCGCAACGCCCGCACCCACACGCTGCACGACCCGGTGCGCTGGAAATATGCCATCCTCGGCAATTATTTCTTGAACGGCGTGAACCCGCCGCTGCACGCCTGGAGCTGAAACAACGTTCTTGAAATAAAAACCCAGAAGGAAATTTCTCATGACTGTCATACAGCCAACCAAACCAAACGGGGCGGCGAGTGCCTCGCTCCCCCATCCCGTCCTCTCCCCCGAGCCAGCGCATGTGATTAGCAGCGATGCCGAGGCGATCGAAATCGCGCATCGCCTGGCGGCGGAATTTGCCCAAGAAGCCGCGGTGCGGGATCGTGAACGCCGGCTGCCGGTGGCGGAGCTGGACCGATTTTCCCAAAGCGGGCTGTGGGGAATCACCGTGCCGCGGGAATTTGGCGGGGCCGGCGTTTCATACCGCACGCTCGGCCATGTGATCGCCATCATCTCTGCGGCGGACCCTTCGCTTGGCCAGTTACCGCAAAACCATCTGGTGATCGTCGAACATATCGCGCTGGACGGAAATGAATCGCAAAAGAAATATTTCTTTGATCTGGTCTTGCGGGGCGTGCGGTTCGGCAACGCGTTTTGCGAGAGGAACAGCCGCACGGTGGCGGATTTCCAGACGCGGTTTCATCAGGAAGACACTGAATATGTCGTGAATGGTACGAAATTTTTCTCGACAGGTGCGCTGCTGGCGCACTGGGTGCCAATCGTGACAGTGAACGCCGAAGGCCTGCCGCATCTCGCACTCGTGGAGCGCGGCACGCCGGGGCTGACGGTCATCGATGACTGGTCGAGTTTTGGCCAGCGCACCACCGCAAGCGGGACAGTGCATATTGAGAACGTGCGGCTGCCGGCCGAGCATCTGGTGCCGATCTACCAGGCTTTTGGCCGCCCTACTGTCGCGGGTCCGGTTTCGCAATTCATTCAGGCGGCGGTGGATGCCGGGATCGCGCGTGGCACGATTGAAGAGACGATCAGCTACGTGCGCGCGCATGCGCGGCCTTGGATCGACGATGTGGGGGCGACCTCGGCCACGCAGGATGCGTACACACTTCAGCAGGTCGGTGACCTGAAACTGCGGCTGCATGCGGCGGAGGCGCTGCTGGACCGCAGCGCGGAGTTGATCCAGGCCGGGCATGAGAATGCTACAGAGGAGAGCGTCGCCGCGGCCTCGATCGCGGTTGCGGAAGCCAAAATTCTGACCACGGAAATCGCGTTGCAGGCGGCGAACAAATTGTTCGAGTTGAGCGGGACGCGATCCACCCTGGAAGAGCATAATCTGGACCGGCATTGGCGCAACGCAAGGACGCATACTCTGCATGACCCTGTGAGGTGGAAATTCCGCCATGTCGGGAACTACTATCTGAATAACGTGAACCCGCCGCGGCACCCCTGGCTATAAAACCGGCCAGCAGCGTCAGAGCAGCCTCATAGCCCCTCTGACGCTGCCCGTTCCGGCGTCCGAGGCAAGACGCCTAGGCGCAATTTCTGATCGGCTATCAGGACAAGCCGTCGATTCACGCAATTTACGCCGCTCCGGCGCTGGAGGCAGCGCGAAATAAACTCGTTGCGGGCGGTGGCGTAGCCGACCAGATCTGTGTTGAGTGTTGAATAAGCACCTCGGTGATCTCGCCTTCGGCGATGGTTATGATGCGGACGCCGGCGAATGTCAGATGCTTTTACAAAGTGGCGATCTCCGCCTGGTCACGGCTCAATCGGTCCAGGGCTTCCGCCAGCACGATGTCGAAGTGGCGGGCAGACGCATCAGCCAATAGATCTTGCACGCCCTGGCGCAGCATCGAGGCGCCGGAGATGGCGCGATCTGAGTAGCTGTCAATAATCGGCCAGGAATGATTTGCGGCAAAGGCACGGCAGACGCGGAGTTGGTCCTCAATGGAGGCGTCCCTCTGCATGTCCGCCGCGTAGCGGGCATGGAGGGCTACACGACTCGTCATAGGCTGCCTCGCTCGTACGATTGGCTATCAGCCTAGCCATTGGTTCCGCTAAATCAAGTGTTTTTTGGCTGGAGCTGGCCGCAAGCGGAAGGTCGGCTAAGGAAGACACACGCCGGAACAGCAGACCCATTGCCATCAGACTATTTGGCACTTAACAGCCCATAAACGGCTCGCGGCGCAGTAAAATCTACCGCTTGTGCAAGCGTGCCAAATTCGACCTATGCGAGCACGAGATAGAGCGCTGCGCCCATCCTGGGTGCGTCTCCCAATCCGGACGCGCTTAGCCGAGAGTGAGTGTACACTTAATTTGAATTTCTAATGAACCATAATACGAGTTGTTAATAAATGATCTTTCAATATATTAATGAAATACCTTGCGATTAAATAATGAATTAGTTAAGAAAAGGCACAAAGGGAGAAGAGGGCGGCGTCTTTCCCTCACTGTGGGGGGCACCATTCAGAAATCCTCGAGCAGATTTCTCAGAATCGGCAAAGAAGTTTCCTAGAGGAGAAGCATTATGGCGAAGAGGCCGAGTCATCCGTCCGTTCCGCCGGTTCCGAGCGCTTACGTCGCGATACCGGGCAGTGAAAGACGGCCTTCGAAAACCGCAAGGCTAATCGGTCCAGCTGACCCGAACGAGGTCTTCGACGTTACAATCATGATCAGGCGCCGGCTCGATGGCGCCAGCCTTCCTGACTTTGATTACTTTCTATCGACTCCCCCCGCCCAGCGCCAACGGATGCCGGACGATAAATTCGCCGCAAAATTCGGTGCGGCGCAGGCGGACATCGACAAGGTCATCGCCTTTGCACAAGACCACGGCTTGATAATCGTAGAAACCAGTGCGGTTCGCCGGATGGTCGTCGTACGGGGCACCGTCGCGCAGATGTCCGCCGCTTTTGCCGTCGAGCTTGCACGCTACGAGCACGAAGTCGAGCTGGGGCGAAAACGTCGGCGGCAGACCGAAACGTATCGTGGACGCGATGGAGTCGTTTCCGTTCCGAGTACCCTCGCTGGCGTCGTCGTCGGCGTGTTCGGCCTCGACAATCGCCGGATCGGCAAAACCAACGGTGCGGAGCCAGCCAACACGAATCCGGTCTGGGTTCCGATCGTCTCAAGCCTATATAACTATCCAACGAACTCGGCGGCCGGTCAGACGATCGGCATCCTTTCACTCACCGGCTACGCCAGCAGCGACATCACCGGCTATTACACCAACCTGAATGCGCATTACTCCGGATTCACGGCTCCCACGCTTACCGATATCCTGATCAACGGCGCGACGAATCCGGGTTCCGATCCCGTCGGCGAAACCACCCAGGACATCGACATCGCCTCGTCGTTCGCGCCGGGCAGCGCGATCAACGTGTACATCACGACCGGCGATCAAACTGGTTGGGTCCAGGCGATCAGCCGCGTCGCGCATCCGAATGCCAGCGACAGCGCGCCTTCGGTGCTGTCGAGCAGCTGGTTCATTGCCGATGGCGATGATACCGACGGGCTTGCCGATCAGGGCGTTACGATCGCGTTTCTCCAAGCGGTCACGGCGGCCTTTCAGGACGCCGCGATCCAGGGCGTGACGGTTTGCATCGCGACCGGTGACCGCGGAACCGACTCCGACGTCGGCGACGGCAAGTGCCACGTGCAATATCCCGCGAGCGATCCATGGGTGCTCGCCGTCGGCGGGACCACGATCGGCAACATTAGCGGCGCTTCGTTCGACGAATATGTCTGGAATGATCCGAATGCCGACCCGAACCACGACAATTGGGGCACGACCGGCGGCGGCGTCAGCGCCTACTTTCCCCTGCCGTCGTATCAGACGGGCGCGGGAGTTCCCGTCTCCCTGAACCCGCCCCACAACCCGGGACGCGGCGTTCCCGATGTCGCCGGCAACGCCAACATCGTCAGCGGCTATTTGGGTATCGTCCTCGGCGGCTTGACCGCCGCGTGGCCGCCGAGCGGCACGGATCCCTACCCAGGCAACGGCACCAGCGCCGCGGCGCCGCAATGGGCCGGCCTGATCGCGCTGATCAACGCCGCCCTCGGATTCAATGTCGGATTCGTCAATCCCGTGTTCTATAAGCTCGGATCAAGCTTTTTCCGGGACATCGTGCCCGGCGCGGGACCTGCGGACAACAGCAACAGCGGCTCTCCCGGCTACCCGGCCGGCCCCGGCTGGGACGCCTGCACGGGCTGGGGCAGTCCCAACGGCCAGGTCCTCCTCGCGGGATTGAAGTCCGTCTATGCCCGCAATTTGTACTTCATCGTGGACAAGAGCACCTTCGGCGCCGACGAGGTCTCTGATGTCATCGCCACCGGCGGCGGGCTCTACTCGAACGCTTTCTGGCTGGTGCTGGAAGGCTTTTCGATCACCCAGCTTGGCGGCCTGCGGCCGGCGTTGTCCGGGCCGTTTTCGGCGCTTGCCGGCGTCACGGTCTTCATGGACGCCGCGGGTCCGGCCTTCGAAGACCCGACCGACCTCTATTCGCCGCAGCGCATTCAATTCCCGTACGACGTCATCTTCAACGCAACCGCGCTGACCGCTGCCTTCCCGAGCCCCGGCGGCGCGCCAAACGCGGAAATTCTTGACGCAAGTATGACTCTGAGCGGGGCCACCCTGTCCACCGCCGTCCTGTTCGAGCTCGTGGCGGGCGCCGATCCCTATTTCACCAACGTGGATCCGGTGACTCAGCAGTATTTCTACCTGAGCCAGGACCTGCGCGTGTTCTCGGTCGCCGCCGGCGACACGCCGCTGCCAGGCGGACCGGCGGCGACAAGTGACCCCTACGGCACGATCCAGAACATCCTCTCGTTCTTGAACGCGAGCCCGGCCTACACCACGCCAGGCCCCGACCCGCTGAATGCGCTGCCCGATCAGACCGGATACGAAACCGGCGACACCTCGGTCACCCCGCTCAACCCCGCCAACCAGCAAAACTACAATTTTGCGGTCGCGCGCGTGCGCCTGCAGGGCGCCAGCGGCACGTCGGCGTCCAATGTCAGGGTATTCTTCCGGCTCTGGGTCGGCGTGTCCTGCGATACCGACTTCCAGCCCACGACCACCTACCAAAGCACCCTGGGAACCAGCGGCCCGGATTTGGGGCTTCCGGTGTTCCCGCTTGCCTCCCAAACCGGCCTCTTCGACCCCTCCGGAAATACCCTTCAGACGATCCCGTTTTTCGCCACCGACGCGGCCGGCTCGCACGACTATGACGGGACCAATCCGAACGGCAACATTCGCACGATCGGCGTGCCTATGGGTTCCGACAAGACCTGGGCATATTTCGGCTGCTTCCTCGACGTCTACAACGCCATGAACCAGTCAAAATTTCCCGGCACGCATCACTGCGTGGTGGCGCAGATCGCCTACGATCCGACGCCCATCACCAACAGCGGCGGCGTGACGCTGAGCCCTGAGAACACCGACAAGCTCGCCCAGCGCAACCTGCAGATCACGTCGTCCGGAAATCCCGGATTTCCCCAGTCGCATCGCGTCCCGCAGACTTTCGACACCCGCGCGAGCCTGCCGCCTGTCGCGCAAGGCCCATTGCAGGACTACGCCGACGAGCTGATGATCGACTGGGGCGCCGTGCCCGCGGGCAGTCTTGCGAGCATCTACTGGCCGCAGGTCAACGTCCAAGACGTCTTGAAGCTAGCGGCGCAGCGCTATGCGACAACGCGACTCAGCGCCGCCGACGGACATACGATCAGGGTCAGCACGACCAAGGGCGTGACCTATATCCCGATTCCCTATACACCGGCGGCGAATTTCGCGGGACTTTTTACCGTCGATCTTCCTGAAACCGTCGTGGCCGGACAGGAGCTCAACATCCAGGTTCGCAGAGTGGTTTCGCGCCGGCTGGAGCCTCGTACCACGAAGGGCTTCAATCAAGATGCCGGAGTCAAAGCCTCAGCGGTCAACGAGGGTTTTATAAACTGGCGTTACGTCACCGGCACATTCCAGGTGAAGATACCGGTCGGCGATGACCCGCAACTGCTTCGGCCGGAAGAGAACACGCTCGCGATACTCAAATGGCGCCTGGAGCAATATTCCCCGCTCTACCGCTGGCGTCCGGTGCTGGAACGATACATCGAATACATCGAGGGCCGCGTTCGAGGATTTGGCGGAGACCCCGGCAAGGTCAAGCCGTCGCCCACCGGGCTGCCGGCCATCCATCTGCTTCCGCCACCGAAGGTCGAGCGCCAGCACTGGACAGGAAAGGTGACGGCGGTCAACTACGACCGGTTCGGCGACTTCAAAGGATTCGCCCTCGAGACCGAGCATGGAGAAGAACGGCGGTTCCACG
>Ga0302140_10010530_pt1 | contig 11422 bp, 9 predicted proteins | sample I_Bog_E1_1_FD_202095 | JGI IMG/M metagenome (GOLD analysis project Ga0302140, IMG submission 202095) | Peat permafrost microbial communities from Stordalen Mire near Abisko, Sweden - I_Bog_E1_1 | ecosystem: Environmental > Terrestrial > Soil > Wetlands > Peat | place: Sweden: Abisko, Stordalen...
TGGTATTGGCGTTGGAGCATGCTTTGACGATGTTTATGAGATGAATCCTCGTATGTTTTGCCAAATTCTCATCCGAAACTACTCTGGCTTGTGTACCTTCAAAGCTGGCTTTGCAAAATTAGCTTCCCTTGTTTGCTGACGAGCAAGTAGAACAGAGCAGCCAATGGGATGGGTTTCGACATTACTCACAGCCCCTCAATACAAGTGAGCCTTCCAGCTCCAAAGATCGAATCTTCTATGGTGGAGTTACCAAGGAAGAGATAATGGACCCCTCGAATGGACGGATCGGAACGCAGCACTGGGCCTTGGAAGGTATCGCCGGTGAGTATCTAAATCTTGATTTTCTCGCTGTTTCAAATTTTCGTCACGAAAGCACAAAAATCAACTGACCCATTGTTCAAGGCCGCGGCATTCTCCTGGACTATCACCTCTGGGCTTCAACTCAGTCCCCGGCAATCAAATACTCTTGCTTCTCGACCCACGCAGTCACTTTTAAAAGCATTCTCGCCATGTGTGAAGCCGAAAACGTGGTCCCTCGTAAGGGAGACGTCCTCTTCATCCGTACGGGCATGATGCCAGAATGGGAGACCTTCACAGAACAGCAAAAGAAAGAGTATGCCGCACAAGAGGAAGCCGAGCACGCGGGTGTAGAAGCCTCCATCGAGCTTCTGGAATGGCTCTGGGATAGCGGCATAACAGCAGTGGCTGGCGATGCCATTTCCTGGGAGGTGAGTCTCCGCCGTGACTGAGCTCTCGGCATTTCTCGTGTATGCAGTCGATTGGTGCCACTTGCTAATGTTATATTCACCATCAGGTCTTCCCCACACCAGGTGAGGTCTCAATGCATGAGTATTTGCTTGGGGGATGGGGTATGCCCATCGGTACGTCTCTCATTTTTGACTTCCATCCCGTGCTTGCCTCGTATGGTTCACGTGTCGATCGCTAATGTCTATGTTCGAAAAGGGGAAATGTTCGACCTTGAAGCTTTGTCTAGAACCTGTGCCGCGCTCAAGCGCTACTCGTTCTTTTTGACTTCTATGCCGTTGAACATGCCCGGAGGCGTGAGCTCGCCACCGAACGCGATGGCCATTTTTTAAATTTCTCACTCAAACTCTTGGCGTGGTCACTTGAGATTGATGCAACACATTGCTAGTAAAAGATAAGGAAACTTCACTTCGCCTTACATGCTCAACGTACCCTACACCCGACGAAGGAAGGATGTTGCGGGGTGATAGTTTGTTTATGACAAATAGGTAGGGCTGCAGATCGACCGCTTGACTCTTTCATAACGATGGTTGCCAAACTAGTCCTTACTTTCCGTTAATTCATAGGACGCACTTGCTTTCCAAATCTGGCGATGACTGCAAGCTCCACGGCATCAGATGTGATTATCAAGCACAACATGTTAAGGTCGAGGTAATGATCATCTTGCAACAGATCGATGGCCTTACAATAAGCGTTGGCAACCAAACACGAAGAGCGAATCGACAGCTAATATGTGGAGCATTTCTATACTCGAGCACTAGCTCTCATACCAAGGGCATTTAATTCCATTGTTGAGAGACTGTTGACTGAGTCCTGATCATATCTCATTATTTTACCTCAGGGTTGATCTCCGTGGCCAGCTATGCTAGATAACTCAGCCTGTAGGAAGCATTTGGCTAGCTAGCACTCGTTCTTAGACAGCACGCGACCAAACCGCTTTTTCTCCGTGTGTGCCAATATCCCCAAAGTTCCTATTCCCCTAAAATACCCATAGTCCCCGGCAACCCATCCGACAAGCATTGCCGGGGAATGAGATTCGAAGTCCAGACGCCAATGCAGTGCTGTATGCGACCAACCATCCATCCATCATTGGAGGACATATATAAAATGGTAAAACAAAAGTATGCGCTTGTTGGTCGACCTCGGAAGCCGCCAGAATTGATGATACGAATATGCAAGCAATGCATGGAAGTAGCGAACCGGGTATCTTTTATATGGCCGTTAATGATTTCTCTTCATCCCCGTCTTCTTGACGTCTCCGTTTTTCATTCCTGGCTCGAGTTTGGTGTCCGAAATAAAAGTTTGCTTCAAAGAATTTCCATTTCCTCCTCTTCACTAATTCTCCCCACTCTTGCCCCTCCAGGGCTGACTCGTTCAGGTCCTCGAATCACCTCAGGCATCGGCTCATCCTTTTGACATGCGTTTTCCAGCATGTTGGTCCATTTACCGCTTGTGCCAGCGTGGCTATGTTTTAAGTGCTGCCTAAAATGATCCGCACGGAAGAATTTCTTGGCGTGGTTGCACTCGCCAAACTTGTGCATTTCCTGAAGGTGCGCTATTCGCACTTCCCAGTCTTGCTCTGTGGCAATAGCCATGGGAGGGCCAGAAACAGAAGGGGAAGAAACTCCCGAACGTGGAAAGTCCTCGCCGCAATAGCCGCATGTATCAGCTTCATTTGGTCGTGTGGGAGAGTTGTGGAACGCAGCTGGATAACCTGAGAGCGCGGCACAGGACCATGAATGACGGCGAAGGTGGAGCGAATTCTGGTGACGTTCCGCTTCGTTCTTGTTCTTGAAGCGATTGCGGCAATACGCACACTCATATTGCTTTTCTTGCTCGTGAGCACTGCGAAGAGATTAGTAGAGTATTCCCACACTTTTCATTAAACTCACTTCAGCTCTTCTTGCGAATCAAACTTTTTGGGCTTCTTAGGACAACATTCGCACATGAATACCCCTTGTATTTTAGGAGCTCCATTGTGTTTGCCGTGACCTGAGCTGTCTGATAGCTTGCGAGACGTCATAAGCGGCCTCGTCTCTGATGTCGTGCGACTGTGATTTGTCCTCGAAAGTGTCCCACGGGGGCTAGGGTTCAGAGACAGGGATGTGACATAGGGGGAGTCCGACATATCTGAGCCCCCAGGTGAGAGACCACCCGGAGACAATCTTCCATAGGAGTTCAGACTGGTTATGCTGCTACCCCCCGCGGATAGGGCGGACACATACGAACCGCTCCTTGGGGCAGAAGCAGTTGATGATACAGATCCCGAATTCGAGTGAAATCGAGGGGCTGGAGAGGTTCTGGACGCGGACTCCCGTCGTCGATAGAGATCGCTTGCGCTGCCCACCGTATGCAACGAAGGCCCTTCATCACCTGGCGGCGATGAGGCGCGTCTTTTCTGACCTGCTGTTGAACCAGGAGAATACGCATCTGAACGGGTCGAGTAGTCGTCAAGATGTAGACGTCTTAGGCCAGCCTCTTCCATATGAAAGTCTACGTCATGATCTGGAGAAATTCTCTGGTCATAACTTTCACGAGATCTGCTTGTGACGCTGGAGGCATCGTCGCCGAAACTCATTACAGAACTACTCCCAGATCGTTTGATGTATGGGGCAGGTGACCTATCAGATTCTGCGGGATCACTGGGCGATCTGTAGTCGAATTGGGTTTGGCCCCCAAACCTCTGGTACGGATAAGAGTGCGCGGGAGAAATACCTGAGAGGGGGGTATCTGCCCACTGACTTAGTGGGCTTTCGACAAGTCCTGGTCTGCTGGTGATAATTGGCAAGGAAAGTGGCTTCATCGCGTTGGGGTATCGGTGCTCCAGAGCAATTCGTGATGTTGGGGAAGAATCACTGGCTGAAGTGCTGAAAGCAGACTTCGAATAGCCTCGTGGCGGCGTAGTATTGTCACTACCTCGGCGGGCATCTAGCTTTTGCAGCAATGATTTGTCGTATGCCTGGGCGTTGCTCTGATATTTCTCGTGAACTGAACTTTGGAAACCAGATCTGGCGGCAGACGAATCTTGGTATTTGGATCTGCTTGGGAAAAGTGTTAGCAATGTTAAAAACAAATGAAGAAACTCCACGAAAGTCGAACGAAGTATCCAAGCATCGTAGAGCCCGTCGCATTGATTATTGAAAGGGCAACATGTGTAGGTCTGCTTCAACTGCCATCTGAAAAGTATGGAATCATGTTTCTTGGCTTGAGCAGGACAAAACTCACTGATTTGATCCGATACTTGTCCCAGAAAGACTCGCATATCCTTCATCGATCCGCGGATATGTATGTTCCCGGCTCTCGGCGCCGCCCATTGACCTTATAGTCGAGGTTGAGCTCCCACGTCGGGAATTGTCTGGCCTCTCATCTTTTGCGCTCTTCCTACTGGCAAAACTGCCATACAGACTCGATCCAGGCTGAACAGATGCTCCTGATCTTTCCCAATCGCTTTCGTGAGACAGCGAATTACCCCATTGCCATGCAATATCCTGCCCATTGTTCCCACCGTCTCTAATGTCTGCAATGTATCGCGGTGGAGGGAGTGGAGGAGGAACAGGGTCCTGTGAGTGTGGTATTGACATTGGAATAGAGGACGTCGAAGGAGAGGAAGTCGAATTATACGAACTCGACGAGCTTGAGGTGCGGAATCGATCAGAGGGGTTAGGGTCGTGGACATAAATCTCCGGCAAGGCCACCGGCCTTGCACCACGGTGTGGGATCTCCATGACGAATTTCGATAGATGGGACCGCCACGAGCTGAAAGAATGAATTCTAAGGGATAGCGTAGGTCTTCCGGCCACTACTTGCTAGGAAGTCTCAGCGTGTTGGTGGCAAAAGTCTTCGGAAGAGCCGACTGGGACGAACGAATGGAGGCGAAACATGAATATCTATTCCAACAACACATATACAATAAAGAAAGAAAGAAGTCCTCCGAGATATGCAGAAATCGTTATGTCATCGAATAGCTGGGAGAGGGCGAGAGCGCTTCGGACCCGTATATGAGTGTCTGGGAAACGTGAGACCTCAAAGGGTGTAAGATGGTGGAGGAGGAGGATGTGTGAGCATCGGATTCGGACTTTAGATTGAGGATGTCTTGAGCTGGGACAGGGCGGCTGACGGGGCGACTTGGAGCCAGCTGGCTGGGCTGGGACGGTGGGGTGGACGTAGTAGAGTACCGATTAGAGGAGGTCTACATAGAATCGAGCGAGTACTTGTGGAGTGACCAGAGGGGGAGGTCGCAGCTCGTAGTTGCAGTTGTAGTTCGCGGGCGGACAGGCCAGGAGGGTCAGCGGCATCCGTAGGCAGGCAGCGTTTCTGGTAGGTGGGAGCGTAGCACGGGCTTGTTATGGCGGGCTAGGCGGGACTGCAGCGTATTGTGCGTAGTCGTAGACAGGGCCTCAGCGAGATGGGCTCGGGAGCGCGATGGTAGTGCAGCAGCGGTAAAGGGTTGGGGGGGGCTGGACTGGCGGGGCTAAGGTCGAAGGGGCATGGAATTAAGGAACAATTGTAGGGACGCCTCCGAGCCCTGTCGAACCTGTCTAGCCTGTGCTGGATTGTCGCTGGCGTGGTGGAGTTGCGCCTGTGTGGAGGGAGTAAGTGAGCGAGTAAGTGAGTGAGTGGGTGAGTGGGTGGAATGACGGGTCAGGCCTGTGTGTGTGGTGGCTCAAGTGGGTAAAGGGCCTCGTAGGGCAGGCCAGGCTGAGTAGCGGGCGGACAACAAGCCAGAGCCAAATGTCCGAGGCTGCGAGTACGAGTCGAAATTTGGAAGCTCGATGCCAGCAATAATTATAAAGTAATAGTCCCCGGGTAAGGGACTATCATTCATCATGGATTGCGCAAGTGCCTCCTGCGTTGCTCGCGCTTGCCAGGCCAGTGGGAAAAGCTGCCGATGCAGCAGTTGCTGCTCCTGCTCCTGCTCCTGCTGTGCGGAGAGTCTGCGAGCTCGTCGTCGACTACTTGGTGGGAACTGTACGCGGGGGGCGTAGGAGATGAGGGCGGCGGAGGTTTGTGCTTCATGCCTCGAGCAAGGTCGTGAGGGTACGGTGCCGCAGTGACCATACGTGGGATGAGGGGAGAGAAAAGGCTTTTGCCATCTCTTGTCTTCTTCATCAGACAACGAGGCCGCAATTGCTCTGCAGCGTGGCCGTCAATGACACTGCTCTTGTACCTGCTTACAATTTCCGTCCGTCAATTCTCGTCCAGTGTCCTCTCGGCAGTCTGACTCTCCAGACAGTCTGTTTGAGGAAAGCTTATGCTCTGTTTTGTTACGAGCTCGTCTGATGAGGGGCAGCCTGCCTGGTTGAATTTAACTTTCTCCCCCGTGGGCCAATCCGCCTTGACCTCGTCCCATGCTCTCGTGAGAAGAGAGTCTGGTATCATCTCATCATCTTGCTTGTCTATCTAATGGGCATGACTTCAGGCCCACGTTCTCACGCATCGCTCGGCTCGCTCGCAGCGCGCTGGCGGTGATGCGAGTATTATTCGCTTGCATTCCTTCTGACTTGCAGTCCACGACGGGCACCCACGGCCACGGTTCACCCACTCACACGTTCCCACCACATCATCGTGCTTGAGCTGGTGCAGTTGCACTTTGGGCACTTGCTACTCATTAGTTATGCTGCGGAAGAGGCACACCGGCTGCGGATGGCCCAATCCCCAGTGGGCGATGTTCTGGCAAAGTGTTTCTGTGCGGCAGCGGGGTTTCGACGTCGACTCCTCCACCAGACAGGGAGCAGCGGGCGACGCAGGGTTCCTCCAGGGAAGGGAAGGAAGGCTGCTGCGGGCAGCACAGGGATGTGCAAGTGCGTGTGCAAGCACAGGCGAGCATGGATGATGCCCTCCCTCACCGTTGGCTCAGGCCTCTGGCGTTGTTCGGTGCATCGGCGCTCCATCGATATCAGCCCTACGAGGGTTGCCGTTGCACTGCGCTCGAGTCTGCGCGACAGCCAGCGCTCACACTCACTTGCCACTTCGGGGCCTCCCTACTTTCCCTCCATACCCAATGCCCAGGCCCCCAGCCACGCCTGCCACTCACCACTCTTGCCCCTCGTCACACGGGCAGCGACGTCTCGTTGGCTGGCCCCGGCGCCTCAGATTGCTGAGTTGTGAGATGAGTGGATTCATGTTCTTCTTGAATGCGCCTGCCGGCCCTGGCTGGGTGTCCTACTGTAAGACGGCGGTGACTGCGAGTGCCTCCTAAACTTCGTTTTGTCGTCGGGCCAGCTGAACGAGGACACCACCAGCGGCTAATTAGTCAAATGTCCTCGTGCGCCTTGCGTGGCCTCGCCTCCGAGATGACATCTTCCAAGACATCATTTTCCTCGCGCCCTACTGGGCTTTGGAAACCATTCACTATCACACAATAGTCCTCTCCTCTCATCTGCAAAGATTATGGAGAGTAAGAGAGCGAGCTACCAACCGTATGTTCTGCATTACTCAGGGACAGCCCTGCAGACCGCCTTTCGTAAAAATTCCCTGTTGCAGCAACTTGGTGGCTGAATGCGAAGTGTCTCGATCTGGCCAATGATCAAAGGGTAGAGGTTTACCCTACCTGCCCTGCTGCATCCCCACAGTGTCATTCCGCACTTTCTACAGCCTTTCTGAAGTTGTGGAAGTTCGAGGGTAGCCAACCCGCGATCGTTTCAACCTCTTGCTGCGCCACCACCCGCTGCGCCAGGGCCATGACCTTAAATTCGACCGGATCTGAGAAGCAGGGTCGAGGTTACAAGTCAAAGATGAAGTGTCGGATGACCGTAGGGTGATTGGCAGCAATCTAGTGTTTCATGAGGGTAACTTTGATGCCACTGTCCGTATTCGTATGGGAGGACGAGACTTGATGTCTGCGAATGCAGAGGCAGGTGTACATCTTGCCAGCTTCACAGGTGAATACTATCCTCAAAAGAGTAGCCACCTGCGAGATTTGCGGTAGACCCCGTAGACCTAATGTACAGTGAAAATGGCACAGTATCTACACTTTTGCACCGAAAACCGTAAATGGAGTATGTACCACTTCCTCGACGTTTACAAGGCCTAAAATTATTTAAACCCTGACAAAGGTGGTCGACTTCTTGGAAAGGCGCGGAATCGAGTGGTCCTGCTGTCTGAGACTCGGGTCCTCTGCCGTAGGGCAGGAAATATCCTTGGAGTACCTGCACGAGAAAGCTTCCACTAATTGAAAGGTGCCGATCGATAAGCTCGCAGGCATCGAATAGTCAGAGATCTGATGCACTGATGTTTTCGTGACACTACCCACCTTCTAGATTGTGCAAAGATCAGTGACGGCCCGTCTGGTGGCAGCACTGCCGGGCGAGATCGTCGTGGATGCCGCGAATAATCTGGTGTTAACGTGGAGGTAGGTTCACCATCCTCGACAAGGACTCATGCTAGGCGTGGGATTGGCTGCCCCGCGCTCGGAAATCCTGCGCAGATGCATGTCAAACGTTTTGTGGCTGAGATGCTTTGGTCCAATGGTCGTGGTCTGGCAGACTCTGCACCCCCTCCAGGCCTTGCTTTTCCAACCCTCATGTCATGAATCACGAATTTGAGAGACATGGACCTGGCTGGGCTGTGGCTGGTTGACACGATGCTCCGGTCCAGCCAGCTACCAAGATCTCTGTCGACGACGGCAGCTCGCAAAGTCAAGCGATCAGATAAATCCAGTACCATCTCGTCGCTGCTCGGCCCATTGGCGTCCCGAGATCCGTTATGTCGGGCATGGGAGCATTCATAAGTGCGAGATGCATCCGCCGTCCGCGCTGGACATGATTCGGCGGGGTGGGCAGGGAGAGCGAGGGGGCACTGTAGAATTCTTGGCACGGCTGGCCCACGGCGTGGGCGGGTTCGGGAGGTTGCTTGCATGATGAGCAGCAACCGAGCGCCCCTGACGAGGCGAGGATCATCGCTTCAGCCCTGGCCGGCGGGTGAACGAATGAGGCGGGTCAGCCTTCCCGCAAGGCAGCCCTGAGCCTTGTGTGCTTCTGATTCCCACACACTCCTCACACTTCACCTCTTCACGCGTCCTCATTTGGGCTCGTCGCTCCTCATCGAGGCATGTCTCATTGCACCACCCCGAATGCAGGTGCAGCTCCCGGTCCTGTGTCATGCTGGAACTGCTCTTAGCGCTTGTGGTTTCTCCAAGATTATCGAAGCTTGGACATCGACGGGTTTGTCGCTGCCACGGCACGGGTGGCTTCGATATGAAAATAGCATTTATTGACATATAATTGCTCCGAGTCCGAGCCTGGCAGCCTTTCCGACAATGGACCTGATAAATGGGGAAAAGCAACAAAGGCCAAGTACCGCTGACTGGCGCCAGTTCCAAGAATAAGTCCTGGGAGCGTCAAGTCCCGGTCGAGACGCTCAGCTGAAGCTTTCGGCCCGTGATACGTAGCGCGACCCCTCAAGCCTAAACCAATTGCATGCCTACACACACTCTTTCTCTCTCTCTGCATGCAGCGCAGCTGCGCAGGTGGGGTGGAAGTCGTCTTCCTACTGTGCCCGCGGTCCATTCCTTGCCTGACAAAGCAGGATCTATCTCTGCTATCCAATCATCAATAGCGCCGCCCAGAAGTTGGGAACGAGCTACTGCACATAGCACTGCTTTTCAAGGCTGTGGTGCAGCCCGAAGTATCCCTGATGCTTCCTGTGCTGGCACGCTAGGTGTTCGTGTGAAATATGTAGTGAACGTACCAACCCCTCCTCAGCGGGTGAGGGGCACGGCACAAGCGCAATCAGAAGCGATACAGAGATACATGGAGGTTCAGCTTTGCAAGATGGCCCCCAATACCAATTCGATCGAGCGTCGTCCCAGCACAATGGTACGAATTAAACGCATCCAATCAATAGTGCAGACTGGACAAGCCTAGAGCGCGGGCTTGGAGAGTCCAGCTCCCTGAAATCCTTGGCCGGCGGGATGGAACGTGAACGTCTGGTGATAGTAGTGTTTCCTTCTGTGCCGTGAGCGAGCACACCGACATCAACGTATCTAACACATGCAAAGGGCGGGCTATACCGAGCTAAATTCGCCCATTTCAAAACTCTAAATCCCGAAACTCCGTTGTCTGGTGAAGCTCACAGCCAAATCACCTGTCCCTACGAACATTTATAAATTGCATGCCTGGCAACTTGGGAAGTCTGATTACAAGTTGTGGCGGTCGAGTCGTAGTTCTCTGTCGAGTCACCAAGCAGAGCATTTGGCCAGGCTTGTGAACGGGGCGCAATACGGACGCAGGATATTCCTAGAGCCCCAGTCCAAATGGAGCGTCGTAAGCAACCGCTGTCACTGTTGTTTGCAGATGGGTAGACGAAAGCTCGCGACGAACGGGCCTATCATATTATGCTTCCAGACGTTCTTGCAGGGCTGCTGCATCCCCAAGCCTAGTTCTCTTGCGTGCAAGCTTGCGGGGCGACGTTACTAAACTGGATGGTCCGTTGGCGGAACGAAAAATTTGTTCCATGAACGTTCGAATGCCGCGCGAAGCCGCATCTATACAGGGATCAACCTTGGCGGTTTGTGCCTTGTAAGGCTCAGAGGGTGCCGAGGCAGTCCGAATGTGTTCGATGGGTGTTACGACACCGTTCTTCTCGTCGGCAAGCCTGAACATCTTGAGACCTGTAGGGTATGTAGGGTATCTCTTGGAGGCGTAAGGAGTGGATCACAAAAACGTAAGGATGGTCGCGCAGAACGGCAGGCAGCACGACCACGCCTTGAACGACACCGAATCAAAGTCGATCTGGAGGGTAGCCAGAAGGCAGATTTGTCTCAAGCCACCGCGTTCATCGAGCAGATGACATCCATAGCTCTCTTCATAGGGAGAGGGCACATCTCCGAGTCACATGCTGCCGACGTTTCGTAGTCTAATCAATCTTCACCGACAGAGAGGCGAACGCCATCTAATCGACGTAGCGAATGAGATGCCTGGAGACAAGCAACCTCGATGAGGCTGATACCTCGTGTATGTTTATTAAGCTCTTGACCTCCGAGCCGTGTTTCGGCTTCAGTGGTGAGGAGGACAGGGACCGACGGCTGTGAGGCCAAACTCGGTAAGTATATCCAGGTACCTGGGTTCGAAGCTTAGATGTCAGATGAGGCAGGTCGCCGACCAGGTTGGTCTGCCAGATCGGCCGTCAGCCCTTCAGTAGCTTCGGAGAAATTGAAACCTGTTCGAATGGGAGCGTATGGGACTGATGGATCAAGGGTCTCAGCCCAGCCAGTAATTCTCCTTCCGTGCCGGTATATTTCCACTCCGTCTTTGGGATCTGTTCCTCTGCAAACCAAGATACAGAGTCAAGGGGGCGGGCTGAAGACCTGCTTGCATACTTGGTGGTTCAGGGTGGCAGTTACTATTGATGATGTCTGGACGCCACACCTCAAACGACAGGTCAGAGAAGCGTTGGTCAACACGAGGTGGCGTAACTCCGAAGCGGTTTCTGTGTAACGGCGGTCCCCCTATTCCAAAGAGGAAGTCTGAACCGCGACAAGAAAGCAAGAAATGTCTCAGCAGAAGCAAGATAGTCATCGATTATTGTGGAGTGCGTTGCGTGGGTCATATGAACCGTGCTATTAGTGAACCGATGAGACGGCAGCCGAAAGCCAGGTGGACAGGTACAAAGCTAAGAAGTACCGTCGGTGTATCTTTCCAAAGGCGTACCAGACTCG
>Ga0302140_10010532_pt1 | contig 11421 bp, 9 predicted proteins | sample I_Bog_E1_1_FD_202095 | JGI IMG/M metagenome (GOLD analysis project Ga0302140, IMG submission 202095) | Peat permafrost microbial communities from Stordalen Mire near Abisko, Sweden - I_Bog_E1_1 | ecosystem: Environmental > Terrestrial > Soil > Wetlands > Peat | place: Sweden: Abisko, Stordalen...
GGTGTAAAAATGCGATTATTTCAATATCTCCACCACCCTTTCGGCCGGCCGGCCAATAACCGCTTTATTGCCGTATATGGCAACAGGGCGTTCAATAAGAATAGGGTTTTCGTGCATCACTTTTATCCATTGGGCATCAGTAAGTTTTTTGTTTTTGTATTTTTCCACAAACAAAGGCTCTTTTTTCCGGAGCAACTCCTGTGGCTTTACGCCCAGCTTTTTCAAGACTTCCTTTAATTCCTTTTCGGTGGGAACATTTTTCAAATACTCTATAATTTCAATTTCACATCCTTGCCCGTTGAGGATATCATAAGCCTCTCTGCACTTGGCACAGCGCGGGTTATAAAAGAGTGTGGCTTTTTTACTCATCGCGCTGGTTTGCATTTGCGGTAGAAATCTTCAGCGGGTTAGCGGTAGCCTGATTATAATTTTTACGTGTGCGCACCAGGTCGCAAGCCAGGTAAACCGCATTACGGAAAGATTCTTCATTGGCCATATTCTTACCTGCAATATCAAAAGCGGTACCGTGGTCGGGAGAAGTACGAATAACAGGCAATCCGGCGGTATAGTTTACCCCGGAAGCAAACGCCATATATTTAAAAGGAATCAATCCCTGGTCGTGGTACATAGCCAGCACAGCATCGAATTTTTTAAACGTCATGGACCCAAAGAAGCCATCGGCAGGATATGGACCGTAAACCAGCATTCCATCTTGCACAGCAGCTTTTACAGCCGGAACAATAACCTTTTCTTCCTCCCCTCCTATTGTACCTGAATCGCCTGCGTGAGGATTAAGGCCCAGCACCGCAATGCGCGGCTTATTTATACTGAAATCTTGCTTTAATGAGGCGGCTAAATTTTTTAATTTTTTTAACACACGTTCCTGAGTTATAGCTTCAGCCACCGAAGCAAGGGGCAAATGATCGGTACAGAGGGCTACCCGCAACTCTTGAGCAACCAGCATCATAAGTGCATTGCCTTTACCAAAACGATCATCCAGATAAGCCGTATGTCCCGTATATGGAAAGGCTTCGGTATGTGTATTTTGCTTGTTAATAGGTGCTGTGACTAAAGCATCTATTTTACCTTTGGAGAGTGAGTCGCAGGCGGCTATAAAAGATTTAATGGCGTATAGGCCTCCTGCATCTGTCAATTTTCCAAATTCAATATTCACATCTTCGGAATAAATATTGGCCAGGTTAAACTTGCGGTGTGTAATACCATCGGAACTGGTAATGGTATTATAATTGAAGTTTTCCAACGTCAAGGTTTTCTTGTGAATGGCAATTGTTTTAGCGGAGCTGTAAAGTACAGGCGTACAAATTTCCAGCATGGCTGGGTCGGCAAAAGTTTTGAGGATTACCTCCAATCCAATTCCGTTAATATCACCTTGTGAAATGCCAATTATTGGTAGCTTATGTGTAGGAGCAGCAGGAGTTTGAGGGTTAGGAGTCATATTAGCTATGAGTTATTAGTAAGAAACTCTCGTCATTGCGAGGAACGAAGCAAACTTGCTCAACACTTTTACATGAATGAGATTGCTTCGTTCCTCGCAATGACGTAATTGAGTTGAAAGGCATATTATAAATAAAAAACTAATTGTTTTCTTTGGGTTTCATGCGATGAACAGTGACTCCGAATTTTCTTAAAAAATCAACACCTTCGTCCGATGCAATTTTTTTGTACTCGCCATAGGAATGCATATAAAAAACATGCTTAATACCGGCTGTATAAATAATGCGGGCGCAGGCAAGGCAGGGCGAAAGAGTTACATATAACGTGGCTCCTTCCATAGATGCTTTATTCTTGGCCGCATATAAAATGGCATTCTGTTCGGCATGAATAGCAAGAGAACAACCTCCTTTGCTGTCACGCGGACAGCCATGTTCAGGCCATTCGTTATCGCAATTATGGGTGCCTGCCGGAGGACCATTATATCCCAGCGATATGATGCGTGTATCCTGGGCTAATACCGCCCCCACATGCATCTTAACGCAATGAGAACGCTTAGACAGGGTATTGGCGAGATCCATGTATATATCATCAAAACTCGGGCGCATAGAATCTTATAAATTATTTAAGGAATGCGAAATTAACAAAAAAGGACGAAGCAGGGAGGCAATTATAGGTTAGCCATAAAACATGGCCATACGATAATAAAATGCTGTCACTAAAATAAAGTGCGATATTTGTGAGACTATCAAAAATAACATGAAAAAAATTACAGCCCCTCTCATCATTCTCGTTTTGCTTTTGTGCTCCTATACTTCGAATGACGGCCTACTTTTTAAGGCAGGGTTTGCCCCGCAAACAAAATATATACAACATACTAACCGGAGTACGGATATAACTATACTTTATTCGGGCTCAGATGCCTTTCTGGAAAAGCTGAAAGAAAATGGAACAAGCAATCCCACTGTAAGTAAAAACGGCCTTAAAATGCTTTGCATTATTAAAACAGGAAAGCTTGCCGAGGGAGGTTATTTTCCGATCACTATGGAATTTGACTCTGTTGAAAGCAGCGATGGAAAACAGCCACTTCCTGATGGAACAATCATGTATGGCCGAGCTACAAAAGTAACCATGCCGGAACTGGATTCCATCTTCTGTCCGGGAAAGGATGAGGAATTTAAACAATCCTTGTTAAAATCAATGTCGAGTATTTTTTCACAACTCTCATTTCCTGATAAGAAACTGAACGTGGGAGACACCTTTACCAAAGTATACCCTTTAACAATACCTATTGGCGGAATAAGCATGAAGATGTCGATTACAGTAACCTATAAACTGACCGATATAAAAAACAACATCGCTTATTTTGATATAACTGAAACCTGCACCATGTCAATGGATATGGATCAATCGAAAGGTACCGGCAGCGGCGGCGGAAACGGCAAGCTAGGCTACGATATTGTTCACCATTACTTGTCTTACGACCGGGAAGACCTGACCTTGAATATGAATATGAAAATGGATGAATTCAGCATGGACCTTACCCTCAAGCAATCTTCGCTGCAAACAACTACCTTCAGTTCTAACTAAAAATTTCTTTTGATGTTCCAACTAAACCCAACAGTTCCTGTTTAGGAGGAGTTTCGGGACCACTTGCTTTCAGTTGCTCCTGAAAATGTTTAAAAACGGGCAAGTTAAGCAGCACTTTTTCATCTTCTTCCGATTTAAAGAAAGCAGTATGGATAAAGGTTTTTCCATCCGGACCCAGGCAACTGTTATAATTGATACCGGGGTTGTTAATAGCTTGTAATTCGGTCATTACATTACTTATGTTAGCTTGGTTTTGCTCAACATATTCCGCTTTAGTTGTGTAGGTTACTTTTACTATTTTCATATTATTTAATTTAAAAATGTATTGATTTGATTAGCGTTCTTTTTTCTTCTGCGAAGCTTAAAGCATCAAAGATACTAAAAGCATTCCAGCACTTCAGCAAAAGCAATGTTCACAGGAATTCATTACAAGGCCTAAATACATCATTATCCTTTGCAGCATTTAACACATAAAAAAAGGGAGAAAAACTTCTCCCTTTTTTATACTATTTCAATACGCTTCCTTTTATTTCAACAAAGTAACCTGACCTGTATATTCATGGTTTTTATTCTGAGCATCGGTTACCGATATTTTATAAATATAGGTGTCTTCCGGGCATATTTTTAATCCTCCCTTCATGCCGCCATTCCATCCTTTACTTATGTCAATGGTATGGTATACTTGCTCGCCCTGCCTGTTAAAGATGTACATTTCAAAGTTCTTTACATATTGCCCTTCAGGCTGAAATATATCATTTTTACCGTCTCCGTTCGGTGAGAAGGCTGAAGGAATATACAGATTGAAAATAGGTGCAATAGCAAGACAATTGGTAGTTGTATCCCTACAACCATGTGTATTTATAACTACTAACCGGGTACAATACATTCCTGTATCGGAATATACATGAGATGGGTTTTCAGTGTTACTTGTATTATCTAACCCGTCGGAAAAGCTCCAGCTCCAGCTATTTATTCCGTATGCGTCTGTAGATTGATCTTTAAACTGAACCGTAGTCCCTGCCGAAGTTGCCTGAGACGAAAGCGAGAAGCTTGCTTTCGGATTAGAGTAAATCGTTATCATATCCGGAACGCTCAATGTTGAGCTACAGCCGTTGGCGGCAGTAACTGTTAAACTTACATTATAGTTTCCGGCATTTTGGTAATTATAAATAGGATTCTCTGCATTTGAAACATCTCCGTTGCCAAAATTCCATGCCCATGAAGTGGTATTTCCTCCTGCCCCGCTAGACAGATTTTTAAATTGAATACCTATGGGAGCACATCCATTTTGTATATCAGAATTGAAGCTTACCAAAGGTGAAGGATTTACTGTTATAGATGCAGTAGCTGAACTTGATCCGCTATTATCGGTAACTACCAACGTATACACTGTGTTGGAAGTTGGTGATACAGTGATGCATTTGCTGGTAAAATTACCCGGCTGCCATACGTAAGATCCCTCGCCGCTTCCTCCACTTATACTGCTGCATAAATTAACGCTAGTGCCCGAACAGATAGTACTGGCTCCGCTTATTGTCACTACCAAGGGGCCTGAGTTGGAAGCCCTGGCTGTTTTAGGAGAAAGATTGCTTGCAACAGATGCTTTATTTACATCTGTGGCTAAAGGTGCAACTGTATTATTTATTTTAGATGCAACAATATTCTCTTTCGCAGCATTCTCAGCAGTAATTGTATTGTTTACGGCATGTTGATTGGCGTTTCTGTTTTCTTTTACCGGAGCAGCAACCTGGGTAGCAACAACAATATTCTTGTTTTGAGCCACAGGGGTTGAAACATTGTTTTTAACCGAAGTATTTACAGAGGAGGATATAGCTGTTGATTCCTTGCTATCTATAGGCTTGTTTAAAAGAGTATAGATTCCAATTCCCGATAGGAGAACTACTACTGAACCGCCTGCTGCTGCCCATTTCATGCGCATTTTTGCTTTGCGGGCATTGTTCAGCTGGTTGTGCATTTCTTTCCAATCACCGGTACCAACGGGATGTTCCCAGTTGTTAAACTTGGATTGTAATATACTGTTGAATTTATCTTTTGTACTCATCTTCGTTGTTATTTTAAAGACGGGTTAATTTTTAATATCATTTCCTGTAATCGGGTTCTTGAAAGGTTAAAATGCCATCGGGAAGTAACTTCCGATATTCCCAACAATTCACCTATTTCTTTATGCGTGTACCCGTCAATGGCATAAAGATTAAATACTTTTTGACTTACCGGAGGCAGTTTCATAATTAGTTCATGTATTTGCTCCACATCCATTTTTACCAGGGCGTTATTAATGGATGTATCTTCTCTTACTTCTTCATAGTTTTCAACATACAAGGTGCGGTCTTGCTGTATTTTCTTCTTACGGTACTCATCTATCAGGGTATTTACCATGATTTTATGGATCCATGAACCAAATGAAGTATTTAAATCAAACTTTTTCAGGTTGCTCAAAATTTTGAAAAACCCCATATTAAGCATGCTTCTTGCTTCTTCTCTTTGATTCGTATATCTCAGACAAATAGACATTAGATAACTGTATGTAAGATTATATAATTCATGTTCAGCTCTTTCACTCCTATTAATGCAGGCAGTAATAATGTCCCTATCAACTTTTATGAAGTCACTCAAAACAAATAATTGCCTTTTATAACAGAGATAACGAATAAACTCCTGTTAACGTTGGGGGCTTACCCATTTTTCCTTATTAATATTATAAACGACTACTTTTTTGCCTCAACCAGTCCACGGTCTTCCAGCATGGGCTGAATAGTTGGATCGCTGCCATAAAAATTGCGGAATATGGTTGCCAAGTCCTGTGTATTACCGCGAGACAATATCATTTCACGAAAACGCCGGCCGTTTTCACGGGTAAGTCCTCCATGCTCCTTAAACCATGCAAATGCATCATCATCAAGCATTTCAGTCCATAAATAAGCATAATACCCTGCCTGATAACCGTTACTCCATATATGAAGGAAATAGCTGGAACGATAACGGGGAGGAACCTGTGGCAAATCAAGATGGGTTTTGTGCAATGCCTCCATTTCAAATGTATCGGGATTTTGCAAAGGACTATTGGCAGACAGTTCATGCCATTGCATATCAAGGGCTGCAGCCGCAATTATTTCCGTAAGGGCATAACCTTGATTGAAGGTGCCCGCTTTTTTTATTTTATCTACCAGTTCTTGTGGCATAAGTTCCCCTGTTTTGTAATGTTTGGCATAATTTTTAAACACTTGAGGATCAGATGCCCAATGTTCATTAAACTGGGAAGGGAATTCAACAAAATCGCGTGCGGTAGCTGTGCCTGAAAGGCTTAGGTATTGCTGGTCGGCAAACATGCCATGCAAGCCATGCCCAAACTCATGGAACATAGTGGTTACGTCGTCAAAACTAATTAAAGCAGGTTGGCCTTCAGCAGGTTTAGTGAAATTACAAATGTTATATATAACCGGTTTTGTACCCAATAATTTAGATTGTCCTACCAAATTATCCATCCAGGCTCCTCCGTTTTTATTGTCCCGTTTAAAATAGTCGCAATAAAATAAGGCAAGGGAACTGCCGTCTTTATCAAATACTTCAAAAACCCGAACATCTTTATTATAAACAGGGAGGTCTTTACGTTCTTTAAAGGTAAGCCCGTATAATTGGTTGGCCGCATAAAACACGCCATTTTTCAATACACTGTCTATTTCGAAATAAGGCTTTATCTGGCTTTCATCCAGATCATATTTAGCCTTGCGCACCTGCTCAGCATAAAACTCCCAATCCCAGGGTTGTACTTGAAATCCGCCTTTTTGCTGGTCTATTACCTTTTGAATATCGGCAGCCTCTTGTTTTGCTTTGGCAGTTGCTGCAGGTACCAGCTGGGCAAAGAATTGCTCAACCGTTTCCGGCTTTTTGGCCATCTGATCCATCAATGTCAAAGCCGCATAGCTGGGGAATCCTATTAGCTTGGCTTTCTGTGCGCGTATCTGGGCTAAATGGGCTATGGTAGAACGGGTGTCGTTCGAATCACCTTTTTCAGCACGGTTCCACGATGCTTCAAAAAGCTTTTGGCGGGTAGCCCGCACACTGAGTGATTGAAGCAGGGGCTGTTGGGTAGTATTTTGCAATGTGAGCAGCCATTTGCCGGGTTGCTTATTAGCTTTGGCGGCGGCCGCGGCAGCATCCATTTCCGCATCCGAAAGGCCGGCCAATTCAGCTTTATCGCTTACCAGCAAAGCGCCTGCTTTAGCTGCCGCAAGTAATTGGTTAGTATATTTTGCCTCCAGGCTGGCTGCTTCGCCGTTCAGTTTTTTCAGACTGTCTTTCGCATTATCTGAAAGCTTGGCGCCGGACAATTCAAACTTCTGATAGTAATACTCTACTAACCTTTTAGATTCTGGATCCAGCTTTAATTGCTCCCGTTGATTATATATATCTTCTACACGCTTAAATAATTTGGTATTTAAGTAAATGGCATCATTAGCGGCAGAAAGATCGGGCGCTATTTCCTCCGATACTTTTTGCAATACGGAATCGGTATTAGCCCCATTCAATAAACTGAAAACACAATTGGCCCTGTAAAGCAATTGTCCGCTTTTTTCCAATGCAATAAACGTATTTTCAAAAGTAGGTGCTGCCGGGTTGTTGGCTATTGAATCTATTTCCTGCATTTGCTGGTTTATTCCTTCTTCTATAGCCGGTTTAAAATCACTATCTTTAATGTTATTAAAATCGGCAGTCTGAAATGGTAAAGTACTTGGTTTGGCAAATGGATTGTTGGGTGACATAGTATTGTTTTTTTTAGCAGCTTTATTGCCGTTGCTCCCGCATGAGGATAACATCATTATTGCCGCTGCATATAAAATAGGGTATCTTTTCATTATTAACTATTTAGAAGTATTAGTAATTTGGGGCGCAATATAATAAAACCCATGCTTTTAAACCGAAAAATGGTAAATTATCTGTCATTTTGCTTCACTACAATTGCTGTATGCACCTCTATGTTCATTATTATCAAATAAAGATTAGGATAATGAATATACCTTAGCACACTGAAATATGACTTGGAGTAAACAAAACAAAAAGTATTTTCATGCGGTATTACTGCTGGTATTACCTGTACTTGCCTGCGGGCAAACAGTAATTTCGGGCAAAATATACGATGCTCAAACCCGCGAGCCTATGCCCTTTGTTAATTTATTGCTCAAAAATACTTCAATAGGCACTTCAAGTGATTATGAAGGGAATTATAAACTCGTTACCACCGAAACTTCCGACTCGCTGCTGGTATCCTATATTGGGTATACATCGGCTGCCTACCCCATTATTAATCATAAAACGCAAGAGTTGACTATTTTCCTTCAACCGGAATCTTCTGTTTTATCGGAAGTGGCTATTCACCCCGGTGAAAACCCGGCATGGACCATTATGCGGAAAATAATGGAACATAAAGATCAAAATGATCCGACCCAAATTGATGCCTATCAATACCAGGTTTATAACAAGATTGAATTTGACCTTAACAATATCTCCCAAAAAACAGAAGACAGAAAGTTTTTAAAATCCATTAATTTCATTTTTAAAAATATAGACAGCAGCAATGTACAGGAGAAACCATACCTGCCTGTATTTATATCGGAAGCTGCGTCGGACTATTATTACCGAAAAAGCCCCCGCTTTAAAAAAGAAATTATTAAAGCCACCCAATACTCCGGATTTAAAAACCAAAGCGTAGCCCAATTTACAGGAGATATGTACCAGGATATAGACATATACAAAAACACCTTCCTGCTTTTCGGGCAAAACTTTAACAGCCCCATTTCCTATAACTGGAATCTTTTTTACAAGTATTATTTAATTGACAGCATGACCATTAACGGGCATTGGTGCTATCAAATACAATTTAAACCAAAGCACAAACAGGAATTCGCCTTTTCGGGCAATATGTGGATTGCCGACACATCCTACGCTTTAGTAAGGCTCGAAATGACCATGCCGCCTGATGTAAACCTCAATTTCGTTCAGGGGTTTAGCGTAATTGAAGAGTATACGCAGGTTGATAAACAGTATTGGATGCAAAGTAAAAACAAACTGATAATTGATTTCGCCCTTAATAAAAATGGAACCGGTTTATATGGAAGAAAAACCACGCTCTATAATAACTTTATTGTTGATCGGCCCAAAGACGCGAAGTTTTACAACATCGGCAATAATATTCAGGTAGAAGACAGCGCAGAAAACCGTTCGGCAAAATATTGGGATTCTATAAGGCTGGAACCTTTATCAAAAGGTGAAAAGGGCATCTATAAAATGGTTGATACGGTTCAAACTCTACCCATATATCACCATGCCTATAATGCGGTAATATTACTCCTTACAGGGTACAAAACATTTGGATATTTTGACATAGGCCCTGTAGCCGACTTTTATAGCTATAACGCCGTGGAAGGCAACCGGCTTCGATTTGGGGGCCGGACCAGTGATAAATTAAGCGAAAAATATGAATTCAACGGGTATGCTGCCTATGGTTTTATGGATGAAAAAATGAAATATCGCCTCGGTTTCAAAACCCTTATAAACAAAACTCCCTGGCAGGAAATCGATATGCATTATTCCGACGATTTGCAAATTCTGGGGCGGGCAGATGATTTGTTCGGAAGGGATAATATTCTTACTTCCATACTGGCGCGCGCTCCGGTCAGCAATCTTACCCGTGTTCAGGAAGCAAGGTTTACTTATGACAGGGACATATTTACCGGACTTGAATTTAAGTTATCCTACATAGACCGGGTTTTTACCCCTTTGCAAAATAATCAATATGATTATTTAAACGATGGGCAAATCCTTACCAAGCCTAATATTCATGCCCCGGCCTTGCAATTTTATCTGAACTTCTCTTACGATGATAAATACTTGTATACTACCATGAGCCGCACAGATGTAGGAACACGCTACCCTACCCTTCTTTTTCTTTATACAGAAGGACTGAAAGGTATTTTCCTGGGCGATTATCAATACCATAAAGTTGTGTTGGGACTGAATTATGTATTGCATATCAACCCCTTTGGCGACACCCATTTTTATACGGAAGCAGGAAAAATATTTGGCGCGGTTCCCTATCCGCTTATGGATTTACCACCCGGTAACGAAACATATGTATATGATGATAATGCCTATAATATGATGAACTATTATGAATTTGCCTGCGACCAATATTGGGGATTCAATATAGAACACCACTTTGAAGGATACTTTTTTAAGAAAATCCCGCTTTTCAGAAAACTAAAATGGAGAGAAATAGCGGGCTATAAAGAGCTTATCGGATCTATTAATCAGCAAAATGAACAAATACTTATTTTCCCTTCCACCCTGAGGGCTTTAAGCAACGGCCCTTATTCAGAAGCGGATCTTGGAATTGAAAACATCTTTAAATTTCTGCGTATAGATGCACTCTGGCGGCTTTCCTATCTTAACGATCCCAATGTTTCCCATTTCTCTATTATGGGAACACTTCAATTTATCTTCTGATTTTTTTCACCCTCTTTACAAAACAAAAAAGCCGGTAATAAAATCACCGGCTTTTCTTATGCTTTCAAAAAAGCTTACTTTATTATTTCCACACGCTGTACCAAGGTAGCACCGTCCTGTGTCGATACTTTTAAAATGTAAACCCCGTTGGTAATATCTTTTGTATTAACAATAAAAGATTGGCCTTCGGGAAGTTTATTGCTGAGCACCACCTGGCCGGTTATGTTGTATAGCTCTATTAACGCCGCCTTTGTAGTACCATTCAGTTGAACGGTAAATTCATCTTTGGCAGGATTTGGATATAAGTTCATGCTATTGCCATTTGAAATATCCTGAATGCCTGTGCAAGTTCTTACATTAACATAGTTTGTTTTTGTAAGGCTGTCGGAACCTTGTCCATTGGTGGTTCTAAGTGTACCCGTATAGTTGCCCGCCGTAGTATATTTTACCCAAGGGTTCTGCAAGGTTGAAGTGGAAGGATTGCCGCCGGGGAAAGTCCAACTCCAATGGCTGGGTGAATTGGTCGACTGGTCTAAATACTGAACGCTGTCAATGGAACTGAGGCATATAATGCTGTCATTAACTTTAAATGAAGTAAGGGGCGCACCGGGGATATTGATATTATCGACATACATATTGGTTCCATTACCCGATCTGTTTTCAAATGAAAACACAACGCTTGAATTGCCTGCAATAGCAGGAATATGTATGCTGTCTGTACGCCAATTACCACTGGTTGGAACAAAACATCCGTTTGGATTGATATCCACCTGGGGTGTGCCACCGTTGGTACATAAGTTCATACCGCCTTTTAAATAAATGCGCGTAAATGTTTGACCGCAGTCGGTAGAATAATAC
>Ga0302140_10010533_pt1 | contig 11421 bp, 10 predicted proteins | sample I_Bog_E1_1_FD_202095 | JGI IMG/M metagenome (GOLD analysis project Ga0302140, IMG submission 202095) | Peat permafrost microbial communities from Stordalen Mire near Abisko, Sweden - I_Bog_E1_1 | ecosystem: Environmental > Terrestrial > Soil > Wetlands > Peat | place: Sweden: Abisko, Stordalen...
TTGCGCCCAGGCGCGCGACTTCACGCTGGGCTGCGGTGTCCACTTCGCCGCCGGCTAGGTGTGGGTGGTCGAAGATGCCGCTGAGGAAGATGACGCGCAGAATGCGGCTTACGTTGTCATTGAGAGTGGCTTCGGTGATGTTGCCGGCTTTGACTTCAGCGAGGACCTTGTCGGCGGTGAGCCAGCCATCGCCATTGCCGGATGCCGCGGTGCGCGGATTAGCCATCCACGCGACCATGGGCGGACCGCCGGGCATCTCTAGATCCATGCCGGCATTCACGGTTGGAGCGGTTGAGTACGTGCTGCCCCAATCAGAAACGACGAAGCCCTTGAAACCGAATTCCTCTTGCAGGACGTCGTGGAGCATGGGCATGTTCTCTGCAACGTGGACGCCGTTGACCTTGTTGTAGGACGACATGACGTTCCACGCATCGGCTTCCTGCACGGCGGCTTTGAAGGCGGGAAGATAGATTTCGTGCAGGGTGCGCTCATCGATGTGGGCGTCGATGCGATGGCGCTCGTACTCTTCGTTGTTGGCAACGAAGTGCTTGACGGAGGGAATGACGCCTTCGTCTTGCACGCCTTTGATGTAAGCCACGCCGAGGCGCGAAGACAGATAAGGGTCTTCGCCGTAGCCTTCAAAGTTACGTCCCCACAGCGGAACGCGGTTGATGTTGACGGTAGGCCCGAGAATCATGTCGCGGCCGAGAGCTTTCACTTCCTGCCCGATGGCGTGACCTTCGCGTTGTACGAGATCGGTATCCCAGGTGGCAGCCATGCACACGCCAGAAGGGAATGATGTGCTGAATATTTGCACAGGAGCGTTCGATGCGCTGGTAATGGCGGAGCTTCCTTCCCACGAACGAACGCCCAAGGGACCATCCGCCATTTTGATGGCGGGAATGCCGAGGCGCGCAATGGGGGCCGACTCCATCCAACCGGAACCGGAAAGCATGGTCGCCTTCTCTTCAAGCGTCATTCGGCTGATCAGGTCGGCCACGCGCTGATCTGCCGGGAGGCTGGCATTCTTGTAGGGCGCGTCGGCGGGAACGGTGGCCGGAGTTGCGGTCTGCGCGGGCAGGGCGCGCGGGACGGACCAGAGAGCGGCAAGCAAGGCGGCAAGAAATGGAGAAGCGACAGCGCGCATCTATGGGCTCCTATGAATGCGAGGGCAATGGTAGCGGATGACGGGGGAGGAAACAAATTTAGAGATTTCGACCTGCGGGGCTGGTTTCTCGAGAGTCCTGATTAAGATTCAGTAAATGGGGGCTTTGACCGTTGACCCGGCAGGAGTGACAAACTAGGCTCAAGAACCATGGATACTCCGGATCTGGACGCACTCCGCCTTACGTATAAGCAAGCAGTGGACGCATGGGTCACCGCAATCCGTGCGGAAGAAGCACTGGCCACGCCGGATCATTCCGAAACAGCCTGGGAAAGATGGGATGACGCGGGGAATCTGGCAGAAGCGGCCGAAGACAAAGCGATCCAAGCCAGAGATGAGTACAAGGACGGACTACGCAGGGTCAACTTCGGATTCTAGAACCACGATCCGCTGGTATCGAGACCCTCGAGAAACGGAAAAAGTCCGCGCCTGCTATTGCTTTTTTTTTGCAGTGGAACTTTTTGAGTAGACTGGCCGCATGACGTTGATATTTACCACTTCTTATCTTGAGGATGCACGGGCGGTCTTCCACTACTACAAGAAGCTCGGGGAGAGAGCGATGGAGCAGGTCAGCGATGCGGAGCTACTTGCGTCGCTCGATGACGAGGGAAACTCGATTACCGTGATCGTGAAGCATATGTCGGGAAATATGCGCTCGCGGTGGACCGATTTCCTGACGTCGGACGGGGAAAAGCCGGATCGTGATCGGGATTCGGAGTTCGCGGATCCGCCGACTACGCGCGAAGCCTTGTTGGTTGCGTGGGAGGACGGTTGGGCGCGGTTGTTCGGCGCTCTGGAACCGCTGACGGACGCTGACTTGGGGCGAACGATTACGATTCGCGGGGAGGCGCATTCGGTGATGCAGGCGGTAAATCGGCAACTGGCGCACTACCCGCATCATGTGGGGCAGATTGTGCTGCTTGCTAAGCACTTCGCGGGCCAGCGGTGGAAGACGCTGAGCGTGCCGAAGAACAAGTCTGCGGAGTTCACCCGTAAAGTGAAGGCGGGAGAGGCCAGCCAGCGGTGAAGGGCGGGGCGAGTCGGGGCTCAGTTACAATGAAAGATGGATTAGAGCCACAATTCTTCGCGCATTAGGCGCCAATACAGTAAGGAGTTTCAAATTCTATGGCGATTCCCGCCACACAAATGCGTCCGGGCATGATCATCAAACACAATGACCAGTTGCACCTGGTCTTCAAGGTCGAACACCGCACGCCGGGTAACCTGCGCGCCTTCATCCAGGCCAAGCTGCGGAACCTGCGCACGGGTGCGATGTTTGAGCACCGCTTCCGCTCGGCAGATGCGATTGAGAAGGTGGTGGTAGACGAAGTTTCAATGGACTTCCTCTACTCCGACGGGGACGATTATTACTTCATGAACCCTGTGGACTATGAGCAGACCGTTCTGAAGGGGTCGACGCTGGGCGACGCGGTAGAGTACCTGACGCCGAATCTGCAGATCAAGGTGAGCTATCACGATGGGCAGGCGGTTGGAGTCGAATTGCCGTCGGCCGTGGAGTTGCAGGTGATTGAGACAGAGCCGGGGTTGAAGTCGGCTACCGCATCCAGCGTGACCAAGCCGGCAAAGACCGAAACTGGCCTCGTTGTGCAGGTGCCGGCGTTCATCAACGAAGGCGAAAAGATCCGCGTGGACACCAGCGAAGGGGCTTACCTGAGCCGCGCGTAGCAACGCACTAAGTCAACAGCAGGAGGCTCATCAAGATGTCTGTCCCTGGTTCGATTGAAATTGCCGAGGTCAGCTTCAAACAGAATTCAGACATCCTGAACAAGAGTGTTGAGGGACTTACGGACGACGAGTGGGTTCGGCGGCCGAACGGCTCAGCAAACAACATGCTGTGGGTGGTGGGACACTGTACGTGGGCGCGCAGCAACCTGCTGAAGCGGTTGGGAGACGATTGGAGCAAGCCGTGGATGAAGGCTTTTGGACGAGGCGCCAAGGCTGACGAAACCACAGTGATGCCCACTCCGGAAGAGGCGAAGGAAGCGTGGCACGAATCAAGCAAGCGGCTTAAGGCTGCGATGGAATCGGTATCAGAGGAAGCGCTATCAGCGGCGGCGACCAATGGACCGCCAAGCCATGATGGAAAAGTGAGTGGCGTGGTCAATTTCCTGGCATATCACGAGACGTATCACGTTGGGCAGGCGGCGTATCTGCGTTGTTGGCTGGGGCATTCCGGAGTGATGGGATAAGAAATTCAGAATTGATTCGGAGACAGGAAAACCACCGCGGATTGGCGGTGGTTTTCTTTTTGGTGGGGGTTGATTTTGTGGATGTGCTCGAAATTCGACTTCAGAATTTTCCTACGGGCAGGCTGACGGGTCTTGCTTCGAGCAAAGCTTCAATGGTGGCTAGTGCTTCAAGTACCTTGGCGGAAACTGGCGCGTCTACCTGGACGACGGCCAGTGCCTTGACGGGCTTGGGTCCGGAGCGTTCACGGCCTAAAGCGAAGTTGGCGATGTTGACGGGTTGCTCGCCGAGGATGGAGCCGATGCGGCCGATGACGCCGGGTACGTCAAGGTTGCGGCAGACCAGCAGGTCGCCTTCAAGCGGGGTTTCGATGTCGATGTCGTTGAACTCAAGCAGCCGCGGCTGCTCACCGTGAATGACGGTGGCGCTGGCGTGACTCGATCCTGAGCCCGTATGCAGCTCGATGGTGAGCACAGAGGCCGCGCCGCCGCGATGGCTCTCCTGCTTTTCTTCGTGGATGCGAATGCCGCGCTCCTGCGCAACCGTGGCGGCGTTAATGCGATTCACATTCTCAGAGCCTTGCAGCAAGCCTTCAATTGCGGCGTTGCGCACGAGCTCAGTCTTGGCATCGGCCAGAGCTCCGCCGTATGTGAGGTGGATGGCCTCAATGCCGCCGTTGCCGGTTTGCGCGAGGAAAGCGCCGAGACGGCCGGCGAGGTCGATGTAAGGCGCGAGAACGACGTATTCTTCGTGCGTGAGCGACGGCAGGTTGACCGCATTTTGCACGACGCCAAGCTTGAGATACTCGCGCACCTGGCGGGCGATCTGGATACCAACAGCTTCCTGCGCTTCAGCGGTTGAGCCGGCGATGTGTGGGGTGAGGATGACATTCTCGAGATCGGCATAAGGCGAAGCCTTTGGCGGCTCTTCCACAAATACATCGAGAGCTGCGCCGGCAACCTGGCCACTCTTGAGGGCGGCGACCAGGGCTGAATCGTCGACCAGCTCCCCGCGAGCGCAGTTGATAATGCGCACGCCCTTCTTCATGGCGGCTAGTGTCTTGGCGTTGATGACGCCCGTAGTCTGCGGCGTCAGGCCAACATGGAGCGTAATGTAGTCAGAGCCGGCGATGAGCTCGTCGAGCGTGACGAGCCTGATGCCGTTTTCGCGGGCAATGGCGATGGACACAAACGGATCGCTGCCGATGATATCAAGGCCAAAGCCCTTTGCACGCTTGGCCACTTCAAGGCCAATGCGGCCCAGGCCGAGGATGCCAAGGGTCTTGCCGCGCAGCTCCGCGCCCTGCAGACTCTTCTTTTCCCACTTGCCGGCATGCATGGTGGAGTTGGCAGTGGTGATTTTTCTGGCCAGCGCGAGCATTAGCCCGATGGTGAGCTCGGCGACGGCGACGGCGTTCGCGCCCGGCGTATTCATTACAACGATGCCGCGACGAGTTGCTGCATCCGCATCAATGTTGTCTACGCCAACACCAGCGCGTCCTACTACCCGCAACTTGGGAGCGTGCTCCATCAACGCGTCGTCTACCTGCACGGCGCTGCGAACTATAAGCGCGTCGGCATCGGCGAGTGCGTCGGGCAATCCATCGGCCAGCTGGTCGTGGGTGAGAACTTCCCATCCCGGCTCGGCCGCAAATACGGCCCAGGTTGCCGGCGAAACTTTTTCAGCGAGAACGATCTTCATCTTGTCTCCCTTGATTTTTTCTGCGGACACATACTCGTCAAAATGGATGTCGTGCTTTTCGCAGAGTAGGTCGAACATGCGCAGCACGGCGGCGTGCGGCTTGCCTTCGCCCCGCTCGTACTTCGTGACCGAGTTGGGATGCACGCCCAACCGCTCCGCCATTTCGTATTGGTAGAGATCAAGCTGCTTGCGTGCGATGAGCAGCTTTTCTCCGAAACTCAGTTCAGACATTAAAGACAGCTCCTGGCTGCTAGCTACTAGCCAAAACCCGGTGCCCCCCACATCCTGGATTGAGCACGGGTGTGGTCAAAAGTTGATAGATTCCGCACAGCCCGACAAACAGCTGGCAGCTAGAAGCTAAGAGCCGACCCTTAGCGGCTAGAAGCTGCTTTTGCGTAGACTTCCTGCGCGGCGGCCACGGCCTGGCCGTATTTCACGGGAAGACCTAGTGTGTCTTTGGCGATGTGCTCCATGGCGCCGAGCAACGCTACGGTGTCGAGATAGTCAAAAAAGCCGAGGTGGGCCACGCGAAATATCTTGCCTTGCATCTCGCCTTGGCCGTTGGCGATTACGAGCGCAAATTTTGCCTTCAGCGCCTTTACAACGTCGCCGGAGTTCATGCCTTCAGGAACAGCGACGGCAGTGGCTGCGGCCGCCGGGGCAGTGGGCGCGAAGAGCGTGAAGCCGAGGGCGACGAGCCCGGCGCGCGTAGCTTCGGCGTTCACCTGCGCATTGTCGACAAGGGCGATGCGGCCTTTTTCAAGGTCGCCGCCGGCCTGGCCGGCAATGTAGTCAAGCGCGGCGCCGAGGCCTGCGATAAGCGCGACGGCGGGGGTGTAGGCGCTCTCGCCTTTCACGGCGTTCTTGCGCTCCTTGCGGAGGTCGAAGTAGTAGCGGGGGTTCTTTGACTTCTCCATGGCAGCCCATGCTTTTTCGCTCACGCTGAGGTAGGCGAGGCCGGGCGGGATCATTACGGCTTTCTGCGATCCGCCGATTAGTACGTCGATGCCCCAGCCATCCACGTCAAAGTGGGTGGTGCCGAGGCCGGTTATGCCATCGACGACGAGAAGCGCGTCACTGCCGGCTTCCTTGATCAGCGCAGCGATGGCCTGCACGTCGTGGCGCACAGCGGTTGAAGTCTCGGTAGCTTGCACGTAGACGACACGATGGTCGGGCTTCAAGGTTTTCCGGACGAGTTCGATGTCGAAGGTCTCGCCATAGGGAGCGGAAACCACGTCGGGTTCGCAGCCGAAGGCTTTGGCGAGGGCCGTCCAGCGCTCGCCGAATTTGCCTGCGGTAAGCACGAGGACCCTGTCACCGGGTGAGGTGAGATTGGAAACGGATGCCTCCATGGCGCCCGTTCCGGAACAGGAAAGGAGGAGCACGTCATTTCTTGTTCCGACAAAGACCTTCAACTGCGCCAGGACTTTGAGAAAGAGCGCTCGGAATTCGGGGGTTCGATGGTGGATGTCGGCCGCGGCCATGGCGAACTGGGCCGCGGGCAACAGCGGGGTGGGGCCCGGAGTGAAGAGACGTGTTTTGTGGATCATACGGAATTCCTTTCCTGGCACAGAGCTAGATCGGTGAAATCTGTCCCGAAATCACATAATACACATTTATGTGATTTATGTGAATATCTATGGAGCAAATCATATTCTAGTGGGGGCCAAATCGGGAGAAGCGGTCCAGGGGATAAACTTCTTGTTGGAATTGTAGTGAATTCGGCGATTGGGAAAAGGAATTGAACATGGATGCAGGCGAACTGGAAGCACGAATCAGCAAAGAGATTGTTACGGCGATGAAGGCCCATGAGCAGGTGCGGACGGGGACGCTGCGGCTGATCAAGAATGCGCTGAAGAACAAAGCGATTGAGAAACGGGAGCCGTTGACGCAGGCGGAGTCAGAACAGTGCCTGGCGACGATGATCAAGCAGCGGCGCGATTCGTTTGAGCAGTTCACACAGGGGAATCGGCCGGAGCTGGCGGCGATTGAGGCGGCGGAGATCGTGGTGATTGAGGAGTTTCTGCCCAAGGCGCTGGATGAGGCTGGGCTGAAGGCCATGGTGGTCGCGGCATTGGCTGAGCTGGAAAACTCGACTGGACACAAGCCGGGGACGAAGGAGATGGGGCCGGCGATTAAAGCGGTGCAGGCAAAGCTGCAGGCTGCGGGGATGCGCGCCGAGGGGCGGGTGGTGAGCGAGCTGGTAAAGAAGGAACTTGCGGGCTAGAGTGGGCGACGAGCTCCTTGTTGCGAACTCCTTTGATCAAGTTTTTCGCATCTCTGATTTGCTGGAAATAGCGGCGTCCATGCGGGATCATGCATCGCCCATGAGACCTCGCTGGGTCAAGATTTCCATGATATTTTGATGTGCCAGGTAGAGGAGAATCTTGAACGGTTCCGTCGCCGTGTGGATCAGGTAGGTTACGTCAACCTCAACGGTCTCCGGTTCTCCGGCTACGGAGCGAAAGATGAAGCGCCAACGGGTTCTTGCCAGCGCGTAGCGAAGGTCGAGCCGGATTTCCTTGAAGCGGATTAACTCACTCGACTGGCGACCAAGTCGGTCGAAAAGCTGTTTGCGCTTTGGCACCGCAACCGCGAAATCGACTGAGCGAATACATTGAACGCTATCTGGCGTAACGACGAGAAAGACTTCGGCGAACTGCTGGACGACTGCAGGAACGTCTCCCGAGGCGCTGTTGTGTTCGAATGAACGGATGAAACGCGCAAGCGCGCCGTCGAAGTGGTTCATTGAATCCTCCTTGTCAGGGCACACTGAAGAAATCAAGAGCGCCGGCTACTTTAGTATTATATCAGAATCTCGGCCATAAGTCAATGCAAATAAGTAAGTTACTTCCAGGCGGCGCGAGGTCTAAACTCCGGCGAATGACTGCTTATTCGCAAATAAAAGGAAAGTGACAAGCAGCGCAATCAGCTAATTAATGATAGTCAATAAACAAAAAAAGCGTCGGGGCCGCTGACGACAGCCCCGACGCAAGGGAAAGTGGTAAGAACCGTTGTCTAATTCAACTCGTTGACATAGTGATGGTTGGAGCGCCGCTGGCAGGCGTATCCAGGTAGCCGATGGTGGCCGATCCAAGGGTGATCGTAATGCTGTCATGGGTGCCGAGGACATCGTTCAAGTCGAGCAGTGTTTGCAGGCCGTTGAAGCGAGCAAAGTCAACGGTGGGTGTGCCGCTTATCAATGAAACGGGCGTTCCCCCTCGCGAAGGGACAGCATCGATGCCGTTGATCTGCGTGGCGAAGGACACCATGCTCGCCATGGGAGCGTCTGTGCCGATTACGGATGCGGGAGCTGTTACGGTCGCGGGTGTTGTGGGTGCGGCTGTTGAGCCGGAACCGCCGCTGCAACCAACGACAAGCGATGCAGCGGCAGCCAGCGAAACAAACGAAAGTACCAAGGCTTTCAAGTGCGTTCTGGAATCCATAAAAAATCAAACCGTCTTTCTTTTCGTGTCGTTTCGTATCTTTTGGTTGCGAACGATGGTCGGCCAACAGCTTGGCTTCTCTGTTCCGGAACTTTACTTAAGCTGCGAATGGTGCAGGTTTCACGCCAGCGTATAACGAGGTGAATCTCTGAAGTTGTGAGGCAAATTGTGCAGACGCATATCGATCCAGAACGCGCTCGCGTGGAACCACAGAATGAATGCGACGCGGCGAGGTGAACATCCGAATCTTCATCGGAAGCTCTTCAGGTGCTTACCCACCGTCAATTGCGGAAACACGGCGTGCGACTGAAAGTCGCGAGAGGCGCGGAGAATTTATTGCGAGATGCTTTTTGAGAGGGGATGCGTACTTTTCATTTCGCTCTAGGTTTCCGATTTATTGGCCCGGAAGATCTGTCGAGGACTATCCATACCAGAGATTGGAAGGTAAGCGCGGCTGAATGCCGCGCGAAGAAAAACGCCGCTCCGGTTTTCGGGGCGGCGTTTGGCTTTGTGGAACTGAAGCCCGGCTACTTTGGATTGGCGGAGGATTTTGGACTGGGGCGCTTGGGCCTGGAGGCGTGGGCTGGGTCGGAGACTGGCTCCTCTTCTTTTGGGGCGAAGAAGCGGACGCCTTCCTGGTTGTGCTCGCCGAGAACGTGAAGCCGGAGAAAGTTGGTTGAGCCGGACTTGGTACGGGTTCCGGCAACGATGGCGATGACCTCGCGGGGACGGATGTAGCCGCCCTGCTCCAGCAGGTTCTCAGCTACGTCCACCAGAGCTTCAGTGCTGTTGACCTTTGGGCAGCGGATCGGAGTGGTTCCCCAGAGAAGGTTGAGGCGGTTGATGGTGACCTCGACGGGGCTGAGCGCAAAGATCGGCGCGGAGGGGTGGTACTTCGAAAGTTGGCGCGCAGTGACGCCGGACTCGGTAAAGAGAGCGATACCACGGAGGTCAAGATCGTCGGCGGCGTGGGCAGTGGCTTCGCAGATGGTTTCGGCGATGGAGAGATGGCTTCGGCGCTCGCGCGGCTCGGAGTAGTTCTGCTCCTTGATATGGTATTCGGCGTCTGCGACGATTCGGGCCATCATGGCCACGGTCTCAACGGGAAACTTGCCGACAGCGGACTCGCCGGAGAGCATGACGGCGTCGGTGCCATCGTAGACGGCATTGGCAACATCGGAAACTTCGGCGCGAGTGGGGCGAGGATTCTCGATCATGGATTCCAGCATCTGGGTTGCGGTGATGACAGGCTTACGGAACTCGGCAGCGCGCCGGATTATGTGCTTCTGAATAGCGGGAACGCGCTCTGGCGGGACTTCAACACCCAGATCGCCGCGAGCCACCATGATGCCGTCGGCGACGGTGAGAATGGCGTCGAGGTGCTCGATTGCCTGGGGCTTTTCAAGCTTGGCGATGATCCAGGTCTCTCCCCCGTAGGCGGAGACGCGATTGCGGACCAGGCGGACATCTTCAGCGGTACGGACGAAGGAGACTGCGATAGCGTCGACGCCGTTTTTGAGGGCGAACTCCAGATCGGCTGAATCCTTGTCAGTGAGCGAGGGCACGCGGACGGGAATGCCGGGAAGATTGATGCCCTTATGCTCGCCGAGCAGTCCGCCGTTGATGATGTCGCAGATCACGTCGCCGCCATCAACTTCGCCGACGCGCAACTCGATGAGGCCGTCGGAGAGCAGGATGTGCGAGCCCTGCTCCACGTTTTCAGCGAGGGTCTTGAAGGTGGTTCCGACGAGGGATGCGGTTCCAGGTACTTCGCGAGGAGTGATGGTGAGTTTATGGCCGGTCTTGAGCAGTACGGGAACGTGATCCTTGAGCTTTGAGGTCCGGATCTTCGGTCCCTGCAGATCGCCGAGGATACAGAGCGACCTGCGCTCTTCGCGGCTGATCTTGCGGATCATCTGGATTAGGGCGAGTTTTTCTTCGTGGGAGCCGTGCGAAAAGTTCAGCCGGACCACATCGACGCCGGCGCGTACCAGGTCCCTGAACACCGGCTCGGTGTTGGAGGCCGGTCCAAGAGTGGCAACGATCTTTGCGCGGCGTTGGGAAGGTGTGTCGGTCAGATTGATTTCTGCAAACGGCATCGGATGGCTCCAAAATAAGGGTTCAGTTAGGTAAAGGGTTCATCGGATAGGTCCGCTTCATTGTACATGGAGCGTAGGACCAAACTTCTGCTCCTTCCATGAGGCGCGCTTGCAGGGGCAACGCGCGGTGAATGCGGTCACAGACTTGAGGATGTTGAATGGGATTTGCCGGAGACGGAAGGATGCGCCTGTCGTTCCCGATACAGGGCACCGTTTAATTCAGCACCGATGAGAACGCTGAAGGCTGTGATATAGAGCCAGACGAGGGTCGCAATGCCGGCGCCAAAGGAGCCGTAGAACATTGAGTAATCGGCGATGCGGGTAACGTACCAGCCGAAGGCGAGGGTTGCGGGGAACCAGAGGGCGGTGGTGGTGATGGCGCCGGGAACGACGGAGCGCCACGATTCAACACGCTTCGTCCCGAAATGATAAAGGGCGGTGAGCACGGTGGCGCTGGTGACGAAGGCAATGGACCAGCGCGCGATGCGCCAGAGGAACAGTACGATAAAGTGCAGTTCGTGATCGGAGTTGTCGATCATCCAGGCTTCAATCTGATGGCCGAATACCACGATCAGGGTGGCGAGTGAAAGGGGCACCAGGGCAATGGGAACAAGGAGCAGGGCGCGAACGCGACGGCCCCAGAATCCCCATGCGTCGCGGGGCAGCCGATAAGCGCGGCGAAAGCCCTCCATGAAGGAGAGCATCATGCCGAGCCCGGCAAAGACGCTGAGGGAGGTTGCGGAAAGGATGACCTGGACAGAGCGAATGCGTCCGCTGAGAACGTAGGACTGGAGCAGGTCCA
>Ga0302140_10010534_pt1 | contig 11420 bp, 5 predicted proteins | sample I_Bog_E1_1_FD_202095 | JGI IMG/M metagenome (GOLD analysis project Ga0302140, IMG submission 202095) | Peat permafrost microbial communities from Stordalen Mire near Abisko, Sweden - I_Bog_E1_1 | ecosystem: Environmental > Terrestrial > Soil > Wetlands > Peat | place: Sweden: Abisko, Stordalen...
ACCCGCATCGCTATCGAGGCTCGTCTGCGTCGAGGCCAACGAGTGGGCGAGATATCCAAAACTGCGTCAGTCAAAGCCCTGGCCGCCTTTTACGCGACTGTTCTTCACGGTCTCTCCATCCAGGCAAGAGATGGTTCTTCTCGCAAGACTTTGACAGCAGTCGTGAAATGCGCGATGGGCGCTTGGGAACACTTAGCGGGGGAGGGCTGTTCACACACCGGAATCTCAATTAGAGGCTCGAAAGCATTCAGCTGTAATTGACCGGCTTCTGCCGCCATCGTGATCGCCAGGTCATAGCCAATCACTTCGAAAGCCACTTGATTGACTACTTCGGGGATAACAGGGTTGACTTTGCCGGCATGATGCTGGAGCCTGCGGCTCTGGGCGGAAGGTAGATCTCGCCAAGGCCGGCTTGTGGCGGCTGCAGGGAAGTCGAACACTTGCTGCATGAAAAGCTTATGCAGGCTATCGAACTGATCGGTGCGGGCGTCATTCCGGCACTCGGAAAATCCGCTTGAGTTCGACTTAGCGCAATAGCAAGCGATGCCCCGGAAATGACCGCATTCTTCCGAAGCAGCTAAGTTTTAATACAGTCTATCTGTACAGGTAGACTGTATTAATGTCATACTTTGTCCCATGAATGATTCGCTGAACCCTTCTCAGGCCGAGCGGGCCCCCGTACTTGCAGCAGAGCTTCGCGCAATCTCAGGCAAACTGAAACGGAAGCTGCGCGAACAGGGGGGAAGAGTGATCTGCGGCCTTCACAAGCTGCCGTTCTGCTTCGTATCGAGAAAGAAGGCCCTGCTGCGGTATCGAGCCTGGCTCGTGCTGAGGGAATGCGTCCCCATTCGATGGGCGCCATCGTCACGTCGTTGCTCGAAGCCGGATGGGTGAGCGGCTCTCCGGACCCGAACGATGGGCGGCAGACCTTGATGTCACTCTCCCGTAAATGCCTCCTGCAGAACTGACCCGACCTGCATATCTATGCCCCCAGGCATATGCATAGCTCAGAGTCTTTCGGGTATTTGACGGACCATCTGCCGAAGCAGGAGTTCGAAGGCTCGAATTGCTCTCGAAGTTTTTCACGATGTAACCTGTAAAACGCTAAAACTAAAGGAAAGGTCTCGAGACGGATCAACGGAGCATCAAGTCGAGCCTACGTAGCTCGCCGCTATTCCGGTTGCGATCAACTATCTCCCAGTTCGGCCACCATAATCTCATCGAAGCAGCCGAATGGAAGTGCTGCAATCGCCCTACGCTGCCCAACACCGCAGTAGGGTGTGATCGGTTGGCTGACTCCCTGCATGCCCTAACCAGAACAGCGGACAGCCTCAACAATCATCCTATGAGGGGTCAAATGATCATTTTAATTGTCCTCTTGGGGGTCAGTTCATCTTTTTCCTTGACACGGAAAATAAATATGCCTACGCTCGTCCAAATCCACAAATTATGGAATTGTAACGATTGAATACCAACATTTAAGGAATATGAAGGGTCCACCATGAAGATCTGGAACCGCTGTACTGTTCGAGTGAGTGTTATCCTCAGCTGCCTTCTGCTCGTTGTCCCGCCCACAACGGTTGCTCTTGCGCAAGCGGGTCGCGGGGGGATCAGCGGCTCAATAACCGATCCCTCCGGCGCAGTAATCCCGAAGGTCAAAGTCACGGCACGCAACCATGCTACCGGTGTTGCACAACAGACGATATCCAGCGCAGCTGGTCTGTATTCCTTTGTCTCGCTCAATCCTGGCGTCTATGAGGTGACAGCAGTTGTGACTGGTTTTGAATCCGTGGCGAAAGATAATTTGACCGTCGATGTGGATCAGGTGAGCACGGTCAACTTCAGCCTTCCCGTCGGCAGCGCCAACGAGGTCATGACGGTCACCGCGCCGAGCGATCTGTTGGACGTGAGCAACTCTACGGTCGGTGCATTGCTTGATTCAGCGACGATCGATCGCGTCCCGTTGCTGACCAGAAACGTATATGACCTCGTGCAACTAAGTGGCGGCGTTACGCCGGCCAACGGTTCACCGAACTCCTCCAGTTCAGTCGCCATCACCAACATCTCCAGTGGCCGGCCAAACATCGATGTTTCGTCGTATACCGTCAATGGATCGATTCAGGGCTCGGTCTACTTTATGGTCGACGGCAGCCCCCTGGGTGTCGCCGAAAACAATGCCGCAGCCATTCTTCCAGCGCTCGACCTCCCGGAAGACGCCGTGGATGAGTTCCGCGTAGAGACCCAAAACACGCCAGCCTCCTACCAGAGTGGCGGCGCAGGAGTTATCAGCCTCGCCAGCAAGTCCGGTGGCAATCATTTCCATGGCGACGGCTTCGTGTATCTCCGTCCCGACATCCTTGCAGCCAACGATTACTTTAATAAACAATTTCAGGCATCGCAAGGCACTGCCAACCAGCCGCTTTCATTCCACCGCTACCAGGAAGGTGGCTCGTTCAGCGGTCCAATCCTTCACGACAAGCTTTTCTTCTTTGGCGATTACGAAGCGACTCAACAGGAGCAGTTCGATAACTCCAACGTCTTTACCGTACCGACAAGCGCCGAACGGACGGGCGATTTTTCCGGAGACAACTTTACAATCTACAACCCTTTGGTTCCGGATAATCCGGATGGCACCCGTCAGCCCTTTGCGGGAAATAAAATTGCCAATCCAAATCCAGTCGCTTTGAAATTTCTGTCCGAGTTCCCCAAGTGCAATTATCCAAATCCGGCTACCTGCGACTCGGACCCGAACGGAGATCTGAATAACCTGCGCGTTCCGGGGCTCGACCCCACGACCGCGCAGCGCTTCGACATTCGCGTGGACTACAACCTGAACGGGCAGCAGCGTCTGTTCAGCCGCTTTTCCTTCGATCGCCTGTTTGCCTCAGGCGTCAATGCCTTCAACAATGAGTGGGATCCCAACTACGCCCAGAATGTAACCAACGGGCGCAACATCCTGGTGGGCTACGACAACAACTTGAACCCCACCACTGTGCTGCAGCTGCGCTACTCATTTACACGCCACTACGAAAACCAGGGTGGAGACCCGCGACAAGACGGATATGACATCACCACCCTCGGTTTTCCCGCGTCGCTTGCTGCGCAGGAGGTATACAAGACCCTCCCGTATGTGCTCTTCAGTGATGCTGGCGGTGGTGTGGGTGGCACCGCAAACTATAACACCTTTATCTATGCCAGCGAAAACAACGATGCTAACGCAACACTCACCAAGGTGGTTGGCAAGCACGAGATCAGCGCGGGTGTGGAGTATTTGAAGCGCTTCCTAAATGCCGGCCAACCACCAGCCCCTTCCGGCAACTACGACTTTGACATCTCGGCGACCGATCAGCAGACAAGCTCCGGCGTTGGCGGCAGCGACTTCGCTTCATTCCTGACAGGTCAAGGAGAATCTCCGGGTCAGGAAAGTACCAACTTCACCAAGGATTTATTCGTCGCGGAATCCAGCCCCTACTATGCCGCCTTCGTTGAAGATACCTACCATCCCAACAAGAAACTGACCATCACCGCGGGAGTTCGCTGGGATATCTTCGGCGGCCGCACGGAGCGGCACAACCGGCTGGAATACTTCAACCCGACAGCGACCAGCAGCAGCAACGGCGTCCCGTTCACTGGCGCCGAGGTTTACGTCAACAATGGAGCGAGGTCTCCGTTTACCACCAACCTCACGAACTTTGGCCCCCGCCTAGGCATATCCTGGCAGCCTGTCAATGCGCTCGTCGTTCACGGTGGCGCCGGCATCTACTACGGCCCAAGCGCAGAGATGGTTGCCGGCGCAGCACAGGACAGCGACGGCTATTCCTCAACCACTAATTGGGCTTCTACCTGTTACAACGCTGATGGCAATACCGCATTGAACGGATCCAATCTGTGCGCAGGAGCGGTGCCGGGAAGCGTCGCACCCAGCATCACAGGTCCTTATTCGGTGAGCAATCCATTCCCGCAGGGCGTGGTGCCGCTCATCAGTAATCCCACTGGCCTAAGCAACAACCTGGGCACAACACTGAACACCGTCCTACATAGCCAACGCACCGTCACGACCTACAACTTCAATCTCGGTTTTGAATATCAGTTGCCGAAGGAAGTCATTGTCAGTGTCGGATATGTTGGCAGCCGAGGCCTCTTCCTTCCGTTTGCCAGCGTGGATCTCAATCAACTCAGTCTGGCTACGATCGGACAGTACCAATCGGACTTGCAGAACACCTTCGTCACCAATCAGTGGGCCAGCATTCAGCCGTCCACGAACGCGAACTATGGTTCCTCCACTGTTCCCCTCTTTGTGTCGTTACAGCAGTTCCCGCAGTTTGGTGACGGGAGCTATGGCACCGGAAACGGGATCATCGTGCATGGTTATCCGGCCGGCGATTCTGAATACAGTTCGTTGCAGGCCAAGGTGCAGAAGCGTCTCACTCACCACTTCACAGCGCTGGCGTCCTACACCTGGGCCAAGCTCATATCGGACGACGGCAATCCTCCGCTGGACTTTGTCGGTGCGCATAACGGTGCGCCCCAGGATTGGAAAAACTTGAACCTCGAGCACTCCGTGAGCCCCCAGGACGTCAAGTACCAACTCACCGTGCAGGCATCTTACGATTTGCCTATAGGCAAAGACCGAGCTATCTCACTGAGCGGGCCGGCCAATGTCATCCTCGGTGGGTGGACGATCAACGGAATCGCGTACGTGAGCAGCGGCATTCCCATCGCTTCGCCTATCTCCGGGATCCAGCCGTCCTACTTCAACCAACGTGCCGATCTAACCTGCGATCCCGGCAAAAACGCACCGCATACCGCTACACAATGGATCAGCCCCAATTGCTTTGCCCTACCAGCAAGTGCCTATGTTGCTGGAACCGCGCCGGCTTATCTCGATCATGCTCGAACCATGGGGGCACGCGATCTGGACATCACCGTATTCAAGAGCATCGCCTTCAAGAAAGACATGAACCTTCGACTCGAAGTCTCGTCCTACAATGTCTTCAATACCGCGCAATTTGGTTCACCGAGCTTTCCTGCCATCTTCAATCTCGGCAATCCGCCGTATACTCAGCAAAATAATCCCAACAATCCGTATCTGTCACAATTCGGTCAGATAACAGCCGATTCAAACACACCGCGTCAATTTCAGTTTGGTTCAAAGTTCACCTTCTAACTCACGCTTCCATCATGAACTGAGCTGGGAGCCACTCTTAGTCGGCCCGCGGTTGTTTCTCGGGCCGTCGTTTTCCCTGCAGCCTCCACTCAACTCCGGTTTGAGGTGAGATCAACTTGCCAAACCTGCCGTTGCCCGAGCGCGTTACTCGGCCATGGCAACTTCTTGACCGATCACGACCCGAGTCTTTCGCTGCAGGCTTTCACCTGGCCCCGGCTGGAGCCTGCCTGCAATCGTTTCCCGGGGCAGTTTGCCCCGATCTATTGGAGCCATCCAGTTCTGCCGCGAGGCACAAAACAGCCCGCCCGATCCTGCGTGGCTCCCTTTGCGGTGTACGAGAGAACACCGTTGACCCATACACCTATGAGGCCCTCCGCCGCGCGGATTGGATCGGCGTATGTCGCCGTATCCTTAATCTCTCTGGATCGAACAAAGTTAGATCAGCACTGTACCCCTCACGAATCAAGCCGCGCCCCGCAAGCCCAAATCGTTGCGCAGGTAGGCCGGTCATCTTGTGCACCGCTTCCGCCAAAGTGAATAGGTTCTCTTCGCGACCGTAACGTCCCAGCACTCCCGGAAAGGTTCCCCACAAGCGTGGATGCGGCCTCGGATCATTCGGCAGCCCGTCCGAGTCGATCATAGTCGCAGCATGCCGAAGAATGCGACGCACGTCCCCCTCAAAGAGGCTATGGTAAATCGCTCCTGCTGGCTGCACACGCCGGGCTACTTCCATCTGGGTCAAATTCCATGCCGCCGCAATCCAGGCGAGCGACCGTCCCGCAATCTCCGGATGAGCTTTGCTCCACGTAATCGTGATCTCCCCTGGCAATGTTGCACCACGTCCAAATCCCCGCTACCGGGTGATCATCGCTCACCTCGCCCAAACTTTGTTTTGACGCTTAGTCCGCACGAGCCCTGACGCCGCAGAGCGAACCCTTAAGAAGCACTCGATTGCCTCCTTTTGACCGCAATCTTCCGTGTCGAGTCGCGCTCAACCAACTCCGCCGGCATCGTGTGCAGCAGTTTGTTGACCGCGGGTTGATTCTTTGCGCTCGCCATGGCTTCAAGTACAAGCTTGGTCGCAAGCTCTCCCATCTCCACCATCGGCTGCCGAATGGTGGTGATGCCAGGGGTGCAGATGCTCGCCAACGGAGTGTCATCGAAACCGATCACCGAGCAATCTTCCGGAACGCTTCTGCCCGCTTTCCAAAGTGCACGGATGGCTCCCAGCGCAGTGTTATCGTCAAAGGCCAGGATCGCAGTAAATGGCAGGCCCGTTTCGATAAACTCATTCGTAAGTCGAAGCCCACCATCAAAGCTCGAGTCTGGATCCATGGCAGAGGGAAGCTGCGATGTCAGTCGAGCTTCGAGCCGCAAACCAACCTCGTTAGCAAATCTCTGGATGCCCTCCCACCGTCGCGCGCTGTCATTCATCTCTTCCGGCCCACGCACAACGGCGATGCGTCGATGGCCGAGCGCGTATAAGTGTTGCATTGCGGCGTACCCGCCCTCTTCGTTGTTTACGATTACCGATTGAATGGAGTTCCGAGTGAGGTCCCGCCCCACGACAACCGTCGGAATAATGTTGTTTGCAATTTTGGAGAGCGGATCGATCTCTGAAAAGAGCCAATTGGCCACCACGACCAGGCCTTCGACTCGACGTTCAATCAGCATCTCAAGGTATCGCTCAAATTGATCGCGCCGATTATCTGCGTCGATAATAATCGGCAGATACGCTGTGGGATAGAGTGTGTGCTCAATCCCGCGCAGCAAAAAGATGCAGTACGGATCGGAAATGTCGAACACCAACACACCGATCGTATCGCTGCGGCGCCTCCGCAAAGAGCGCGCAAACGCATCAGGATGGTAGCCCATCGCCTGGGCCGTCTTCCGAATGTGCTCCTTGGTTGCCGCCGCCACATAACGTGAAAGCGGTGCGTCATTCAAGACGATCGAGACCGACGAAGTCGAAAATCCGCTTTCCCGTGCCACGTCCTGCAGGGTTACGCGTTTGAACGGTGAAGATTTCTTTGCCACAATATTGCCTCACGATCGATTGGAAGCTGCCTCAAGTTCGCTCTATTAAAAATATGTTCGGGAACCATCATGACTTACGGTGCCGCGGCCAAAGTTCGTGCCCCATCGCGGGGACTTCGTTGACTGGCTGTCCAACTGGGTTAGATGTCAGGAAGCCCACCCCTCTCTCCATCCGGCCGACGCATCACGTAGTGCAGCACCAGGCCAAGCACAATCCAAATCAATCCGAGAAGCTGCGCTTTATGATTGAGGTTAAGCCAGATGAACGCACTCACAGCGAATCCAAGGAACGGAGTGGTAGCGGCAAGAAACACCTTATTTTCCGAACGAAACTTGTAATGGATCAAAGCGGCTGCATTGACCCCCATAAACGCGATAAAAGCCCCAAAGTTTAGCAACTCCGCGCCACTCTGGTAGGTCATCAAAAAGACGCCGACCAGGGTAATGGCCCCCACGACGAGGACGTTATTGCGTGGTATTCCATTGCGTGCATCGATTACACCAAAGACACGTGCCGGTAGCGCCTTCGCTCGGCCCATCCCATAGAGCAGGCGCGCAGCTCCGAATTGAGCAGCCATCCCCGATCCGAAATTCGCGACCAGCAATGTTGCATTGAGCACCTGAAATAAGACGACTCCACCAATTCTTCTCGCCACGAAAACGTAAGCCGTATCAATCATAGATTCAGGGAAGGGCGTATGCGCCGGCCAAACCAACTGGGCTACGTAGACCTCAATCGCGGAAAGGATGCCGATCACAAGACAAGTGAAAACAGTAGCCAGCATAATATTGCGGCGAGGGTTCTCGACCTCTTCCGACATAGTTGAAATGCCGTCAAATCCAATGTAGGTGAGCACGGCAATAGACGTTCCGCGAAATACGCGGGATGGCGCAAACGTCGCGTGATCATAGAAGGGAATCAGCCATTGGCCCGCGACAGGCCGAACTACGAGCGCGATATAGCGGATCGCCTCCGCCAAAAAAATCAGGACCACCAAGCTCATAAAGAGGGCCAGCACCACATTCATGCGGCCCGAACTCTTTACCCCGCGAAGGTTGAGCGCAGTAAAGAGGATCACGAACGATACCGCCCACGCCGCATACGCCACGCTCGGCAGAACATTTTGCGCCGCAGCGCTGCACCATATAGCGCAGATGATCGGGTTGAGCAGATAGTCCATCAGCATCGACCATCCGACAACGTAACCGGTGAGCGGATGGATCTCCTTACCTACGTAGGTATAAGCGGAGCCTGCGCTCGGATATACGCGTGCCATCCGTCCATAACTGACGGCAGTGAACAGCATCGCGACCATCGCAATCAGAATGGTCGTCACTACATGTCCGCCAGCCACGTTGCTGACGACTCCGTAGATTCCCATCGGTGCGGTGGGTTGGATGATGATAATGCCGTAAACAATCAGGTGCCACAGCTTCAACGAACGCTGTAGCCCAACTCTTCCATCATTCGTTTCAGGGCTCGTCACCGGGATAATTCCATCGTCAGGCATTGATCGGGTCCACTTTCTCTGGTCGTGCCGGAAGCGCATCGCACGTCGTGTATCGGAACAGTCACACCAATCTACTGACGTCGCTGCGCCCGTAGGGATATCCTCGGCCCATTTGATAACACCTACGCACCCGTTCTCTCGAACGCGCCGTTTGACTTTGGTCTTCCAAAAACACTATGGTATTCCAACGATTGAATACTCTCAAGGAGAGATCGGATGGGTTTTAGCGAGGACCGGATCCATTCGGCGAACATGACGTTCCTTGGCCGCTTCTCGCACTGGATCTTCGCCGTCGTAACCATCGGGTCCGCTCAGATACTTCCAGCGCTTCAAGGTCAGACCATACGAGTCGACATCAACCCTGCTCATAAGACAAACAGCTTCGTTCCCAGGGAGTCACTCGGCGCAGGAATTGACCGCATTCCGGTTGCGGCGATCGATCATGACCTGGAGCCCGCCACGCTCGATCGTGTTTTCGCGGCAGGTTGGCAACCCGTTTCCTACCGCCAGAACACAGACCTCGCCGTAGAGTCCTGGCACTGGAACCCCGAAGGCACATGGAGCGCCCCTGGAAGCCAAGGTTACTTCACCGGATCAGTCGATTCGACCGAACCCATTCGATACTCTTTCGGGCTGGCCTTACCTCATCGTGGCGTCACGCATAACGATGGTACCGGCAACGTTGGCTACTCGCGCCTCACGGACGGCGAGGAGAGTACCTACTGGAAGAGCAATCCCTATCTCACCAGCCGTTTTACAGGCGAAGACGATGCCCTTCATCCACAGTGGGTGGTTCTCGATCTCAACGATGAAGAACTCATAGACACAATCAAAATTGCATGGAGCTCTCCCTTTGCGGTCAAATTTCTCGTGCAATATTGGAACGGCCCGGTCGATCCCGACGGCAAGATCTTCGGCGACCCCATCCATTCCCCCACCAGGGGTACGTGGAGCACCTTCGCCCACGGCGCCGTCTCCGCTGGTACCGGCACAAGCGATCCCCTCCGACTCTCCGACTTCGCCATCCACGCCCGCTTCATCCGCATCTGGATGACACAGTCATCGAACACCTGCGATGCCCATGGCTCATCTGATCCGCGTAACTGTGTCGGCTATGCGATTCGCGAACTCTACATCGGCACCACATCTGCAGATGGTGTCTTCCACGATCTGCTTCGCCACACGCCTGACCAGGAACAGGCGCCGACCTATACCTCCTCGACGGATCCGTGGCATGACGCCCAAAGTCCCTTCAACCGCAGGGAAGCGCAGATAGGATTTGACCAATTCTTCCAGAGCGGTGTCACGCAACGGCTGCCCGCTGTCATTCCTGTGGCCATGCTCTACGACAATCCAGACAACGCAGCCGCGGAAATTCGCTATCTTGAAAAGCACAAATATCCAATCGCTTATGTCGAGATGGGAGAGGAGGCGGACGGGCAGTACATGCTCCCCGAAGACTATGGCGCACTCTATCTACAGTTTGCTGACGCCGTCCATCGCGTCGATCCTACGCTGAAGCTCGGCGGCCCCTCCTTCCAGGGCGCAACGCAAGACATCGAAACCTGGCCAGACAGTGCAGGGCGTACCTCCTGGCTCGGCCGATTTCTCGTTTACCTCAAGAGCCACCGCCGCATGCAGGATCTCCAATTTTTCTCGTTTGAGCATTATCCCTTTGAGCCGTGCCGAACCAACTGGGCCACACTCTATGAGGAACCGGAACTCGTCGAACACATCATGGACGTCTGGCGCAACGATGGCGTGCCCAAAAACATTCCAATGTTCATCACCGAGACAAACCTCTCTTCTGCCACCTCGGAACCGTACATGGATGTATTCGGTGGCCTGTGGCTCGCTGATTTCGTAGGTTCGTTCCTGAACCAGGGCGGCAATGCCGTCTATTACTTCCATTACCTGCCGCTGCAAATGGAGCGCGGTTGCAATGGCGCCCCGGGCACCTTTGGCATGTTTACTGTCGATCAGAACTACCAGATCAAGCAGCCTCTCGCACAATTCTTTGCCAGCCAGATGATCAACCATGAGTGGCTTGATATGGCCGGGGGCACGCATCTCACTTTCCCCGCCGTCTCCGACATCCGCGATGACGCAGGCCACACGCTGGTCACCGCGTACGCAGCCAAACGCCCTGATGGCGACTGGTCGATCCTGCTGATCAACAAATCCCAGGCGGCTAGTCAGCCCGTACATCTCGTCTTTGCGAATCGGGAAGCGAACGTCAGCACGTTCCTTTCAGGCAACATCCAGGAAGCCATCTTTGGCAGTCAGCAATATCGTTGGCGCCCTCAACAACAAAATTTCAACGCGCATTTGCCTATGTTAGAGTCATCCTCCGACGATCAAAGCGCGACGGGTTACGCCTCGCCGGACGGCCCAATCGTCACAACAACACTGCACGCCGACAAGAACACAACGTTTCTAATCCCAGCGGCGACCGTAGTGGTCCTTCGCGGAAAAATCGCGGAGCCCTGATCCTGTGAGGTATTCCCGGTATCGAAGGTTTAACTCGATCCCTGGACCTAAGCACGAAGCGAAAAATGTCTGGTTCCACGGATGGAGATTTCATTGATGAATGGCAGCAATCGAAGAGTCGTTCGAACAGCGGGCATCACGTTTCTCTTCTGCGCTGCGTTCGCCCTCCAAGCACAGAGCACGAAGAGAAGTGTCCTCGAACTGGCGGCCGATTG
>Ga0302140_10010536_pt1 | contig 11419 bp, 9 predicted proteins | sample I_Bog_E1_1_FD_202095 | JGI IMG/M metagenome (GOLD analysis project Ga0302140, IMG submission 202095) | Peat permafrost microbial communities from Stordalen Mire near Abisko, Sweden - I_Bog_E1_1 | ecosystem: Environmental > Terrestrial > Soil > Wetlands > Peat | place: Sweden: Abisko, Stordalen...
ACCGATCAATATTTTTAGATCTCCATTTTCGAGTTTTTCATGCAATACTTTCCTGGCTTTCCTGGTAGTCGACCCGGTTAAAAGCGCCACTTCAATAAAATCGTCGCCCACCAGTTCTTTTATTGTTTGATAATGCTGGTTTGCCAAAATTTCGGTGGGCGCCATAATACAGGTTTGAAAACCATTATCAATAGCAATTAGCATACTCATAAGGGCTACTACGGTTTTACCACTGCCAACATCGCCCTGTAAAAGGCGGTTCATTTGTACAGCCCGCTGGGTATCCTGCCTTATTTCCTTTAATACCCGTTTTTGGGCGTTTGTTAAAGTATAGGGAAGTTTTTGATGATAAAATTCATTAAAGTATTTTCCAACCGTACTAAAAATATTCCCTTTAAATTTTTGGGTGCGCAGCAGTTTATTTTTCAACAGTTTAAGCTGCAGGAAAAATAACTCTTCAAACTTCAGCCTGTGAGTAGCTTCACTAAGCATAGTAGCATCCGGCGGGAAATGGATATTGCGGTATGCCTCTGCCCTGTCAATTAATTTAAATCGGTTTATTATATATAGCGGCAAATTTTCATGAATATCTTTTAATTGTTGTTCTAATAATGTAGTTATAATTTTTTGCAGGCCTTTGCTGTCTAATGAAAACTGTTTGAGTTTTTCAGTAGAATTATAGGCAGGCTGGAGTGATAAATTACCCTTTCTTTGAAGTGCTTCTGGTGAGTATGGCTCCATTTCGGGGTGTGCCATCTGCACTTTGCCATTGAAAAAACCTGGTTTACCAAACACCACATAGGCCTTGCCAACAATAAGTGTTTTTTCAATCCATTTAATACCCTGAAACCATACCAATTCAATCGCACCGGTATCGTCCACCCCCTGGACAACTAACCTTTTAGTATGTTTTTCGCCAAGTATTTCTTTGTGGGTTAGGCGTACTATGACCTGTATATGAGATAGCTCAGGCTGTATTTCTTTTATTTTATAAAAACGGGTACGATCAAAATACTTGTACGGAAAATGGCGTAACAGGTCTCCAAAATTGAATATTTGCAGCTCTTTTTTTAATATCTCCGCCCGGGTGTGGCCAACACCCTTTAAGTATTCAATCGGTGTCTGAAATACCTGGCTATTCAATTATTGTTTAGTGAATTGGTGAATCAATGTCCTTTACCTGGCAGTTTAGCCTCACCTAAATCCTCTCCAAAGGAGAGGACTTTAACTTCGCTCTTTTTTAGAACCTTCTCCTTTGGAGAGGGCAGGGTGAGGCAACTGAATTAAGGTTTTATTGCTGTTACCGATATTTCTACGTTAACGTTTTTTGGTAAGCCTGCAACTGCAACAGTTTCCCGTGCAGGAAACTGCCCCGTAAAATAAGTACCGTAAACTTCGTTCACCTGCGCAAAGTTCTGCATGTCTGTTAAAAAAATACTGGTTTTTACGATATGGCTAAAATCAATACCGGCTTCGTAAAGGATTGATTTTATATTTTCCATTACCTGTTTGGTTTCGGTTTTAATATCATCCATTACCAGTTCCCCGCTTTGGGGGTTAATTGGTATCTGGCCGGAAAGGAATACAAAATTGCCTGCTATTACAGCCTGACTGTACGGCCCAATTGGCGCCGGCGCGTTATTGGTATTTATTATTTTTTTCATTTTTTTAATATCAACCATTGAATTAATTTCCAGATGATACCCAATAAAAACACGGTTATGGCAATAGCATTAATTGTATGCATTACCTTAAGGTTAAAATTAGTCGGCCGGTTTGGATCTTTTTTTCGAAAGAAATACATAGAACAAATATAAGCAGAAAGGTGAAAGCAAAAAGCTTTTTTGCTTTCACCTTTTGTCAAAAAAAAAGGCTTCCCAAACGGGAAGCCTTGATCAAAGTATTTTCAACAAAGATTATTTGTAATCGTGGAATTCAACACGACGGTTTAATATACGGCCTTCTTCTGTTGAGTTATCAGCAATCGGGTGAGTTTCACCATATGCTTTAATTTTCAACCGTTTAGCGGCCACACCTGAATTAACCAGGTAAGTTTTTACCGAATTCGCACGGTCTCTTGACAAGCGCAGGTTATGTGCAGCAGTACCTTCAGATGAAGCGTAACCAGCTAATGTAATAGTATTGGTTTTTGTCCTCAAATCCGCAGAAGTTGCATCTAAAATTGGGTATGAAGAAGTTTTTAACACTGAACTGTCAAACTCAAATTGAATGTTGCAATAAGTACAAACAACCGGCTTAGCAGGGTTACAGAATTTGCAAACCGCAGCGGTATCAAGTTTCGGGAATATGATTGGGCAACCAGAACCGTCAACAACTGTACCTGCAGGCGTATTCGGACATTTATCAAACTGATCAGCAACACCGTCACCGTCAGAATCTTTCTTCAAATCAGCAACTGCTTTCTCAACATTGGCAACACGACCTTTTAAAGCTTCAACTTCCTGACGTAACGCCGCATCGTATAATTCGTCATACATTAAAGCTATCGGGTTAACCCATTCTAAACTTGGTTTAGATTTGGAACCAAATGTATAAGTCAAACCCCCGTAACCGTAAGAATATTTGTCTTTTACGCTCGGAAAGCCTGTTGCAATGCCGGTAAAGTTAAACCCATCAAGAAAATATTCACTATAACCCAGTTCTAAGTCTAAAGCGTCTGTTAATTTGATTTTCGCGCCGGCGCCTGGTGACATTACATACTCGTCAGCATAGCGCTTTGAGCCGTCAGTACCTATATTATATGGATTGAAGGATGTTGTGTACTCGCCGTTAGGGCCAGCAGGCAGGACATTTCTCCAGGTATACTGATGATCGAATTGCACCTGGCCATTAGTTACATTATAAAAATCGGTGGTTGGGTTATAATAAATCATCCCAATCCCGCCTTTTACAAAGAAATTTACATTGTTTTTACGTTTTAAAAAGCTAACACTGCCCACATTAACAGCGCCGCCCAGAATGTAGGAGTGGTACCTTGTAGTAGAACTAAGGCCTGCTACTCCGGGTGTTCCGATTTCAGTAGTCAAATTAACGGTTTTGCTGAGTTGATAATTCGCGTTTGGCAAATTGTGACCAACAACGTCTCCAAATTGGAAATCGAATGAAGCTGAAAAGAAATGGGTTATCTGATCGCTTACGTTAAGCCCAAATGCAAAAGCCGGTGGGTTTTTATACCATTTATAATTGCCGCCGGTTAACATGCCAAATGTGGTAGCGCCTGCGTTTACGCCGACGCTCCAGTGGTTGTACTGTCCCGTCCCTCCAAATAGTTTGGGCGTGGTTGTCGAGTCGGATGTCATTGTTTTCATTGACTTAGTGGTATCGGTTTGTGCGGAAGCGATCCCAACCAACATCAAGGAAACAAATGCTAAAGCGACTGTTTTCTTTAATGTAGAATTGTTCATAGTTTTAAGATTAAACGATTTTAATTGTGATTTTTTTCAAAAATAGTAATTATGTTTGAAATGATAACCAAACATTGTTCCAAAAATTGTAATATTAATACAAATAAATAAAAAAAATTGTTTTTAAAAAATTATTAAACGTATAAAAATGAAATATCGGCCAATTAGTAATCAGATATTTACCATTAATAGAAAAAATTTCGTTTCACGATTAATGCCTCATTCACTGGCAATTTTCCATTCTAACGATGAATTTCCGAGAAACGGCGACCAAAATTTTCTATTTAAACAAAATCCTGATTTTTTTTATCTGACTGGCATTGACCAGGAGCAAAGTGTCCTGGTCTTATTTCCCCATTGTCCTAATACACTATACAGGGAAGTACTTTTTTTAAGACAAACCAATGAGCATATTGCAATATGGGAAGGTCATAAATATACCAAAGAAGAAGCAAAAACAGCTTCGGGAATAGAGACCATATTCTGGATAAATGAATTTGACGCCGTTTTGCATTCCATTGTAAATTATGCCGAACATATATATATAAACACAAATGAAAACGACCGGTATAGTCATACCGTTCCGTATCGTGATTTAAGGATGTTTGAAACGTTGCGGGCCAAATATCCGCTGCACCATTATGAGCGTTCCGCGCTCATTTTACGTGACCTGCGTGTGGTAAAATCCGAAATAGAAATTGAATTGACAAAAAAAGCTTGCGAAATTACCAGGGACGCCTTCGTGCGCGTATTGAAATTCATAAAACCAGGCGTTGCCGAATATGAAATTGAAGCAGAAATAACGCACGAGTTCTTAAGGCAACGTGCTACCGGTCATGCTTACAGTCCGATTATTGCGTCGGGTAAAAACGCCATAGTACTTCATTATACCGAAAATAATCAGATTTGTAAGGATGGTGAAGTAATACTTTTTGACTTCGCAGCCGAATATGCCAACTATAACGCGGATATGAGCAGGTCTGTACCGGTAAACGGACGATTTACCAGGCGCCAGCTTGATGTTTATAACGCGGTATTACGGGTAATGCGCGAAGCCACAAAATTACTTGTTGCAGGCACCGTGTGGAACGAGTATCACGAAGAGGTGGGGAAAATAATGACAGGTGAGCTGATTGGTTTAGGTTTGCTTAAAAAACACGAAGTTGAAAAGCAAGATCCTAAAATGCCTTTATATAAAAAATATTTTATGCATGGCACTTCGCATCATTTGGGTTTAGATGTCCACGATTTTGCCAGCCGGTATAAAGCATTTGAAGCAGGAAATATTTTGACCTGTGAACCCGGAATTTATATAGCGGAAGAAGGCCTTGGTATACGGATTGAAAATAATATATTAATTACCGCTGATGGGAACATTGATCTTATGGCAGACATTCCGGTAGAAGCGGCACATATTGAAGAAATAATGAATTCTTAAGAAATTTCGGATTTTCAATTTCGGATTTATTGAATTTGGTAATATTAAAAATCCGAAATCGAAATTCCGAAATCCGAAATCAAACATATCTTTCAATGAATTTATACAGGTTAAAATCAGGGTCCGACAAAGCAATCGCGATATCATGGCTCAGTTTTTTTTTATCTATCCCTGCCATGTATTTTTGCCGGATAATTTGGTAAGCTTTTTCAGCCAGCAATATTTCTTTCCGTTTTCTTTTTAAATTCGGGGATGATTGGATAAAGTTTACCACTGCATTAAGCCCCTCCCCGCTTGTAGCGTTTGTTTTAAAAACCGGAGTGACGTCTCCCTTTTTGTGGGTTAAAATCTTTTTCAAATTATTCGCAAACAAATCGGCACCTTCCCGGTCGGCCTTGTTAACAATAAAGGCATCTGCAATTTCCATTAAGCCAGACTTGATATTTTGAATATCGTCACCACTCTCCGGCACTAAAACGAGGAGGGTAATATCGGCAAGCCCGGCAATTTCAACTTCAGACTGGCCTACGCCAACTGTCTCTATCAAAATATAGTCAAATCCCGATGCCCGTAAAACATCCGTCATTTCAATTGTTTTTGCCGAAAGTCCGCCTAATGATCCCCGGGTTGCCAGTGAACGGATAAAAACATCCGGGTGATTAAAATGGGAAGCCATTCGAATGCGGTCACCTAATAATGAGCCAAAATTAAAGGGTGAAGTAGGATCTATAGCTAATATGGCAACTGTATTTCCGTTTGTTAACAACCTGCTTATTAATCCGTTTACAAGTGTACTTTTCCCTGCACCGGGGGGACCGGTAACGCCAACCACCCGTGATTCTTTATTAAACTCAAGGCTTTTCAAAATATCCGCCGCGCCGGTCAAATCATTTTCGACAATAGTTAATGCCCGCGCCAATGAACGGAAATCGGTATTATCCGGCTTAATATTTTCTATGGTGGATTGCATATATGTTTACCATAAAGTAACAAAAAATAATTGTATTTATACGAATACCGCAGCAATGATGAAGAAAGCTATATTTGTCAGAAAAAAGCTTAAAAGCAGGTTAACGTTATAAAAACAATAACATTGCGGTGTAACCGATCAGTTTGTTGTTCGGTTTGAGTTTTAATTTTCTTTTTACAAACGATATAAATGAAGGTAACAGGCTTTACTTTTATCAGGAATGCAATAAAAAATGATTACCCAATAGTCGAGGCCATAACATCTGTTTTACCCGTTTGCGACGAATTTGTGGTAGCTTTAGGGAATAGTGATGATGGGACAGGAGATCTCATCAGGGCAATAAATTCGCCGAAGATCAAAATAATTAACACCATTTGGGACGATAATCTCCGCCAAGGAGGGGCGGTTTTCGCTGCACAAACAGACATTGCATTTAATGCGATTGATCCTGATTCCGACTGGGCATTTTACATCCAGGGAGATGAATGTGTTCATGAGAAGTATTTGCCGCTAATAAAAAAGGAGATGGAAGATGGTTTAAATGATAAACGCATTGAAGGTTTATTATTTAAATATCTTCACTTTTACGGCTCCTATGATTATTATGGTCACTCGAGGAGGTGGTACAGGCGGGAAATCAGGATATTACGAAACAATAAGGCGATCCACTCGTACCGCGATGCGCAGGGGTTTAGATGGGGCGGCCGCAAAATTAATGTTAAACTGATAGATGCCTTTATATATCATTATGGCTGGGTAAAACCTCCCGCCGGTTTAAAAAACAAATTGCGCAACTTTAACCTTTTCTATCATGACGATCAATGGCTGGCGCAAAACCTTCCGGACACTTTCGAATTTGATTATAAAAATGCAGACAGGTTAATACGGTTTACCGGAAGCCACCCGGCAGTTATGCAAAAAAGAATTGCAGCCACCAATTGGAACCTTAATATTGATCTGAAAAAATTACATAAGAAAATGACGTTTAGAAGAAAGTTGCTTCAAAAAATTGAAGACCTTACCGGTTGGAGAATTAGCGAGTACCGTAATTATAAAATTATTAAATAACAGGCAACGGTGGACATAAGGAAAAGCATTTCAATTGTAATCCCCAATTATAACGGCAAACACCTTTTAATGGAATACCTGCCCTATACGCTGCAGGCCATAAAAAACACTGGAGTAGTTTTCGAAATAATTGTTGTGGATGATTGCTCAAACGATGGCTCCGTGGAATTTATGAAAACGGAGTATCCTGAATTAATCTTACTTATAAACCCTGAAAATAAAGGCTTTTCTTATTCGTGTAACCGTGGTATTGAAATTTCACAATATCAATTAATATTACTTTTAAACAGTGACGTGAAACTTGCCCCTGATTATTTTGATCCGCTTTGGAAATATTTCCTGGGTTGGGATACCTTCGGCGTAATGGGCCGGATAATTGATATGGAAAGTGAAAATATACAGGATGCAGGACGGATACCAAAATTTAACGGTTTTAAATTAAAAACTGACTACTTTTATTATACCGAAAATGGAGGCCACCGGTTATATACTTTCTATTTATCTGGCGCCAACGCTTTAGTCGATGCTGTTAAATTAAAAAAAATAGGGGGCTTTTACGAGCTTTTCTCCCCTTTTTACTGTGAAGATATGGAGTTGAGCATCAGGGCCTGGAAGCTGAACTGGAAGTGTTATTATGAACATGAAGCCATATGCAGGCACCAGGTTTCGGCAAGTACAAAGAATTATGCAACTTCTAAATGGGTTAAAAGCATATATTACCGTAACAGGTTTTATTTACACGCAATTCACTTAAATGGCTTTCCTTTATTGGCCTGGTATTTTCAAATAACAATTATAGATCTGGTGCCTAAATTAATTGCCGGTCAAACCTGGATATGGAAAAGTTATCTGGCTTTGTTTAAAGATAGAAAACTAATAAAGCTATATAAAGACAAGATAAGAAATTTAATGAATGAACATGAAAGCAATATAACTATTTTCCAGGTGGTTGATAGAATCAGGTCATCGGTAAAACACAAAAAAACCATCCGTTTCAAACCCTAAGTAACTTAAATGCAAAAAATAATCAGATGAAACAAGGCGCGCTGGTTTCTGTTGCAATGTGTACTTATAATGGGGCCCCCTTTTTAGCCGGGCAATTAGATACGCTTGTTAATCAAACCTATAAATCAATAGAAATAGTAGTTGTTGACGATTGCTCAACTGACGAAACTTTTGATATTCTTACTACTTACGCCGCAAAATACCCGCAGCTAAAGGTATTTCAAAATAAAAGCAATTTGGGATTCATTGGCAATTTTGAACGGGCTTTAAGTTTATGTACAGGCGAATTAATTGCATTATGTGACCAGGACGATTTATGGCATCCTCAGAAAATAGAACTACAGGTTAACCTAATCGGCGATAACATTTTTGTTTATCATGATTCTGAGTTTATTCATGAAAATGGCACCAGCATAAATAAAAAAATGTCTGATTTAATGAATCTTTACCGTGGTGGAGAGCCGGAAGTTTTTTTATTTTTCAATTGCGTTTCCGGTCACGCGATTTTAATGAAAAGGATATTGCTGGATTATGCCTTGCCCTTAAAAAAAGAATATTTTCATGACTGGTGGTTCGCTTACGTTGCTACTAACCTGGGAACAATTGATTTTATACCACAGTGCCTTGTAAAATACCGGCAGCACGATAAAAGTGAAACAAACATTTTACGTTTGTCGCGTGAAAAAGACAATTATAAGCTTTCATCTTACCAAAATTTTGACAGAACTTTGAATTGGCTTGATTACTGTAACGCGTTAAAGGTTAATAAAAATAAAAACTTAGTCGAACAGTTCTATACTGCCTATAAAAAAAGGTTAAACAGTTACGTTTCATTTGAGTTAAGCTGGCTTCTGCTTAAGAACTGGCGAACTATCTTTTACATCAGGAAAAAGCCGGCATTAAGCAAACTTAATTATATCCGGAAGCAAATGTTTGGGTTTAAATCGAAAGATGTATCGAAATAATTGTACCTGTATTTTGTTTCAAAGCAAGTTTTTCGTCAATAGAGCGGCTTATCAAAAAAATTTGATCCGGAGATGGGGTCGTATTAACCGATCAATTAATTAAAATAATGGAACAAGGCGGCTTACGACTAACCAGCGCAGATTATAAGCAACCTTTAGTTTCTATAGTTTGTGTAACTTTTAATGCAGCGCGTACCCTACCTCAATTAATCAACAGTATAGCTGAAGAAAAAGCAGAGACCATAGAATTCATTATAATTGATGGTAACAGCGATGATAACACAATTGATATCTTAAAGCAAAATGATCATCAAATTGACTTTTGGTTGAGTGAACCTGATAATGGAATTTACGATGCCATGAACAGTGCTTTAAAGTACGTAAAAGGTCAATGGATTATTTTTTTAGGGGCTGATGATCTTTTATCCAAAGATTTTAAAAATATACTGCCATTATTAAACGACACAGGCACCATTTATTATGGCAACGCTACTTATTACGGGACAGCGTTCGCAAAGGTGTATGACGACTATTATTTAACAAAACTCAACATCTGTCACCAGGTAATTTTTTATCCGAAATCTGTTTTTGCAAAATATAAATATGACCTGAGGTATACAGTTTATGCCGATTACCATTTAAATCTTCGTTGTTGGCATGACCCTGAATTTAAATTTGTTCATGTTAATCATTTTATAGCTATTTTCCCGGAAGGCGGTTTTTCCTATGTTACTAAAGACACCTTGTTTGAACGGGACCGGGAAATGTTATTTAAAAAATATTTAAGGCCCACAAGTTATTACCGGTATTTGAACCGTACCATAGGCTTTTGGCGAATGCTTAAAAGCCTGGTGCAAAATAAATAAATCAAGAGTCAAGATATTAGAACCAGAAATCAGGATAAAAAGGGTAAAACAAACTTATATACACTTATAAAACTATTTAATACTCCTAACTTGGCTTCTTTTCAAAGGTTTTTTCATCCTATTGCCTGACTCTTGGTTCTTTGCTCTTGGTTCTTAACTTTTGGTTCGCTGATTATTTATTTATATGCACATTACAAACAGGACATTATTTAGATTAACCCGGTTCCTATTATTAAACATTCCTCCGCTCCTTATTTTTTTATCAAAATTCCGGCGACCCAAAAAAAGGTTATTAATCGTAAAAACAGACGCTATTGGAGATTATATTCTATTTAGAAATTATATTGAAATTGTTAAACAATCTGAACTATACAAAGATTACGAGATAGACTTGCTTGGTAACAGACTGTGGCAGGATATTGCAATTAATTATGACACGCAATATGTAAATGCGTTTTTTTTTGTTAACCTTGAGACCTTATACCAGGCACCGTTAACTACTTTAACGTGGGCACTTCGCCTGTTTCGAAAAAAATATCTGCAGGTTTTACAGCCAACGCAGTCCCGTACTTTTATTGGAGACGCGCTTGCTGCATTCTCAGGCGCAAGAAATATTATTGGTTTTGAAGGCACTACGGAAAGGATTAATCAAAAATACAAAACAAAAACAGATAAGTTTTATACACAATTGCTCAAGGTTCCCCCCGGTACCATATTTGAATTTGAAGTATCCAGGTTTTTCTTCGAAACTCTATTAAATAAACCGGTAACTATTGACAGACCGATCATTAAAATTAAAAATACCAATAAAAATGGTGTAGTTATTTTTCCCGGTGCTGGTGCATCTAAGCGCAACTGGGAAGCCGATAAGTTTTTGAGTTTAATAAGGCTGATATTAACCCATACTTCGCAGTCGGTTTACATAGCAGGTGGACACCAGGAATTGCTACTAGCAGCGTATTTAGTTAAAAATCTTCCTGCCGGCGGGGTTAATAATTTAACCGGTAAAACTTCGTTACTTCAAATGATAGAACTTATTGACAACGCGGCACTGGTAATAAGCTGCGAAACAAGCGCTGTTCATATCGCAGCGGCGACAGAGACAAAATCAATCTGCATTTTAGGTGGCGGCCATTTTAATCGTTTTATGCCTTATTCCGAAAACCAGCATGGCAAACCTTTATGTGTGTTCGAAAAAATGGATTGTTATAATTGTAACTGGAACTGTAAATTTTATTCACATGAAACGGAACCATATCCTTGTATTGCTGATATAGGTTTAGAACGGGTTTGGCTCGAAACAATACAATTATTATCGGCGATATGAATTGTTTCCTGTTTTAAATAAGCGTTCAAATAACACTATTTTCGACTGATTTTACACCAGGAGAAAATAACCGCAATTAAGTAATTACTGTTAGCTTTGGCCTTTTATAATATTTTTTAATGAAGACATATTTCCGGCTTCTTTCTTTTGCAAAGCCAATTGAAAAATTTGCTATTCCGTATATTTTTACCACTATATTTTCAGTTATTTTCAGTACGCTTAACCTGGCATTACTGGCGCCTTTACTTCAAACACTTTTTTCGGGTAAGCAGGTTTTTGTAAAATTAGGGGCCAAACCCACCTTCTACAATATCATGGGTACATTTAACTATTATGTGCAATACATGCTTAACAC
>Ga0302140_10010539_pt1 | contig 11418 bp, 13 predicted proteins | sample I_Bog_E1_1_FD_202095 | JGI IMG/M metagenome (GOLD analysis project Ga0302140, IMG submission 202095) | Peat permafrost microbial communities from Stordalen Mire near Abisko, Sweden - I_Bog_E1_1 | ecosystem: Environmental > Terrestrial > Soil > Wetlands > Peat | place: Sweden: Abisko, Stordalen...
CGTACGCAAGGCACTTACCCGGCGCGCGACTACTGCGTGCAATACCGGGAAAGCAGCTTGAATTTCATCTCGCGGTTGTTGGAGGAAGAGGGTATTTTCTACTACTTCGAACACACCGACAGCAAACACACGGTGGTATTCGCCGACAAGAGTTCCGTGCTGGGCGCCTGTCCGGGCCAGGCGGCCGCCACCTATGCTTACGACGAGGAGGGCTGGGTGACCGCGGAAGAAGGCCTGGAGGGTGTGGCGTCGCTGGAACGGATCGAAGCGGCGTTTACCGGGAAATCCGCCCTCACGGACTACAACTTCGAGACGCCGAACCTCAGTTTGCTCGGCAATCTGGGAACTACTAACGAGGAGGTCTACGAATACCCCGGAGAGTACACCGAGAAGGAGGACGGATCGCGCTATACCCGCATCCGTTTGGAAGAACTCGAGGCCACCCAGTTCGTGGTCACGGGGACAAGCCGTTGCCGCGCCTTCCGGCCCGGGGTCAATTTCAAGTTGAAAAAGCACTATCGGACCGATACGAATAAGGATTACTTCCTTACGTCGGTGAAGCACGAGGCTCAGGATTCCACTTACCGGCGGGACCAGGGCAAGTCTCACTACTACAACAATACCTTTACGGCGATTCCGAAGACGGTTGCCTATCGCCCGCCCCGCGATACCGTACGGCCCACGGTCAAAGGACTTCAACCCGCCGTGGTGGTCGGTAAGGCTGGCGAAGAGATCTGGGTGGATAAGTACGGACGGGTCAAGGTGCAGTTCTTTTGGGATCGCGTCGGCAAGAAGGACGACAACAGCTCCTGCTGGGTCCGCGTATCCCAAATCTGGGCCGGCAAGAACTGGGGCTGGATCACCATTCCGCGGATCGGCCAGGAAGTGCTGGTCGATTTTCTGGAAGGCGACCCGGACCGGCCCATCATCGTCGGCCGCGTTTACAACGCCGACCAGACGGTCCCCTACACGTTGCCCGACAACCAGACGCAATCCGGCATCAAGAGCCGCAGCAGCAAGGGGGGCGGCAGCGCCAACTTCAACGAGATTCGTTTCGAAGACAAGATGGGCTCGGAGCAGATTTCCGTTCACGCCGAGAAAGACATGGATACCCTGGTGGAACATGACGATACCCAGCATGTTCAGAACGACCGGACTATCAACGTGGACGGAAAGCACACCGAGACCATCGTAAAAGATACGACCATTACGATTACCCAGGGAAATCATTCCACCACGCTCAACCAGGGGAACCAGTCGACCAAGCTGGACATGGGCAACCAGTCGACCACGCTGGACAAGGGCAACCAGTCGATTAAACTCGCCATGGGCAACCAATCCACGAATGTGGACCTGGGAAAAATCGATATCACCGCCATGCAGTCCATTACCCTGACGGTGGGCGCAAACAGCATTAAGATCGACCAGAGCGGCGTGACCATACAGGGGATTATGGTCAAGATTACGGCGGACACAATGGCTCAGGTGCAAGGACAAGCCGTGCTTATTTTGAAGGGCGGCATCACCATGATCAACTAATATGACAGCCAGGGAAATTGTCGATATCTCGGGTGTCAGCGAAGCCGCGCGCGTGCTGGCACAGGACGACTCCACTCCTTCCAGCTATCTGGACAGCCTGGAAAAGCAGGAACTGTACCAGGACGCCGTACGATTCCTGGCGCATAAACTCCCACCCGATGCGGGCGTGAAATGGGGCGTCCGCTGTCTGCGGGAGTTGGCGGCGCCCGAACGCAAGGACCAGAAGGATGCGCCCCTGGAGGCGTCCGAGGCCTGGATCAAGTCGCGGGACGACGCTGCGCGATTTGCCGCCAAGGAAGCCGCCGACAACACCCCCAACACGGGGGCGTCGAACCTGGTGGCGATGGCCGTTTACATGAGTGGGGGCAGCCTGACTCCCGCGGGCGCGCCGGAGGTCTTTCCGCCTCCTTATTCGGCGCAGAAAATGATCGCCGGAAGCGTTATCGTGGCAGTAGTAAGCCACGAGCCGCAGCACGCGAACGATCGCTACAAACGCGCCCTGGCGATGGGGAAAGAGCTCGATTTGTCAGCATCGCCTTAAAAGGCGACCGTTAGCGACGGCGTTTCGCCCGCCGGTCGAGGTGATCCGATGAAAGCGCTTTCTGGCCCGCTGGTTAACAGCACCGGACATCGATCAAGCGCTAGTGATTGCCAGTATGTCCGGCACGAAGTATACTCGTATTCGGGAGATTCGATGAAGCCGAGGCACGCGTGGGAAAGGTAGAGGTCGTTGTCCTGGAAGGCTTGGATCTCTGGTTCAACTCCTCGGACCATCTGCCTTCGCATCTTCACGCACGGCGTCGCGGCGAGTGGGAGATCCGGGTCTACTTTCTCCTTTGCACGGATGACGAATTGGTATTCGATCGCAAGTGGGGCAAGAAGGACCCGTCGGCGAAGCTGCTCGCACGCATTCGCAAAGCCGTCGTGGAGCATCGGGCCGAGTTACTCAAGGAATGGGAGCAGAAACTATGCAGGGAAATGTGAATGGAACGAGCTTTAGCTCGCAGGAATTGATTTTGCTTGCACATGATTCTGGCGCTGAAGGGGCGGTCCCTGACAGGCGACGTTTTCGAGTCCTTCACCGGCCAAACCGACAGACCGCCGAACGCGGCCGAAATATCTTCGTACTTGTCCCGGCCAGTGAGCTTCCCGATGTCGCTGAGTTCGTCTCAATTGCCAATCGCCGGCACCAACTCCGGGCGCTGCTGGTTAGAGACGACGTACAGCCGAGTTCCATTCCTCAGATGTTTGAACGGGCCGGTCTCAGGATGATGCGCAACACAGTCGTATACTCGGATTCCAGCGTTCCGCGGCGAGTACTTTCTGCGTGGACTCAGAATGCACAAGAAGAGCTCATTGCGAAGGCGAGCGTCTCGAAGGATCGCCTGTTTGTGCTTTCCTGTGCGCTGCAGCCGTATGAGGCCGCGTTCGAAAGCATGCCATCGCTGAAGCGCATTCCCCTAGCCGAACGCGCGAACTTTACCGTGGACGAAGATGGAAGTTACATCTACTGGGCTGGTCCAGATATCCACGTCGACCTTGACGCTATTCGAGCGGCAATTGATCCGGAGGCACGTGCCAGAGCCGAAGCAGCAAAGGCTCTGCATGATAGCCGGTACGGGGCGGCCATTGCAAAATTGCGTTTGAGAATGGGGCTGAAGCAATCGCAGATCGAAGGCCTTTCTGAAAGGCAGGTGCGTCGGATCGAGAAGGGCGAGGGAACGACGTACGAGGGGCTGCGTCGCTTGGCCTCGGCCCACCGAATGGATCTGGAGTCGTATTTGCGGGAACTGGCGGCCAACGCCTCCGATCCAGCGCTTGAGAGAGCAATCGCCTGATTCCGATTCGAGTATGCTTGGAGATGTTGTCTGGTCCTTGAAAACCGAAACCCATAGCCAGTCCGTTTCGGCGGGAATCGAAACGGTTGGTAGCCCATGGTATTGGCCCGAAACCTGTTTCTCCAAATCCGGTTCGTAGCAGGGTGCCCATCGTTCATACCGATGTCGAGGGCGCAGGCAGGGTAGTCCCGTGACCTAACCAACCGACTGAAACAAGGGAAACTGAAGCCGACCCGCTTTACAGTCCCGGGCCACGCGGCGTGGAGGTGTGCCCTAATGGGCAAAAACTGGCTCCCTGGTTCCGCCGATGTCGGCGATTCTGGTTCCCTTTTTCGCCGTTGCTAACACTCGATCAGGGGTAACAAGTCCCGTGATAGCGGCAATCCCTTGCCGGGCCGCGGTCTGTAGCGTTTACTGAGATCCCCCGGCGGCGGGCGGTTGGGCCGAGGCCGGAGAGCCCTTGATCGTGATGCCTCCCAGGCCCGTGCGCAAGTAGATGCGATGTGCCGGCGCCGGAGCCGTGAGGCTATTCTGAATACCCATCAACATGCGCCGGTGGAAGTCGCCATCGAAATCCGATGAGACCGTGCCGATCTTGCTCTTGGCGTCGATGGAGTACTTCTCCGTCTCCGGCAGCAGCAGGACGATATCGCCGGCGTGACTCCGGGCATCTATGTCGGCGGTCACATTACTCACTATCACGTCGCCGGCGCCATGCTGAATCACCAGCTTGGAGTTGCGCGGCACATGGATCTGGTACTCCACCATGACTCCGCCCGTCGAGCCGAGCGGATGCGTCCAGCGGCTGTAGTGGGGCACTACGGTTGAGATCTCCAGTTCGGTATCGGAGCGGCGCTCCGCGGTAACATGGACAGTCTCCACGCGCTTAGTTGCTTCGGCCTGGTCTTTGGCGCCGTAGAGGTTATCGAGCGACTTGATCACGGTAAGTTCCACTTCGGGCCGGTCCCAACCTTCCACCGACAGGTAGCCGTAAGAGCGAGTCAAGTGGACCGTACCGCCCGGCTGGAAGGGTATCTGCTGAGTGTTGGTTACCGAAAAGAGCTTCTTACCGCCGCTTTCCCCGAACAACGGCGCCGCGAGTCCCACGGCGCCCACCACGAATAGAAACACCAGCCGTTTAGGAGTCATGTTGTTTACTTTCCTTATGTGCGCGCGCGTCCTTCACCATGCCCAGAAAGCGGCGCGCCAGTTCGCGGATCTGAGTCTCGTTGTGTTTGTACAGCGCTTCCTGCGGGATGAGTTGGCCGCCGATGCCCAGCGCACTGGCTCCAGCCAGAATGAAGTCGTAGGCTGTCTGCTGATTCACGCCGCCGGAGGCGATCAGAGGTATTTGTGGCAGGGGCACTTTCAAAGTCCGGATGTATTGGTAGCCACCCACTTCGGCGCACGGGAAAACCTTGACAAAGTCGGAGCCGGCTTTCCACGCCGCGATCACCTCGGTGGGCGTCAGTGCACCGGGGAAGACCACGACATCGTTCTTCAGCGCGAACTCCACAACCTCAGGCACAAACCCGGGGCTGGTTAGAAACCGCGCGCCGGCATCCACACACCGGCGCGCCGTTTCCACGTCCAGGACCGTTCCCGCGCCAATCACCATGTCGGGCAGACTCCTGGTCATTTGGGAAATCACTTCCAGGGCCTTGGGCACGGTCATGGTGATCTCGGCGAGCGGTATTCCCGCGCGGTTGATGGCTTCGACGGCGAAGCAGGCGCCTTCCGGCGCGGATACGCGAATGGCCGGAAGAATCCCGATTTCCTCAATGCGGGCGCGCACCTCGGCTCTTGTCAAGGCAGGCTCCCGGCCCCGCACTTGCCGTTCGGACTGCCCGCTGGACGCCGTCCCCTGTTCATGTGTACCAGCATAACGCGTCCTGGGGCCGGCCTTGGCTCCATGACGGTTGGTGCTTATCCGTTTGGGGCAATGGGGGAGGCGGATTGCGTGTGGGGCAGCCAATCTTGGCTGCAGCCGGCTTTCAGCCGGGGTGCCGCGTCGCGGCGCGGTCCAAGGTAGTCTGAAACTGCGGGATCGGGCTGACGAAGGATCGATAGCTTACGCGCAGTTTCCAGAGAGTCAGGATCGGGTGGCCTGGGAACGTGGCGAGAGATCCCGAGGCGGGGCAGGCGAGCACCGCCTGCCCCACCTCCGGAGTCATCCCAGGTCAGGCCAAGAATCGAGAACTTACGAACTTGCCGACCGCCCGAAGAGCCGCCTGGAAAGGCGGCTGCAGGCAAGATTGCCTGCCCCACGTCCCCCTCGGGGTAGCGCGCTCGGTTGCTACTTCTTCAGCGAGGCCATGTCGATCACGAAGCGGTACTTGACGTCGCTCTTCAGAAGACGCTCGTAAGCTTCGTTGACCTGCTGGATGTCGATCATCTCGATATCGCTCGAGATCCCGTGTTCCGCGGAGAAATCCAGCATCTCCTGGGTTTCCGGAATGCCGCCGATGCACGATCCGGCGAAACTGCGCCGCCCCATCAGCAGACTGAATACCTGGACCGGCAGCGGATGTTCGGGCGCGCCCACCTGCGTGAGTGTTCCGTCCACCTGGAGCAGATTGAGGTAGGCGTTAATGTCGTGGCTGGCCGAAACGCAGTCCAGAATGAAATCGAAGCTGCCGCCGTGCTTGCTCATTGCGCCGGCGTCTTTGGAGATGACCACTTCATTCGCGCCCAGCCGCAGGCCATCCTGCACCTTGCCCGGCGACGTGGTGAACAGCACCACGTGTGCGCCAAAAGCATGCGCGAACTTGACGCCCATGTGGCCCAGCCCGCCGAGCCCCACGACCCCCACCTTCTGCCCGGGGCCGACCTTCCAGTGGCGCAGCGGAGAGTAAGTCGTGATGCCGGCGCACAACAGCGGCGCCGTGGCGGCCGGATCCAGCTTGGGCGAGACCCTCAGGGTGAAAGCTTCGTCCACGGTGATGCTTTCCGAGTAACCACCGAAAGTCGGGCCGCCGAGGTGCTTGTCTTCGCCGTTGTAAGTGAAGACGGGGGACTTGAGGCAATACTGCTGGAGGCCGCGCTGGCAGCTTGCACAAGTGCGGCAGGAATCCACCATGCAGCCGACCGCGGCCAAGTCGCCCACCTTAAACTTCGTTACCGCGCTGCCCACCTTCACCACGCGGCCGACGATTTCATGCCCGGGCACGACGGGATAGATGGAGTTGTGCCATTCGTTGCGCACCTGATGCAGGTCGGAGTGGCAAACACCGCAATAGAGGATATCGATCGCCACGTCGCTGGGCAGCGGTTCGCGGCGTGCGATGGCGAAAGGCGCGAGCGCCGATGTGGCGCTCTGCGCCGCCCAGGAGCGGGTAGTTGCAGAGACGGATTGAGTACCTGTGGACATCTATGAATTTTCTCCTTCCTTTCCATTGAACTCCGAACGAGGCCGCGCCTCAATGCCGAAAACTCCACTTCATTTGCCTAAACCTCCAGTCCGGAGGATGCACGTGCTAAAAATACCAATCTCCATGCTACATTTCTATTAATGTCACGACTGGAACTCCAGGCCGCCAACCGCCGGATGACGTCGTTGCTGGGCGCTCTGGCCACCGTGGAGGGCATCCAACCCACGGCGCTCGACGGCGTGCAACTCATGCGCGCGAGCCACCCGCTTCGGCGCATGCAAGTGCTGTACGAGCCGGGAATCGTGATCGTCGGACAGGGACGCAAGCGCGGCTATCTGGGAGACCGGGTCTTTACTTACGACGCGCATAACTACCTGGTGCTCTCGGTGCCCCTGCCGTTTGAATGCGAGACCGAAGCCAGCCCGGAACTGCCGATGCTGGCTGTCTCCATCCGCGTGAACCTGGCGGTGCTGGGCGAGCTACTGATGAAAATGGACGGAGCGCACGGTTCCGCCACGCCGGCCATGCCGCAGGGAATTTATTCCACGGAATTGGATGTCCAACTCAGCGAGACCACGGTGCGCCTGCTGGAATGTCTCGGCGATCCGGGGGAAGCGCGGATTCTGGGGCCGCAGATCGTTCGCGAAATCACGTATCGCGTTCTGTGCGGCCAGCAGGGCGGGGCGCTGCGGGCGGCGGCCGCGTTGCACAGCCGCTTCGGGCAGGTGAGCCGCACGGTGCAGCGCATCCACGCCGAGTACGCCCGCGACCTGACGGTGGAAGAACTGGCGGAGACGGCGGGGATGAGCGCGTCGGCGTTTCATCAGAACTTCAAAGCGGTGACGTCCACTTCGCCGCTGCAGTATCTGAAGACCATCCGGCTGCACAAGGCGCGGATGCTGATGGTTCACGAAGGGCTGCGCGCGGGGATGGCCGCCGAGCGCGTGGGATACGAGAGCTCCTCGCAGTTCAGCCGCGAATTCAAACGGCTGTTCGGCACCAGCCCGATTGAGGAAACGGTGCGGGTGAGGCGAATGCTGGGCGTGCCGGAACCCACGATAATGGTACTGGAGTGAGGCGTTATGGCGAGCCGATTGGACGATTTGATCTCCACTGGGGAGAAACAACTGGCTTCCCGATCTTACGACGCGGCGATCGACACTTTCCGGACCGCGCTGGGCGAACCGGGGGCCATGGAATTGGGCGTGGCAGGGCGGCTGGAAGCTGCTTACCGGGCGCGTGACGCGGCGCGCGGTGTAGTGCCGCTGCCCGCGGAACCGCCCGCGCCACCGCCGAAAGTGGAACTGGCGCCGCTGCCCGTAGAAGCGCCCGCGGAGCGGCGAGGCGAGCCGACACCTGAGCCGGAGGCGGTAGACGACCGCACCATCGAAGCGCCGGCTTTCCATCTGATCGAGGACGACCCGTACATGCTGGAAAGGGCGCGGCGGGGGCAGCACGTGGAGGCGGAGCGGCTGAGCATCCTCGATCCGACGCCGCTTCCGGAAGAGCCGGACCGGATGCAAATCGCGCGGATCGTGGTCGCCGCCCTGATCGCCTTTGTTGTGTGCGGCGCGGTGTTTTTGGCGTCGTACAGGAAGAGCCACCAAGATCGATTCGCGCCGGGGCAAAGTTTTATCGCGCCGGTGGTGCAATCCAAGACCGAGCCCGAATACACCGAGGAAGCGCGCCAGGCCAAAATCGAGGGCACCGTGGTGCTCGACGTGGAGATTGAACCGGATGGTACGGTGACGGTGCTGCGGGTGGTGAAGGGTTTGGAGCCGGGGCTGGACGCGCGCGCCATCGAGGCTGTTGGCAAGTGGCGCTTTTGGCCGGCCCGGTTGAATGGCGATCCTGTAAAAGCGGAGGCCAACCTGGAAGTGAACTTCCGGCTGTTGTAGAGCCGCAATTTTTCTCTTGACAGACATGTATCAGTTAGTGATATATCTATAACTGATATGCAAGGCACACTGGAACTGCCGCTCACTCCGGCGGTCTTCTTCACGCTTTTCGCTCTCGCCGGCGGGGAAAAACACGGATACGCCATCATGCAGGAGACGCGGAAGCTCTCCGACGAAAGCTTTCGCATGGGTCCGGCGACGCTGTACACCACGGTACAGCGGCTGCTCGACATGGACCTGATCGCCGAAGTCGCCGGCGCCAAAGATACCGACAGCCGGCGGCGCAATTACCGGCTCACGAAGAGCGGCCGCGCGCTGCTCGACGCGGAACTGGACCGCGTGAACACGCTGGTGCGCAAAGCCAAAGCCATCCACTGGAAACCGGCGCAGGTGAAACCATGAGTGCCGCGATCTATCGACTGCTGTTGCGCCTCTACCCCGAAGAAATCCGGCGGCGCTGGGAAGAGGAGATGGTGGAGACTTTCGCGCTCCAGTTGGCCGATGGCTGGTGGGACGCGTGGTGCTGCGCGGTGGGGGAGATCTTTCAGATCGCGCTGCCGCTACAGTTGGCGCGGGAGGGCATGGCGATCCCCATCGTATCGCTGGCCAGTAGCGGCGCGGTGTTCTTCGGGCTGACGTGGGCGCTGGGGAACTCGCTCGCGTTGCGTTTGCTGTACCATCGACTGCTCGACAAGCTTGGTGGCTGAGGCCACCGAAATCAGAGAGGACCAAACCAATGAAGAAGCTGTTGTGTACGCTCGTAGTGTGCGTGCTCGCTACCTTTTCGGTGGCGGCGCAAGGCAACCTGTCGGGAACCTGGCAGATTGAATATCACGATAAGAACGGCAAAGAGGTGGACACTCCCGTGGTCACCCTTCTGCAAAATGGTGGCCGGTTGGACGGAGTTTTCGGGAACAAGCATTGGAGAGTGGTGGGCACGATCGTGGGAGACCAGGTGCAGTTTGCGTTCCATCCGCCGCAACGGCCGGACAATTCTTTGATTCGGGGCAGTCTCCCGATTGATCGGGCTCTGTGGCCGCCGTAGATTGGTGGACGAAACCGTACGTCTCGCTGGGCTTTCTGTACTTGTTTCCCATCATGTTCGCGGCGGTCTTCGGGCGGACTTAGCCTAGAACCTAAGTTCCTCGGGGAGTTGGACCGAATCGGGACAGTGGCGACGGGTAAGCAGGCCGACCTGGTGGCGTTCGACGGCAACTTGGCGGCGAATATCGGGGCGATTCGGCGGGTCAAGCTGGTATTCAAGGATGGTGCGGGGTACGACCCGGCTAAGTTGCTGGATTCCGTTAAAGGATCGGTGGGGTTGCACTGAGTGAGTTAATTTCGGGGACAGGCTACATAACCTCGAAATTATTTGCGTGTATTTCGAGGTTATGTAGCCTGTCCCCGAAATAGCTCCACTATTGCGGCCGGACCGCCAGGCCCGTCAATCCCCAGTCCGCGAGGCCGGTGACGCGGCCCTGGCCATGAGGCGGGCCCAGTTCCGCGATCTTGAAGGTGACGGCGGCGCCCTCGAGGGTGACCATCGTGTAGCCGAAGAACCAGCCGTCCTCATATTGTCCGGATGCGCGCAGATGGCCTCCGGCACTGGGGAGCGAGAGGTACGTGACGCCCTCCAGCGAGACGTGCAGGATCTGGTGCACATGGCCGGCGACCGCGTATTGGACGCCATACTTGCGGGCCAACCGGTGCAACTCGAACTGCGGATTCCGCAAGGCGGCGGAGAGGAGCCAGGACGGCCGGTGGGAGACGATGAACTTGACGGGCTGTGCGCGGTGCCGCTCGAGATCCGACTCGAGAAATGTGAGCTGATCGGCGGAGAGATCGTCGGCGCGGCTGTTGTCGAGGACGGTGAAGTGCGCCACGCCGTAGTCGAAGCTGTAGTGGGGCGGATGGCCGGTGTACTTCTGGTACAGCTTTTCGGAGTCTGGCGACCAGATGTCGTGATTTCCGGGCGCGAGGTAGAGTGGAAAGCCGGCGTAGGGAGCAAGCATTCGTTGGGCCTGCCGCCATTCGGACTCGGCGGTGGCATCGTCTCCGCCCTGGATGGTATCGCCCACGCCGAGGAAGAACGCCGGTTTTTCGGCGGCGGCTTGCTTCCAGACCTGCTCCCACACGCCCGGCTGCGCTTCTCCGGTACGGTCGCCCAGGAGAACAAAGTGAAACGCCGGCGGTGAGGGGTTCTGCGCCAGCGCCGCTAACACCGCGGCCGCGAAAGGGATCAGGGGCCAGAGACGGCGCATGTTTTATTCTCTCAGAACGCCAAGAGCCGCCGATAAGCCTGGTATGGACATACTTGGGATTGCGCAACAAGGGTTGCATCAGGCCCAGGGACAAGTGGAGAAGACGGCCCAGCGCATTGCGCAGGTGGGCATGGATACGGCCACGCCGCAAACTCCAACCGATTCGGTCAATCTCAGCGACGAAATGGTGTCCCTGTTGAGTGCCAAGAATCAGTACGAGGCCAACCTTGGAGTGGCCCATACGGCGAATGAAATGCAGAAGGCAACGCTGAATTTGCTGGCGTGAGATTGCGGCCGCCGGCGACTCCTTCCGGGCACCCAAGGCCGGCGGCGCGACGGGTTGCGCCGCGGCCACCACGGCCAGACAGAACAGGGTCAGAACCCCTGACGTCGCCTGGGGATTTCGGATAGTTGGGGAAAATGGGCTAAGCCATGACGTGGCGCAGACACTCGTGTCTGGATAGCGCCGGGATCAAAACCGGCATGGAGTAGCGAATGAAAGAGTCGTACA
>Ga0302140_10010543_pt1 | contig 11415 bp, 6 predicted proteins | sample I_Bog_E1_1_FD_202095 | JGI IMG/M metagenome (GOLD analysis project Ga0302140, IMG submission 202095) | Peat permafrost microbial communities from Stordalen Mire near Abisko, Sweden - I_Bog_E1_1 | ecosystem: Environmental > Terrestrial > Soil > Wetlands > Peat | place: Sweden: Abisko, Stordalen...
GTGCCGGTGTCGGTTTTTAACGATGCGGACGCGATGGCGGCGGGTATTGCGGCGACGCATGGGCATTTAGACCGATTGATCCGGGTGTGGACGCTGGGCACGGGGATTGGCTATGGAAGGTATCCGTTCCGCGACGGTTTCTGGGAAGCGGGCCACTCGGTGGTGACGCTCGACCCGAAAGAGCACTTTTGCGGCTGTGGCGGGCGTGGGCATCTGGAAGGCATTATGGGGCAGCGCGCCATGCGGCTGCGTTTCATGGATCTGGAACCCGATGAAGTGTTCGCGCAGGCGGAGGCGGGCGATGCGCGTTGTCTGGAATTCGCCAAGCTGTGGCACCGCGCGCTGGCAGCCGCGACCGCTACCAGTATTCACCTTGACGGCCCAGGCAAGTTTTTCGTTACGGGCTTCAATGCCGGGTTTGTGAATCTGGCGATGCTGAGCGAATATCTGCATGAAATGGTGAAGCTCAGTCCGCTGCAAGGTTATTCGGTGGAAGTGGTGACGGGCGGAGAATCTGTGGCGGTGATTGGCGCGGCGGTGAACGCGCTGCAACGGGCGAATGGTTAAGAAAATTCCGGGGGCGGAGTGATCCGCAAAAGGGTGGTATTATTTAGGTGAGGCCAGCAGGTAGAAGCTGCTGACCCAACCGATCAGGTGTTAGAAATCGACTTCGACTCTAAACCTGGTTCGCCGTGGTCTGATGAGAATCAGAATTACGACCAACACTAGAAGATACATAAGCTGTACCTCCTTTCCGCTTCGATTGCCGACCCCACTTTGCAAGAGTGGGGTTTGCTGTTTGTGAAGCCCTTAGAACTGCTTCCAGCAACCACTACCAGGTCGAAACGGGCGCTGTAACGGTAGTAGCTTGAGGGCGCGCAATTCTCGCCGGAAAAAACGCAGCGCAGTCTTACCGTTACTATGGTGAAAATGCCTGGCCCGTCATCTTTCCCTTTACTGCTGCTGGCGATTGCGGCGCTAAACGCGCAGACCATTCCGACGCCCGAATCGGTGCTTGGCCACAAGCCGGGCGACGATTTCTATCTTGCCAATTACAACGAATCGCGCGATTACTTCCATAAGCTGGCCGCCGTTTCCGATCGCATCAAAATGATTTCCGTAGGCAAGACCACGCGCGGGCTGGATTGGGAAATCGCGATGATCTCGTCACCGAAGAATCTGGCGCAGCTTGAAAGATATAAAGACATCGCAGGGCGCCTGGCGCGGGGGCGCGATCTGACCGACGAGCAGGCCAAAGCGTTGGCGCATGAGGGCAAGGCGATCGTCCACATCGACGGTGGCCTGCACTCCACCGAGGTAGCAGGCGCCCAGCAATCCATCTTGCTCGGCTATAAATTAGTCGCCACGCAGGGCGATCCCGAAGTCGATGCCATACTCGACAACGTCATTGTCATGCTGTGGCCCACGCTGAATCCCGACGGCCAGAATGAAGTGGTCGCCTGGTACCGCAAGAATCTCGGCACGCCGTATGAAGTGAGTCCGCTGCCGGATCTATATCAGGAATACGTGGGCCACGACAACAATCGCGACGGCTACATGAACAACATGCTGGAATCGCGCGATGTGACGCGCGCCGAGTTGGAATGGAATCCGGTGATCTTCTATTGCCATCACCAGACCGCGCCGTTTCCGGCGCGCATTTTCATCCCACCGTTCACCGAGCCGATTTCTTCGAACATCAATCCGTTGATGGCGCGCTGGCTGAATGTGTTGGGCGTGAACATGGCGGCCTATCTGGACGAACACCAGATGCCGGGCGCGGTGCATCGCGTCGGCTTTGATAACTGGTATCCGGGCTTTCTCGATTTCACCCACATCTTCCGCAACAGCATTTCCTTCTTCACGGAGACCGCGCTGTATCGCTACGCCACGCCGCACTTTTATACCGTTGACGATTTCCCCAAAGACCGCCAGCAGTTGACCGCCGAAGTTTTCTATAGCAGTCCGTGGAAAGGCGGCTGGTGGCGTTTGGCCGATGCGGTCCGTTATATGGAAGGGGCGTCGATGGCGGTGCTCGACACGGCGGCCAAGTACCGCGAAACCCTGCTCTACAACCGCTATCAGGCGGCGCACGATAACATCGAACGCTTTCGCAAGGAACCGCCGTACGCTTACGTCATTCCGCGCGAGCAACGCGATCTTCCCACGGCTGCCACGCTGGTCGAAAAGCTGCTGATCAACGGCATTGAAGTGCAGCAGGCCGAGCAATCATTTCACGCCAATAGCCGCGACTATAAGGGTGCCTGGGTGATTCTAATGGATCAACCATTCGCGCCGCTGGTGAAGGAGTTGTTCGAGCGCCAACAATATCCTGATTTGCGGCAAACGCCGAATGGTCCGCCGATACGGCCTTATGATGTGGCGGGTTGGACGCTGCCGATGCAAATGGGCGTGGAGACGGCGGTGGTTACGGAGCCGTTGAGCGCAAATCAGCGGGCAGGTCTCAAGCGTATTGAACAGGTAACGCCGCCGGCGGGCGGAGTGCAAGGCACGGGCGCGGCGTATACGTTGAGCCATCAGGCGAATGCCTCGTTCGCGGCGCTGAACGAGGTTCTGGCGAGTGGCGGGCAAGCGAGTTTCTATAAACCGGCGGCCGCGGCGGCGAATGGACTGGAGGCGGGCGCCATCATTGTCTCCGGTATCGAACGCGAACGTCTGGCCGCTATCGCGCAGAAACACTCGGTGGAAGCGCAGGCGATTGCCAAAGCGCCGGCGGAGTTGGATGCCACCAAGAAACCGCGTGTTGGGCTGTATCGCTCCTGGGTCGGCAACATCGACGAAGGATGGACGCGCTGGATTCTAGAAAATTATGGATTTGCGCCCATTACTTTGCGCAACGCGGATATTCAAGCCGGCCATTTACGCGACCGGTTGGACGCGATTATCATCCCGGATGCGGGCACCAAGCAGATCATGGAGGGTTTTGCGGTGGGGACGATTTCGGGCGAATATGCGGGTGGCATCGGCGATACGGGTGTGGAGGCGTTGCGCGCCTTCGTGCGCGGGGGCGGAACTCTGATCGCGTTTAATAATGCCTCACTGATGGCCATCGCGGCCTTGCAACTACCGGTGCAGAATGTGCTGGACGGCTTGAACGACGACCAATTCTATTGCTCGGGATCGCTTTTGCGCGTGGAACTTCGCGACATGAATCAGCCGGGTGTGTGGGGCATGCCGCGCGAGCCGATTGTGATGTTTGAGCGCGGCCCGGCGTTCGACACCAAGAGCGGATTTCGCGGCGTGGTGCTGGCGGCTTATGCGAAAGAACGAAATCCGCTGGCAAGCGGGTATCTGTTGCATCCAGAGCGGATACAGGGGAAGGCGGCGGCGCTGGAAGTTTTTGATGGCGATGGGCGGGTATACCTTTTTGGCTTCCGTCCGCAATGGCGCGGCCAATCGCATGGCACTTACAAGCTGGTGTTCAACGCAATTTACGATTCACCAAGCATGGCCAAGCCGAGTGCCTATCAGCATACGGCGGAAACTCCCAATGCGCCGCTCGATAGCTGGCGCGCCGCCACGGCCAAGGTGCATGAGGAACTGACGCCGCTGCTGGCGGAGAATCGAGCATTTCTGGCGGCGCGCGGTCCAGCGGCAATTGAGGCGCGCAACAAGCTGGCGGCGGCGCTCGATCAATTCGAGAAAGAGCGTATTGCCGAGGTGGACGATGCGGGCACGGCACTGGAAGAAGCGGCGCGCCGAAAAGCGGCGCAGTATGTGCGGCAATTGCGGCGTCTGGCTGCGGACCTGCGCGCCAAGGAGTTTGAGGCGTCGATGGATGCCGATGCTATCGCTGAACGCTACCGCTTGACGGCGCTGGAGCAGGAGATCAGCGCGCCGCCCGAGAAAGGTAAATGAGGACGGCGCGAGTTGCATCCCGCCCGCCCTTCTCTATACTTGAGAAGAGGTAGGCAGCATTGACAATCGATGAGCGGCTGGAATTTCTGTTGAAATCGACGGAATCGCTGCACGATAGCGTGCAAAAGAACACCGATCAAATTGCCGCGCTAGGCGGAAGGATTGACGCCCTAGGCGGAAGGATCGATGCCCTAGGCGTAAGAATCGACACTTTAGTTCACGTCGTCGAAATCGACGCTGAGAACATCCGTAGACTGGCCAATATTGCCGAAGCTCACGAACAACGTTCGGCATAGCTAATCCCGCACCTTCGCCCAGCGCGCTCTTGTTTCCTTATCGACTACCATGCAAGATGGTGTAATCGGTGACGTCTACTCCGCAACGGTTTGTTTCAATCCTGTTAGCAGCGATGCTCTCGGCTGCCATTCTTGCTGGACAGACGGTTGAGCCGCGGCGCATCACGCTTACCGAGGCGGTTGAGAATTCGCTGAAGAGCTATCCATCCATACGAGTATCCCAGGAGCAAATGAACGCTTCTGCCTCGGCGATCCAACTGGCGCGCACCGCTTACCTTCCCCGGGTAGACGCGCTGGCACAGTTCAATCGCGCCACGCGCAATAATGTTTTCGGTTTGCTGTTGCCACAGCCGCAAGGGAGCGTTATCCCCTCCATGTCGGGGCCGGTCATCGGCTCGAACAATTTAGGTTCGGTCTGGGGCAGCGCGCTGGGCGGGCTAGTCACGTGGGAGCCGTTCGACTTTGGTTTGCGCCGCGCAAATGTGGCCGTGGCAACGGCCGCGCGGCGGCAGGCGGAAGCTACCGTGAAGCGCACGGAGTTCGATGTGATGGTAGCGGCAGCCGATAGCTATCTAACGCTGGTGGCGGCCGAGCAGACCGTGCGGGCGGCGAAAGCGGGAGTGGATCGAGCGCAAACCATCGTGAAGACAACAAGCGCTCAGGTGAAAGCAGAATTGCGTCCGGGAGCGGATCAATCGCGCGCCGAAGCGGAACTGGCGGCGGCGCGCACGCAATTAGATCAAGCACGGCAAGCGGTGGATGTTTCACGAGCAACGCTGGCACAGTTTATCGGCACGGAGCCCACACAGTTGGCGGTGGATCCGGGTGGGTTGCTGCGGCTGCCCGCCGAGACTTCGCCGGCGGTTTTGAATATCGCGGCGAATCCCATAGCGCTTGAGCAACAGGCCGCCCTCGAACGGGCACGCGCTGAATTGCGCACACTCGAAAGAAGTTATTTTCCAAGATTCTATCTGCAAGGCGCGGCTTATGGGCGCGGTTCAGGAGCTGAGACAGACGGACAACGGTTGGGCGGCCTCAATGGACTGGCACCCAACGTCCAGGACTATGCGCTGGGCCTAAGCGTTACGTTCCCGCTTCTTGAATTGCCCGCGTGGCACGCGCGCGAAGCGTCGCAGAACGCCGAAATTCGCTCCGAGGAAGCGAAGGCCGCGCAAATAGCGGTGGATCTGAAGGCGCAGTGGAATCGCGCGGTGGCCATGTTGAACGGCGCGCGGCGCATTGCCGGCAACACGCCGCTCGAAGTTTCAGCCGCACGCGCTGCCGTCAATCAGGCAAGCGCCCGCTATCAGGCAGGCTTGGCAAACATTGATGAATTAGCCGAAGCGCAGCGGCTGCTCACACAAGCTGAAATCGACAACGTGCTGGCGCGCTTAGGCGTATGGCGCGGCTTGCTCGGCATCGCCAGCGCGGCGGGCGATATTCAACCGTTCGTAAACGAGGCGGCGCAGCCATAGCATGCGGCTGGTTCTGGCAGCTCTTTCGCGGCCCTTGACGGTGGTGGTCGCACTCATCGCAGTAGCATTGTGCGCGCTGCTGGCCTTGACACGCATGCCGGTGGATATTTTTCCGCAAGTGGGCGACCCCGCTATCTATGTGGCGCAGCCCTACAGCGGCATGGACCCGGCGCAGATGGAAGGCTACTTAACTTATTACTACGAATATCACTTCCTTTACATCACCGGCATCGATCACGTAGAGAGCAAGAGCATTCAGGGCGCGGCGCTTATGAAGCTCGTGTTTCATGAGGGCACCAACATGGCATCGGCGATGGCGGAGACCATCGGCTATGTCAATCGCGCGCGGGCGTTCATGCCGCCGGGAACGGTGCCGCCGTTTGTGACGCGCTTTGATGCGGGCAGCGTGGCGGTGGGCTTGCTGGTGTTCAGCAGCGCCACTCACACGCAGGGCGAGTTGCAGGATTTTGCGATTAACCGTGTGCGCCCGCTCTTCGCCACTTTGCCTGGAGTATCAGCGCCGCCGCCCTTTGGGGGCAATCAACGCACGATTGTCATCACGTTGAATCCAGATAAGCTGCAGCAGTATCAAATTTCGCCGGATGACGCTATTGCGGCGGTGAGTAAAGCCACGCTGGTCATGCCGTCGGGCAATATGTGGACTGGCAACCTGGAGCGCATTGCACGCACCAACGCGGCCCTCGGCGGCAATCTCGCGGAGTTACTGAGTACGCCCATACGCCCCGGCGCCGGCACCTCTGTTTATTTGCGCGACATCGGTACGATCGAGAACGGCACCGATATTGTCAGCGCCTATGCGCATGTGAACGGTAAGCGGACCGTGTACATACCGGTTACCAAACGGGCTGACGCCTCGACGCTGGCCGTCATCAACGCGGTGAAAGCGGCTATTCCCAGTTTCAAGAAAGCCGTGCCGGACGGCGTCGACGTGCGGCTGGAATTCGATCAATCGCCGTTCGTGAATAACTCGATACGCGGGCTGGTGATCGAAGGCTTGCTCGGCGCGGCGCTCACGGGCTTGATGGTACTCCTCTTCCTGCGCGACTGGCGCAGCGCGCTCATTGTCATTGTGAACATTCCGTTCGCATTGCTGGCGGCCGTGGTCATGCTATGGGTAGCAGGACAAAGCATGAATATTATGACTCTCGGCGGCTTGGCGCTGGCGGTTGGCGTGCTGGTTGACGAAGCGACGGTTGAAATCGAAAACATTCACACGCGCATGTTGCCGGGTGTGTTGCCCGGCGTGTCGCGGGCGCGCGCGGTAGTGGAAGCATGCAAGCGGACGGCCATGGCGCGCTTGCTCTCTATGTTCTGCATTTTGGCGGTATTCGTGCCGTCGTTGTTTATGGTGGGCGTAGGGCGGCAGTTATTCGTTCCTTTGTCGCTGGCGGTCGCGTTCTCCATGATTGCTTCCTATCTGCTCTCGAGCACTCTGGTTCCGGTCTTCTCAACCTGGTTAATGAAGGAAGGGCATTCCGGCGAAGAGCGCGCAGGATTTTTTGGACGCATGCGCTCGGCTTATGCACGCTATTTAGGCACGGCGTTAGCGGTGCGCTGGCCGCTAGTGATTCTTTACTTAGCGGTGAGCATTGGTTTGCTTTGGATTCTGTTGCCGCGCATGGGCGCCGAGATTTTTCCCGACGCGAATGCCCCGCTCATGCGCCTGCGCATGCGTGCGCCCACCGGAACCCGCATCGAAGTAACGGAGCGCATGCTGCTGCGCGCGCTCGCCGTGCTTAATCGCGAAATAGGGCCGGACAAGGTCGAAATCACCAGCGATTTTCTCGGCCTGATTCCCTCCAGTTATCCGGTGGATCTGATTCACCTGTTCACCAGCGGGCCGCAGGAGGCGATTATTCAAGTGGCCATGAAGCCGGCCGCGCCGCGCGGCGAAGCGCTACGCGAGCGATTGCGCTCCAGCCTGCAAAAGGAATTGCCGGAATGCAAATTTTCATTTGAAGCGGGCGACATTGTGACGCAAGTGATGAGCTTCGGCTCGCCCACGCCGGTGGAAGTGGCAGTGCAGGGAATCAGCCTGCAAGACGATTACAAATATGCGCAAAAAGTGCACGACCAACTCGCGAAGCAGCCGTTCCTGCGCGATTTGCAGTTTGCGCAGGCAGCCGATTTTCCCACGCTCGATATAAATATCGATCGCGAACGCGCCGGCCAGTTTGGCTTGACCATGGCGGACGCGGTTCGCTCCGTGGTGCCGGCGACTTCTTCTTCACGCTTCATCCAGCCGAATTACTGGCGCGACCCGAATTCGGGAAATGCCTTCCAGATTCAGGTGCAATTGCCGCAGAATCGCATGCAAAGCGTGGAGAGCGTAGGGAACGTGCCGGTGATGCAGAACGAACGTGGCGACACGCGGCTGATTGATATTGCATCCATGAAATTAGGCACCATGCCGGGTTTGATTGAGCGCTATAACGGCCAGCATGTGGTGAGCTTGACGGCAAATCTGCACAATATAACGCTGGGCGAAGCAGCGAAAAAAATGAATGAAGCGATAGCCAGAGTGGGCGATGCGCCGAAGGGAATCAGCGTCAGAATGCGCGGCGAAATTCCACCGTTGGAACAAACGCTTGCAGGCTTGCGGATTGGTTTGCTGCTGGCCGTACTGGCGATTTTTCTTTTGCTGGCGGCCAATTTTCAATCTATGCGGCTGGCACTGGCGATTGTGTTAACGATTCCTGCCGTGCTCTGCGGCGTTATGCTGATGCTGCTGGCAACAAGCACAACGCTCAACGTGCAGTCGTTTATGGGCGCGATTATGGCGATGGGAATTGCCGTCGCGAATTCGATATTACTGGTGACTTTCGCCGAAAGCGCGCGGCGCGAAGGCCGCACCTATCTGGAAGCGGCGCAAGAGGGCGCCACTGGCAGAATGAGAGCCGTCCTGATGACCGCGGCGGCCATGATGGGCGGCATGTTGCCGATGGCAGTTGGATTCGGGGAAGGCGGTTCGCAAGCCGCGCCGTTGGGCCGCGCGGTGATTGGCGGCTTGCTGGTTTCCACTTTCACGACCTTGACAATTTTGCCCGCCATCTATGCGATTCTCCAGCGCCGCGCCGGAGCAAAATCGCTGTCTTTGAATCCGCTTGATCCGGAGAGCCGATATTATGAAGCGCTTTAGGTTGTTAGCGGCCGCGTATGTTCTTTCACTGGACGCGGGCTGGGCGCAAAAGGTTGAACTGACACCGGTTATTTCGAAAGAAATTTCACAAAGCATCGACTTGCCAGGCGAATTTCAACCATTTCAAAGCGTGGAGATTCACGCCAAGGTGCGCGGTTATGTCGAGCGCGTAATGGTGGATCGCGGCAGCGTGGTGAAGCGCGGGCAACTGCTGGCGGTGCTCGCCGCTCCCGAGATGAAGGCGCAACTGGCCGAGGCGGAATCCAAGGTGCAAGGGGCCGAGGCTGAGCGCTTGCAGGCGGAAGCACAACTTGCCGGTGCGCAAAGCACTTATGACCGGTTGAAAAAAGCTTCGGAAACACCAGGGGCGATTTCGGGCAATGAGTTGATTCAAGCCGAAGAACAAGTGAAGGCGGCGCAAGCGGCCGTCGAGGCGAAGCGCCGGGCGAAAGCCGCCATGGAAGAAAACGTCAGTGCGCAGCAAGATCTCGAATCGTATCTGCGAATTACCGCGCCGTTCAGCGGGATTGTAACGCAGCGGCTGGCGCATCCCGGGGCGCTGGTTGGGCCGGGTACCGATCCGGTTTTATTAGTGCTACAGGAAGTGGCGCACTTGCGCTTGGTGGTGGCCGTGCCTGAGCAAAATGTCGCCGCGATTGCGATGGGCGCGCAAGTGGAATTCAAGGTTCCCGCTTATCCGCAGCGAACATTCACGGGGACGGTGGCGCGCGTGGCCCATTCACTTGATGAGAAGACCCGCACCATGGCGGTTGAGATGGATGTGTTCAATCGCGATGGCGCGTTAGCGCCGGGCATGTATCCGGCGGTGAAATGGCCGCTGCGGCGCGAAAAGCCGTCCTTACTCGTGCCGAAAACCAGCGTGGTGACGACCACCGAGCGCACCTTTGTCATCCGCGAACACGCTGGCAAAGCGCAATGGGTGAATGTCGCCAAGGGCATGGCAGACGTTGATTTGATTGAAGTTAGCGGCGATTTGCAAGCTGGCGACAGGGTGGTCCGGCGCGCCACCGACGAGAGTCGCGAAGGTACCAATCTGAAATAGTTGATTTCAATACCCTAATTCAGATAGACTTTGGTCTATATGAGATTTGGTCTCTTTCTCCTCTTGCCGCTCGTGGCGGCGGTACCCCTTTTAGCGCAGGATGACATCACCACGCAGAACGCCGGAAGTGGCTATGGCGGCGGCTTCATCACGGGACCGGCGTCCAACCCGCTCAGTTTTCTGAACGGTCCTGCTTATCGCACGTTCGGTCAAACGTCACCCTACGATTTTCCGGATTTTCACCCTGCTTCGCTGTTAGACGACCAACTGCCGAGTTGGATCTGGTTTGGCTGGGAAGAACGCTTCCGCTATGAGGGTTATCACGACGGCAGTTTCAAGCTGCATAATAACGATTCCTATATTCTGCTGCGCTCGCGGCTGCAATTGAACATCAAGCCCACGTCGTGGTTCAAGCTTGTCTCGCAGTTGCAGGATGCACGGCCGTTCATGCAGAAACCGCCATGGGATCCGCCGAATCTGAACGCCTGGGACCTGAAACTGGCTTACGGGGAATTTGGCGACCCGGAAAAGCACTGGATCAGCCTGCGCGTCGGGCGTCAGTTGATCAATTACAACAACACGATCATCGCCAACTCGGAATGGCGCGATCAAGCGCGCTCCTATGACGCAGTAGTGGCGAACCTGCACCATGATCGGTATCGCTTAGGGCTGTTTGGCGCGTCTGTCGTTGTTCCGCTGGCGGAAGGAATTAGTCATCATCAGGAAGGAAACAACATATATGGCGCTTACGGCGGCATTGACCGTATCATCCCCAACTCGGTGCTGGAGCCCTTCGTGCTTTGGCGCGTTCAGCCGAGCGTGGCCGTTGAAACCACGGCTAAAGTAAAAACCGGCAAGCAGGACGAATGGGCTTATGGCGTGCGCTTCAAGGGCGTCACGCTGAAGAGCCTGGATTATTCGGGCGAATGGATTGGCGAGCGGGGCAGCGATGGGTCAAATGTGATTCGCGCCAAAGCGGATCAACTCGGCTTCGGGTATCGAATCGACCGCGTCTGGTGGAAGCCGCGCGTGTTCTGGCAATATGACTACGCGTCAGGCGACAAGCATCCCAGCGACGGCGAACATGGCACGTTCGACACCATGTATCCTACCGCGCACGACCGCTTTGGCCTGACGGACCAGTTCGGCTGGCAGAACATTATTTCCGAGCGCGCGGGCTTGACGATAGAACCGCGGCACCGCTGGACGGTGACGGGGCAGTATTTGGATTTATGGCTAGACAGTGCGACGGACGCGCTTTACAACACCTCGGGAGGATCGATTGTACGGGATAGCAAAGGCAAATCGGGTACGCACATCGGACAGGAGTTCGATGCGTATACGTGGTATGAGTTGAACGCGCATGTGAACGTGGGTGTGGGGGTTGGTCATCTCGAAGGGGGAGAGTTCCTGCAGCATCTGACGAAAGCGCCTAATTACAACGCGCCTTATTTCGCGATCAACTTTAAAGACAGCGGGAAGCCGACGCGTTAAGGAACACGCCGGCTCGTTGTCAAATTAGAATTTCGGCATCGCGCCAGG
>Ga0302140_10010551_pt1 | contig 11410 bp, 8 predicted proteins | sample I_Bog_E1_1_FD_202095 | JGI IMG/M metagenome (GOLD analysis project Ga0302140, IMG submission 202095) | Peat permafrost microbial communities from Stordalen Mire near Abisko, Sweden - I_Bog_E1_1 | ecosystem: Environmental > Terrestrial > Soil > Wetlands > Peat | place: Sweden: Abisko, Stordalen...
CTTTTATATGATAATTAGGATTTTTTTTTTTAAATGCTTACATTTCCAAGGGCAGTGATAAGTCCTTTTTTATCACCAAAGTGATATTCACGATGTCGCCTTTGACGTTATTAATCATTTGATTTGTCAAAGTTTTGACATTAAAATTTTGTTCTACTTCTTTTAAAAGTAATAATTTTTCCTGAGTCAATTGATTTTGATTCATTATAGGCTGCCCATAAATATCAACGTTGGTATTAGGAGGATAATACCCCTTGTTTGCTTGTTGTTGACCATATTGATAATTATAGGGATTTTGATAGGGGTGGGACATCGCTTGCTATCAGAAACTTTATTTGAAAATAATTAATTATAAAAACCTCAAATTTTTTTTTTTTTTTATTTTCCCAAAAACAGCTTTTAATTTAAATTTTTTTTTTTGATTTTTCTATTTTTTAAAAATTAACTACAAAACAGGAATAAATGGAAACAAGTATATTATTATTTTTTGTTTCTTAAAAGAAATTATATGTGTTTTTAAAAAGACTTTATCAAGCAAGATGTTATGGATTTGCTTCTAACCTATGAATTTAATTTGAAAAACGATTTAGAAGCCTTGCAATTGTGCCTAAAAAGCATGAGTACATTAAGTTTTTATTAACCAAAGACTCATAATTAAATTTACTAGATAGCTCAGATAGCATTCTGGAAGATAACAAGACGAAATTGGAATTTGTGATAGAAAATCTTATTGAAAAAATTGAAAATGAAATCATTCTTTATCGTGAAGAACGAAAAAAAGTTGTTTGTTTCATTCCTTTGAACTTTTTTTGAATTTTCTGTGATAGATCAGCAGAAATGAGAAAAGTGACATAGATTTTGTCAAAATCAGATATAACAAGCTGGTGTTGCAAATTGAAAAGGTTTTTTTGATTTATTTAATCTAATGGAATTTTTTGAGAAAGATTTTTTCAAGCAATTCCACATTTTCTGAAATTTGCAACAAGTTGCCTAAAAGGGCCGATCAACAAGCATCAAAATATACAATGGCAAAAGAAAACAACAATTTTCTGGAAAAAGAAAACTCTGAAAGGAATTTCAATTCAAAAAATTACACCTTCAAACAATCAAATTTAAACACTCCTAACACTTTAAGGAGTTTATCAAATAATTCCTTGAAAGAAAAACAACAGACAAAAATTCAAAAACCCTTTCGTCCTCAACCTCCTCTTGATTATAAAAGTTACAAATTAATTTTTAATCATTTTATTTTCTTTTTAAAAGCCAAAGAGTTCATTAAAAAGGAATTAATTTCCCTGAAGGAATTAATGATTGAACTGAAACAAAAAATGGAAAACCACACTCATGATGAATATGGTAATTTAATAATTTAAAGAATTTTGGAAAATGTGTGTGTAATGAAAGAAAGCGAACTAAATAATTTGAAATCCGACAATATGAAAATATATTCTGACTACAAACTGATCAAAAGAGATAACACCGAAATAATGCATTCCTTGCACAATTTGAGTTTTTTTTTTAATGAGAAAATTTTTTTCATTTTCAAAGTATTTTTTAAGTTAAAAAAGCAGACAATATCACTTCCGACAATAAAACATTAAGAAACGAAATCAACAATTTGAAAAAAAACATTAAATTCGACATCAGAGAAGAAACCCAAATTTCCAAAAAAACGATTAAAGAAAGAGAGGAAAATGTTGAAAAGCCTAGAAGAATGTTATTAAATGAGAACAACATTCGAGAATTTGAGAAGGATATGTAAATTTTTTTTTTTTTTAAATTCAAAAAATCATCTACATTTAACAGGCTCTCGAGTTGGGCGATAAGGAAATTGCATGATGGTTAGAGAAAAAAATTAACAAATATTTATATAGAAATGAGATTTTTTTTTGTTTCTTTTTAAAAAAGACTTTGATGCTTCAATTTTTTTAATTTAAAGCGTGCGCTGAAACTCCGAAATTTATTTATTTCTTAATGGAATAAAAGACTTGTTCGTGTTTGAAGTCCAAATGCATGTCCTTGGTGGTGAGTTTCTTATAAACAGAGCAAATCATTTCTGTTCTATCTTCTAGAATTTCCTTATCAGCGGCATCCAAGGTGCTTAAGAAGAAAAATTCAAAAAAAATGAGTTAAAAATCAACAATTTAAATATTTTCGCCTTACACTTTGTAAAACTTGCTGCCATCGATTCTGCATCTGATTCTTTTCGCAATGATGGTGCCAGGAAGGACCAAATCATCCAAAATGCCTTCATGAACTGCAGTCAAGGTTCTGCTTCTTGGTTTCATCTGCGATTTGTGAGTTTTGACCCATTTGGATTGGATGTTTCTCTTGGCGATGAAGAGCACGCTGGTCTTGAGCTTCTTTTCCACATCCAAGATGATTTTTTTGTGCACCTTTTGCAATAATTTTAAGCACACAAATGGCACAAAAATCAAATAGATGGTCTTGGTCTTGCCCTTGGAGAGAGTCACTTCCACTTCCTTGACGGAATCCAGGTTGAATTCTTTAAGATCGGTTTTCAGCTCCGAGGAAGAGTTTTCTAAATCCAATAGGATGGTGCCCACTTGTTCTTCGATCTTGCTGAGTGGTTTCTATTGGGATAAAGAAGGGGTTAGAAATGAGTTTTTTTTAGTAAGTAGTTAAACATCTTTGCGCTTCCAAAATTTGTTTGATGCCATGGAGAGTTCGAGAGAAGGGTGTGAGATTTAGTTTTCTTTTTATTAAAAAAGATTTAATTTCTTTAGGAAAACAAGCTTTTTAAAATGAGGAAATTAAAATAATTTCAAAAGATAAGATTTAATTTATTTAGGCTCGATTAATAAATTTATGCATTTATATATGATTTTCGTTTTTTTTTTTAAATTTCAAATTCATAATTTCGTTTTTCCTGCTTTTTCCTCCTTTGAGGCAAATTCACCGGTGAATCCATTTTTACATGATATAATTCATTGGAATTTTCCTTCTTATCAAGGTCCGTGGACTTTCATTAAATAATATTTTAAATTCGTGGAAAAAAAATTTGCTTTTTTACTTTTTGTCTTAAAAAGTCTTCAAAAGAGATCCTTTTTTTTTTGCTTGGGTCTTTGCTGTCATCAGAACCTTGAGAACTTGATTTTCTAGGTCGACCGGAAAAGAGACGCTCTAAATTAAAAGCGACTTCAGCATATTTCCCTAATTTTCCTAAAAATATATTAATGTTTTTGAAATTTAAAAAAGCCAAAATTCTGAACTATATTTATCAATTTTTGGAATAGGCGGTTCTTTTTTAAAGGCCAAGACTTCTTCCAGATTAAGAGCGATTTCTGCATATTTTCCCAATCGGCCTTTTATTCGTTTTAAATATCAAAAAAATATTAAAAAATACTAAATTTTTTATTTTTGTCTGGACTTTTCTGTTTGATTTCGAGACTTTCATAAGTAGTTTGCATGTTTTGTGACAGGGTAGATTCATAAGCAGAATCACTTACTTCAATTTTCTTTTGTGAAGCATGAGAAATCATTGCTATTTTAGGTTGCATAGGTGCTATAAAATCAAGGCATGAGGTGGTTTGTCCCTCTATATGTGGATTTTCTTGGGATGTTAACTGGGAAACTTCAAAAGGCAATGGAACTTTTACTATGTCGGCATTTGAAAATCGGAAAGTGCTTCTTCGGTCCAAGGAATCATAAATATAATCAGGAAAATCTTCAGTTCCTCTTCTTGATGATGACTCTTCATTCTTTTTGGGAGTATTTTTCGTGGGTGAGTCCAATAAAACTAGAGGATTTTCATTCTCATTGGAATCAGAATGAGATTTTTGGGATACATTCTCTTCATTTTGTTCATTTTTAGTTTCATTTTTCTTGAGTTCTTCAATGTGTTCTTCTTTGACTGTGAATTGTTCATTATTATCTTCATTTATTAATTTCTCTTCTTCTTCTCTCAAAGTTCCAATTTCATAATTTCCTTCATCATGATTTTTTTCTTCTAAAAAAATTTTATTTTTTATTCTATAAGTTTTTTACTTTTATTCGATTTTGACTGGTTTTTTTCGTCTTTAAAAATTCTCATTTTCATTTGGTTTTTCTTCTTACGTATCATCGGAGAAAATTTGTCCCAATTCTCCTGTTTTTTTTCTAAATGATTTTCTTCCTCTTTTTCAACTTTTATCCTTTTTTCTTCAGCTCTTTTTTGTCTCAACAATGAAAAATAATTCCTCTTGTTATGATTTTTCGGTTCTTCCTCAAAACTTTCATCTTTTTCTTGATGAGTTGTCTTCTCATGATTTTTGGCTTTATTTTGTCCTTTGAGTTTGCTGAAATATTTTTTTTTCCTTTTATATCTATGCAAAAAATTTCCCCATTTTTCCTCTATTTGTAATTCAGCTCGTTTTTTCCTATTTTGTTCTCGAATATTCGCATAAAGTTTTTTGCCTTTTCTTTTCAAAGGCTCAAAACTTATCCATTTCATCATATTTTTCTTCTCTTCCAAAGTTTTTTCTTCAAGATATTCTTTATTTTTCCTTTGTTTCCTGAGATTCCTTAATTTCTTAAAATAATTAATGCCCTTTGCTTTTCTTGCGACATCAATAGACTCCTTCCCCTTAAATTCATTTTTTTCTTCTTCTATTTCGCTCAAACTTTCCCCTTGCCACGAAACAGGAGGCAAATTCGCCTCTTCGAACACTATGATCTTCGATTCATCAAAACTCTGTTTTTGGGAGGCTCTTGGATCGAAATTTTGAACTTTTGAGCCCTCGGAATTGTTTTCGTAATCCACTGAAATTCTTGTAATTTTCACAAAATCTGACTTTGATTTGGGTTTGTTTTCTTCCCTATCATTGATTTTTTCGATCTCTAAATTCAGGTTGGAATTGGAATCACGGAAGGCATTCATTGAATTTCGGGTTGGGCAACTGACTCTATTTATTTTTTTCATTTCGACTTGTTGTTTTTCTTCTAATTTGGCCATTTTCAAAAAGTCATCGTCTAAGCTTAAAATCTGTTGATTTTCAGGTATTTCATTGATTTCTGATTGGCTGCCAATTTCGCATTGAACCTTTTCGAGTTTTTGGCTTGAAAGATCGAGATTGTGATGTTCTGAGTTCAATAAAGTATTGTTGATAAGAGGACTATCAAGACTTTTGGATTTCTTTCTTTTCGCTATATCATTTTCTTCTGAGGAGATCATTTTTACTATATTGGCATTTGGATGTGATGCGACCATTTGTTTTTCATTATTATCAGAGAAAATTGATGGTAGATCATGCATAGAGAGTTCCTTTGTTAAAGGTTCACTTTTCTTTTCAGAGTTCTCAGGCTTTGATGTTTTTTCATCATTTTTATTTCCTCTGTTTATATCTTTAAGGAAATCTTCCTTAAAAATCACAGAGTCATTTTCAGTGCCGTTGAGAGAAATCGACCGAGTATATGGGAAATCCCAATTTTTACCGTTTATACTGGTGCTGGATTTCAAGATTTTCTGTTGTTTGAAAGGGATGGAAACCACTTGCCTGACTCCTAAGATAGCATTGACATCATGCATGGGGCTGTTTTCAATGGAGGTCTGGACATAATTGGATTTTTTTAATAAATCAATGACATCTGCAAATAATTTCTCGCTTTTTAAAGTATATTCACTCTTCATCTTTTCTTCATTCGCCTCAGTGATGATGTCAGAGGCTTTTTTGAGCAAATTGGAAAGATGATCGTTGTCATTGTTATTTCCCAGCTCCATTTCAATGGGAGATTCATGTTTAAACAAAGGAGGAAGCACATTGATCTTGACTTTTTTTTCTGGAGAAAATTTGGATGGACTATTTTTGTTGAAATCAAGGATCGGTTTATAAGTGAAATCATTTTTCTGTTGATATGATGGTTCATTGTAATTTTTCGGGATATATGTGTTTTTGTCATTTTCATGATGGTCGTTAATAAATTGAGAATTGACTAAAGTTGGAGGAGCGATCGAAGTTTTCTCAAAATCAAAAGGTTTAAAATGATCAGGGGAAAAAATTGAGTAATTTTCCATTGGTGAATAAAGTTTATCATCAATGATGGTGTTATTTATTGGGACATATGTTTTTTTCGTAATATCAGACATATTATGATCAATGACTTCGGAATTCATTAAAGATGAACTAGGCTTGTGAAATTCGTTTTTTTCAAAATCATATGGCTTATAGTTGGAATATGATGAGAAATTGTTATTATATTGAGGATATTTATCATTAGGAGGATAATTATCATTAGCGATCACTTTTTCATTCGGTTTTTCATAAAGGAAATCTTTCTTTGACACCTCAAAAGTATTTGTTGATTCCATTGGTCTAAACGAAAAAGTCATGTTTTCATTTGCTTTCGGGGTCATTTTGCCTTTGTTCATATATAAGCAACGAGGGGTCTCTTGTTTCAATTCCTTTGTCATTGTATTGTCTAAAGTTTCTACTTTGAGAAATGGATTAGGGAGAATCTTCTTTTTTTGGCTTTCTTGTTTATTGTCATAAGTGTATTGTGACAGACCTATTGATGGTTTTTCTAGACTCACTGGAGTCCCTTCTTTATATGGAGAACTAAAACTGGCTTCAACTTTCACAGTGTAATTCTGAGGCTCATATAAATTCTTATGCTGGGAATTTGATTGATCAGAATAATTATAAGGCGAGCTGGTTTGGTAATAGGGCTTATAATCGTCAAATGTGTAAAGTTTTTCTTTAATTTCAGGAGGGGATTCCAGCTTTGTGCTATAATTTTGAAATGATGACCCTCCAGAAACTTCAAATGGAATTCCAGATTTTTCATATTTTTGATGAGATGGCTGAATTTCATCCTCAAAGGTAAATAGTTTAGCATTACTTTTTTTTTCGCTTTCGGTTCTGGTTTTGTAAACATCAAAATTTTGAGAAACATCAAAATTTTCTGAAATTTTGCTATTGAATTCTTTTAATGTGAAAGGCTCAGCATACATCTTAGAGAAATCTGTCTCTCCATTCATCGGGGCTAGGTTTTTCGGAACGAACATATTTTCTTTGCTTGAGGTTCTGTCCAAAGAGGAATTCTCATAAAACTTAAAAAGGTATTGCTCGTAAAGGGTTTCCGGTTTGGCGTTAGCATAGAAGTTAGTGTTTTTGAAAGTGCTATCAGAATCGAGATGGTGAGCACTTTTTTCTTGATCTCTTTTCTTTTTTGCAAACTTTTGTTTGGATGCTTGACTTTTGCTATGATGAACATAGAAATAATTTGGTAAATTATGCTCTGGATTGACGGGGGCTGGATTTTTGGGCTCTGAATTGTAGTTTTCAGAAATTTCATTACTTTGAAATGAAGATTGGCTGCCTCCGTTTTGGAAACATTTGTTATGCATGAAATTGCATGTCTTTTTAAGGAAATAAAAGAAGGTTTGGAAAAGGTCTTACCTGATTCGAGGACGATTCAGGGAAAGAATTATTAGCATTGGCATTTCCCATTTTAAGCAAACAGATAAAAAATAAATGTGTTTTTCAGTTAATAATTATTATTTTAAATGCAATTTTTTTGAAAAACCAACATGTTTATCCATTTGATTTTTTTTTTCTAATGGAAAAAAAATTTGGAGGCACGGATATATTTTTTCATTTTTTTCGGTTTTAATTAATAAAAGCTTTTATGTAATAATAATGTAATTTTCATTTTTCTTGGAAATTTTTTGAAATTTATCTTAAATTTTGTTTTTCTTTTTTTTAAATAACTTTATTTAAAAATTTGGCATAAAACTCGTGGAACCACCAAATCGGAATTTTGGTCTAAATTTCCGCTGAGAGATTGAACAATCATATCTGATTTTTCTTCATTTTCCTCAAAAAGTGACAATGCTTTCTCATAATATCCTTGAGCATCCTCGTCATTTTTTTGGTTATATTTCAAAAACTCCGCGTATTCGCAACACAGATCTCCTTCTATCTCATTATTATTGGTTGTTTTCTTCATAAATTCGAAAGCCTTTTTAAAATATGACTCTGCCTTTTTGCTTTCACCTGCAAATCTCCAGAATAAGCTAGCTAAATTTTGATATGAAGCAACAATTTTTATATGATTTATTCCATAATAATCCTTATAAATTTGTGTGAGTTCCAACAGAATATTTTCACATTCTGCATATTCTTCCACAAGCAAGAAAAGAAGAACATTTCTTTTGCGAAGTTCAGTCTTTTCTAAAAATTCGCAACCTTGAATTGTTTTTTTCAAAGGTTTGATCATTTGAATGACCGTTGGTTTGAAAATTTTGGCCATGTTTTGAATTTGCCTTAAATCTGTATTTTGTAATTGAGTTATTTCTGCATATGCCAATTCTCCTCTTAATATATCTATCCAAGGATTTTTGAAATTGTTTTGATCATATAACATCACTTCTTCCTTTAAGAGATCTTTAAATTTGACAAAATTTAATCCCGAAAAACAACAAATTTTGATCAATTGTTTATGAATGAACTCAATAATCGCTAAATTCTTATCAACTGTGCTCATCAAAGCATCTTTTGCCTTTCTATAAGATTTTTCGGCCTGTTCAAAATTATTGATCTCATAATAATCATCACCTAACATTAAACACACCTTTCCATATTCTTCATGGGTTTTTCCATATAAAGAAAGACATAGTTTTTCTGCTTTTTCATGCCATTCAACTGCTTCTTTGCATTTTGCCAAATAGTCTCTTTGACATATTTTTCCTTTTCCTATGAAACTCTTCAATTGGAAATCTGTGTTTTTGAACTCAGGAGCTTTTTCCTCTTCTAAATTCAAACATTCATTTATTAATTCCTCAGCCTTCTCCAAATGATAAATGTTGAAATATGCTTCAAAATATTCTAATTTCTTTTCTATATTTTTGTCATTGCCTTTTTTCCGATCTCTCTCTTCCTGATAATTTTTAATGTATGATTTTTCGTCTTCAGGTTGAATTCCATTTTTATCCTGCAAACTTATCAAAATTTCTTCATAACTTGGTCTCTTATTCGGATCTTTATCAACCATTCTCATTAATATCTCTTTAAGATCATCATCATAGATAAATGATGGGTCACCCAGCAAATGAAGAATTAGAATGCCCAACGAATAAACATCGGCTTTGAAGGGATTGTAAAAAGAAGCTTGACTTTCTTTTATTAACATTAGAACTTCAGGCGATGCATATCTTTTAGTAAATCCACGAATTTGATCGGTCATTTTTATTCCTTTAGCCAATTTACATCCTATCCCAAAATCAGAGATTTTGTAAATATAACGACCTTTATTGGATTTATCCTCAACAAGAATGACATTCTCAGTTTTGAGATCCCTATTTGCAATACCATTCTCCTCCAAAATTATCAATTGATCCAAGAATGATTTGAATAAATAGAAAACGTTTGGCAAATTATAATATTTCCTAATACTTAGTATTTCCTCCAGATTGATCACCCCTGATTCCATGATAAGATTCAAAGATCCGATTTGATTTCTGTCTCTGAAAAGGCCGAGATATCTCAAAAATTGGTTTTTTTTATTAATTGCTTCGACATTCTTCATTAAATTATCTTCTAATATAATGTCTTCTAATTCTTCCTCTGGTTTTTTGTAAATTTTTATTGCCAGAAATTCTCCAGTTGCTTTTTCATATGCTTTTACCACTTTTCCAAAGTGTCCTTTTCCCAAAAATTCAAGTTTTGTAATGTTATCAAAATCAAAAAAAGGGTAGTTTGCATTTGGATTAAAATTATTGTCATTATTTTTATTTGAGGTTGTTTTTTTGGAAGTTCTCACTGTTAGGTTCGGAATTTGAATTTGAGTAATTTCAAAATGGCCAATAAATGAATCTAGAAGAGAAATGTCAACAATGCGTTAATAATTAATAATATAACTTTGGATTTGTTGAATAATGGCTTCGCTAAGGCAGTGTCCACAAAATTGGCATTTGAACGTTGCATTTTCGCTCTCTATTGGATTTCTAGAAAATTGCTTATGAACGTTTGTTAATGCCTGATCATTTTCAAAAATGTTTGTTTTCTTTGTCGTTTCCTTTTCCATTAAAATTTTTTCAAGAATGAAATAAAAAATATATATATTTTTTTTTATAAGGAGCCCATTATTTGGCAAATTTTAATTATTAATTATTAATTAATTATTAATTAAAATAAATAAAATCAATTTTCTAATAAATCGCTAAATATTGATGAGTTTCTTCTAAAAAAATAAAAAAATTTAGCTTTTAAATTAAAGTTTTTTTAATAAAACCAAAAATAACAAACAAACATGAGCAGGAAAAAAAATAGAGAGCGAATTCCGTTAACGAAGGATTTTTTTAATTATTCACGGTCCAACATTTTTAATACCATAAATTATAACATTGGCGGCGTCTTCAACCTTTCCAATAATCTTCCAAACACCATTTTTTCATCTCAGAGGAAAGATTTGCATGAATTGCAAGAAAAATATTTTCTTGGCGACTTATCTCACAATAGTGGCCAATTCCAAGTTTTAAAAGACGAACATTCTGAAACCCGATATAAAGATAATGAAGAAATCGATCTAAATTCGGCTTCCAAAGATCGATTTTTTTATATCAAGACAAAAGACAATTCCAACATAGAAGTAAATGTTAAGCATGTGACAAATTTCTGCATTTTAGACCTCAAAAAATTTGTCTTTCCTAAGATTTGTGAAGAAAAGAACATTAGATTGATTTTCAACGGGAGATTGGTGAATGACAATGAGATGATTACAAGTTTAAATCTAGATTCTGGTGCTTTTATTCATGCTTTTATCTCTGATAAGGTTGAGAAACGAGAACGAACAATTACAAATACTTCAAACAATGAAGCTCAAAACCAAGCAAATTCAATTAGAGGATTTGAAAGATTAAAAGATGTCGGAATAGCTCCAGAAGATATCATTTTACAAAAATTTGCCTATCATTCTCATTTTGTTATGATTCAAAAAGAACCACAAATAGAGTTTAGTAATTTGGTCAATAGGGAAGATGAATGGTATGGAATGAATATAGAAAAGATCACAAGTGTTGAAACGAATGTGAATTGGTTTAGAAATTATGATTTTAATGGAGAGGCAGACCCCGAAAAAATAAAGCCAACTACAGGTTGTTTTTGGCTTTTTTTATGTTTTTTATTGGGTTTTTTTTGCACAATTGCAATTACACCTTTCCTTTTCGCCCGAAGACTCAATGTAAAAATTAAAGAAGCTTTGATAATAGGTCTAATTTGTAAAATGTTTTACATTTGCTTAGTTTATTTAGTAATTAAGGAACTAAGGTTTATTGTTTAAAGGAAAATTTCAAATTTATTAAAAGCTTTTGAATTTGAGGAGGATGAAGAATGAATTCATTTTTAACCTTTAATTTTCAAACATTAAGAATTAATTATAAATTTCCTATATTATTCATTAATTCTCTTTTTTA
>Ga0302140_10010557_pt1 | contig 11406 bp, 5 predicted proteins | sample I_Bog_E1_1_FD_202095 | JGI IMG/M metagenome (GOLD analysis project Ga0302140, IMG submission 202095) | Peat permafrost microbial communities from Stordalen Mire near Abisko, Sweden - I_Bog_E1_1 | ecosystem: Environmental > Terrestrial > Soil > Wetlands > Peat | place: Sweden: Abisko, Stordalen...
CTTCGACAACGTAGTTATGACACAGAAATGACGGCCTTTCCAGCTATTTCCTGCTTCCCGACTCACCCAAACCGACAATCGGCCTGTGAGATATCCGGGCTAAGCGAAGAAAATCCCCGTGAAATGTAATCCACTTCCATGAAAGTCTTCGGTCAAGCGGGTTGCCGGGTTTTGTGCTTGGTATCGACGCCACCTGGGTTAGCAGGAAGGTAAATTAGAATCTCGAATACCTTGGAGTGGAGCAGGGTAGCCGCACAGTTGCGCAAAAATGGCGGCTGGTTGGGTTCAACTCAAATTCTTCGAATCGAAAGATGCGATTTGCTGTGGGCGACCCAGGTGATTTTCACATTTTTTCGCAAGTTTTCAGGAATGTTTTCCGACCGATTCGAGACGCGCAATTACTATTTGCGCTTAACTGGGGATCAAGCAGGTGGAGGCATCGCCAAGGTCCGAGGAGTAGGCAGGATCATCATTTCGCTTCGAGCGTGGCCTCGTATCGAGCGATTCGAATAGACAGGTGAAAAAGGAGACAGTTCTATGCAAGCATTGAGAGATTCATTGTTCATGGGCGCGCGGTTTGGCTCGACCTTGGCCGCTTTGTTGACTTGGATTGCTTTTGTAATGGGTGTATCCGCGCGGCTACCCGCACAGACCGGAGCTGAGGCGGCGGCGGCGCAAACAGAACTGTCGACTGTTCCAGTTGTTCCTCAGCAGGTGCGCTATGTGGGCAAACTGGTCACGCGCGCCGGCGACACGGTGGAAGCCGTTTTCCGCATCTACACGACTGAGCAGGGCGGCGATCCGCTATGGAAAGAGACACAGCGAGTGACCATTGCGGAAGATGGTTCGTACACAGTGCTGCTGGGCAGCGAGAGCACGAACGGCCTGGCGCAGGCGGTGTTTGCCGGCGGCGCGGCTCGTTGGATGGGTGTGAGCGTTGAACGGGGTGCCGAGCAAGATCGCGTTCTGCTTTCAAGCGTTCCATACGCGATGAAGTCGGCGGATGCCGAGTCGCTGGCCGGTCACGCGGCCTCGGATTTTGTGACTCAGGAACAACTGGCCCAATTGACTCAATCGACCGGGCGGCAAGGAACTTCGGCAGCCGCGCTTGAGCCGCTCACGTCCGGCACCTTGACAGGCGCTGGCACTGACGGTGCGATTCCCCTATGGACTGGGACGCAGATGCAAGGGAACTCTGAAATAACTCAGGTGGGTTCAGACATCGGAATTAACATGGCCTCCCCGGGTGCGACATTGGACGTGGGCGGGTCGGAAAATGTCGAGGGAATTCTGACACTTCCCGCGCAGGCCCCTGCGACCGCCTCGGCAGGCCATCGTTCGCAGCTGTTGGAATTCACGGATAGCGCCTGGTCGTCCGCAACCGGCAAAGCGGCCGCACAGACCTGGAGACTTTACGCCACAGATTCTGGCAATAACAGCGCTAACCCGACCAGCAGTCTCAACTTCCAATTTCAGAATGGGGCAGGAACTGCAACGCCGACCGTTCTTTCGATTGCGCAGAACGGAGTGATAACCTTCGCGCCCACTCAGACCTTTCCAGGCATGGGTTCGGGCACTATCACCGGGATTACCACCACAAGTCCGTTGACGGGCAGCGGTACGTCGGGTTCGGTGACGCTGGGCCTCGACGAAAGCGCCCTGGGTACTGCTATAACGCCGTCGTTGACTACCACCTTCAACACGAAATACGCGCAACTGAGTGCAGAGAACTTGTTTGCCCAGTCCCAGGTCGCGTTTAACACTGCGGGAACCAGCAACGGCGCATTCAACGGGGTGGGCTTGAACGGCTATAGCGGATCATTCAGCTCGTCTGATTCCGGAATCGGCGCCAAGGGAACTACGACAACGGGCCTAAGCGGGATGTTGGGCAACACGGGTGGGCTCGGCTCTGCCAGCGGAACATACTCGACGGAGATCAAGTACCAAAGTGCAGGCGTATGGGGCGACACAACGGCAGCAACTGGAAGTCAATATGGAGCAGGCGTTATCGGTACGGCGGACAACGCGGACGGCGGCACATTCTTCAACAACAGCACGCAGTTCGCCGCGGTTTACGCGCAAAACCTGGGCGCTGGAGTTGGCCTGTCGGGCGCGGCGGGCAGCAGCAGTATCGGCGTGCAGGGCGTGGGTGGAACGGGAATGTACGGCACTTCGCCAACTGTTCAGGTTACCAAGGGCGTTGCCTATGGATCGGGAGTCCATGGCGTCCTGGTCAGCCCCAGCGCGGAAGGTGCGACGGTGGCGCCCCAGGCAGCCGGGGTTTGGGCTGATACATCAAGCATCGACGGCGCAGGATTGCTGGCAACTGCCGACGCGGGTGCGGCCGCGTATTTCTACAACCAAGGCACAGGCGGCCCCACCGTCTTTATCTTGAACGAACAAGATGCCGCAGCTCACTCGGTAGTGCTGGAAACCGCAGGCGGCACCGGCAGCGGCGAATGCACGATCGATTCGGCTGGAGACCTGCAGTGCTCGGGAAGCGTCAGCGACATAGCAAAATTGGCAGATAGCGAAAGCCGTGTGGAAACCTACTCCGTGCAATCGGCTGAGCATTGGTTTGAAGATGCGGGGACGGCGCAATTAGTAGATGGCGCTGCGCATGTGGACCTGGAACCCATATTCGGCGGAACGGTCAATACCAGCGTGGAATACCATGTTTTCCTGACACCTGATGGCGATTGCAAGGGCCTCTATGTGAGTCAGAAATCCGCCGGCGGATTCGACGTGCGCGAGCTTGGCGGCGGGACGTCTGCCATCGCTTTCGAATATCGAATTATGGCTAAGCGTGCGGGATATGAGAATGTTCGTCTACTGGATGTGACCGACCGATTGAAGAGGCATGCGGAACAGCGCGAAAAGATGCGCCACCCGGCAACAGACGGACCGCAGATTCACCCTACGCAGCGGTTGCCGGCGATTCCCACTGCGCCCGTCAGCCGAGTGCCGCAAGTTCAAAGCCCGACACCACGCCCGGTCGTCATTCCCGCTTTCGCCAAACCTGGGGAATCCAGATAGAACCAGTCAGAGTTCGCCTCACATTTCGAACCGGTGTGGGGCGGGCTCGCCGGTGGCAAAAATCATCGCATTCCAGTGGCAAAGCAGGATGCAGCGCAAGTGCCGTTTCGCTAAAATCTCCGATTCATTTGGAAAATATTTTATTTGCACTCTTGAATTGTCATTTTCTTCATGGTACTTTGAACGCAATGTTCGGGAAATGCCCTCCATTCCTTCAGGTATTCTGTCGCCTGACCGAGGCCATAATCCATTCGATCACTCATTCGAACTCCGGTGATGTACCTGGAGTTAATTGCTGTATCCGTTAGCAAGCGTGGCGTTCGTAGTCTCCTTTCATCAGAAGTTGCCATGAATCGGTCGCAGTAAAGGTTTCTGCTTCAACGGCGAGACCTGCAACATCTCTAATCTGTGTAGTCTCAGGCTTTGTGATCCGCGAAATGCGGGACCTTTCTTCTTCCGAGTGAACGGCTGTAATGCCCCAATTGCAGCGACCCATTCTGAGGAGATTGAACAGCTTCAATCCCGCTTAGTTGAATACCCGACTGTCCGTTCATTGCCTTAATTTTTTCTATTTGCTTTCCCAGCAATTGGTTGATTTTCCAACCATCATTGCAGACGTGTAAACGGATCGAATCCCGAAGTGTACGTCACGAGGCATTCGACGTGATGAGACATAAGTATTTGATCTTATTTGTGTTACTTGCCAGTAATTTGCAGAGAGAAACGGCTCTTAACAAAGACGCAATTCACAAACCTTGAGGGGGCATTCGATGAAGCAACTCAGACTTCGGCTGTCGATGTTTGCAACAATGCTTATGTGCCTGTGCGCAACGTTTGCGTTCGGGCAGGCCACCAATACGGGCACAGTAGTGGGCGTGGTTCAGGATCAGAGCGGCGCCGTGGTTCCAGGCGCAACCATCACCCTGACCGACCCTTTGACCAACGCGGCACGCACCACTGTCACGAACCGATCGGGACAGTATGTGCTTGTCAATGTTGCGCCGAGCGTTTACTCCATCACCGCAAGCAAAGCCGGGTTTGAGTTGGACAAGACCGACAATCTGACGGTAGCGGTAGGCACCCAGGCTACAGTAGATTTCAAATTGCACGTTGGAAATGCTCAGACTACCGTCGAGGTGCAGGCCAGTGGCACCGACCTGCAAACCCTCAACGCAACCGTCGGCAGCACTGTTGAGCAGGAAGCGATCGCGCAACTTCCCAGCCTTCTGCACGACGCCGGCACCTTCACCGAGTTACAGGCGGGAATCAGTCCGGACGGCAGCGTCGCCGGTTCGGTTGTAGACCAAAGTACATTCACGCTGGATGGCGGAAACAACTCCAACGATATGGACGGCAGCATGTCGGTGTATACCGGCTCGTTCGCAGGCGACCCGACAGGCGGTGCCGCATCAGGAGGACAGGGCCTAGTGACCAGCCCTACCGGGGTGATGCCGACGCCGGCCGACAGTGTGGAAGAATTCAAAGTCAACGCCACCGGCCAGACCGCCGACTTCAACAATTCAGCGGGTGCGCAGGTGGAAGTGGTGACCAAGCGAGGTACGAATACATGGCACGGCACCGGTTATGAGTATTACCTGGACAATAACTTCAGCGCTAACAGCTGGCAGAACAATGCGCCGGGCGCAAGCTATGCAGCTCCGCCGGACTACCACTACAGCAAATTCGGGTTTGGCGCGGGGGGGCAAATTCTGCCAAGGTTGCTCGGCGGCAAGACATATTTCTTCGCGCTCTACCAGGGATACCGCTTTCCGGAATCCGAAATCATCGAGAAATATGTGCCCAGCGCGAATTTGGAGAACGGCATAGTCTCGTTCAATGGGACAACCTACAATCTCAAGACGCTCGATCCACGGGGCATCGGCATCAACCCGATTGTGCAGGCCATGTGGAAACAATATGAGCCTACGGGGAACGACCCGACCTGCGGAGGTATTTCGGCAACATGCGACGGCGTCAACGAAATTGGATTCAAGGCCAACCTGAGCATTCCACAGAAAGACAATTTTCTTGTCGGCCGTCTGGACCACGACTTCAGCGACAAGTGGCACTGGATGAGCAGCTATCGCTGGTACAAGCTGACTAAAGCCGTGGACAACCAAGTGGATATCGGAGGGTTCTTCACGGGTGACAAACTCGGGACGCCGGCTTCCACAGCCAACCGGCCTCAACAGCCGTGGTTCTTTGTGACCGGACTTACCACCAATATCAGCCAGGGCGTCACCAACGACTTCCACTACAGTTACCTGCGCAATTACTGGTCGTGGTCTGACAACAATGCCCCACCGCAGGTCTCAGGACTCGGTGGAGCTCTGGAACCATTTGGTGAAACGAGCACCCCACTTGCACCCTTCAATCTAAACACACAGTCGGTGCGCACGCGCTTCTGGGATGGTCACGACCACTTTCTTCGTGATGACGTAACGGCCCTGAAGGGGCACCACCTGTTCAGTTTCGGCGGCCAGTATCAGCACAACTTCGACTACCATGAACGCTCCGATAACGGAGGCGGCATTAACTTCACAACCACCTACCAGCTTGGCCAGAGTGGGGGGACGGGCGCGGGAAACCTAGACCTTTCTTACCTGCAAGGCGAGGGCTACCCCACGGGATCCACGGCCAGCCGCGTAGCAGCTGCGGCCTACGGTATCGTCACCGCTTCGCAGGTAGCCTATACACGGTCAGGACCCACGCTGGCTCTGAATCCACCGCTGACACACGCATTCGACAAGAGCACCATCCCCTTTTACAACGTCTACTTCAGCGACACCTGGCATCTGAAGCCGAGCTTTACGCTTACTTATGGCCTCGGCTGGACGCTGGAGATGCCTCCGACCGAGGCATCCGGCAAGCAGGACGTGCTCGTAGATGCAAGCGATGAACCGGTCAAGACGTTGGACTACCTGGCTCAGAAAAAGGCCGCCGCGCTTCAAGGCCAGGTTTACAACCCGGAGCTGGGCTTTGCACTGGTGGGCAACGTCGGCGCAGGAGACAAGTACCCCTATAACCCGTACTACGGCTCGTTCAGCCCCCGCGTCGCCGCAGCTTGGAACCCGCATTTTGACGGCGACGGAGTTCTCAGCCATGTCTTCGGCCATGATGGAACGGTAATCCGCGGCGGATACAGCCGCATCTACGGCCGCTTGAATGGCGTGGACCTTGTCCTTTCTCCGCTCTTGGGCATCGGCTTGATCCAGGCAGTGCAGTGCACCACCGACCTCGCGCCCACGACAACATCTCCGGCAGCCTGCGGCTCGGCCAACCCTACCGTGAAAACAGCCTTCCGCATCGGTACGGATGGAAACACGGCGCCCTTGCCGGCAGCGAGCGCAACACTCCCACAGCCGGTTTACCCGGGATATAACAATGCTGAGGGTTCAGCTGCCGAAGCGCTCGATCCAAACTTCCGGCCTAACGTCTCGGACGTCTTCGATTTGACGATCCAGCGCAAGGTTTCCCAGCACAGCACCTTGGAAATGGGTTACATTGGGCGCCTGATTCACCACGAATACCAGCCGTACAACCTCAATGTAGTTCCTTACATGATGGTTCAGGGTGGGCAATCGTTCGAAGCAGCATACGCGGCTGTTGAAAAGCAGTTGGGATGTGTCACCTCATTGGGCGCATGCGGTGCCGGCGGTATTCCCACTACTGTTACTCCGCAGGCGTTCTTTGAAACCGCCCTCGCAGGTACGGGCTACTGCACGGGGTACGTCAGTTGCACGGCGGCGGTGGTCAACAATGAGTTTGGCAACCTGGTCACGCAGGGTGTTTGGAGTATATGGTCCGACTTGGACAATGGCGGGTTCAACTTCCCTCGCACGATGATGAACACACCGATCCCTGGTTCGACCTATGGTGGACAAGCTTCGAGCGGCGTGGCCCTCAATGCCAGCACCGGATACGGAAACTACAACGGCGCGTTCCTCACGCTAATCACGCAGAATTGGCACGGATTGCTGATGCATAACAACTTCACCTACAGCAAAGCTCTTGGCACCGGCGCTGTGGTTCAGGCCTCCAGCGAATACACTCCGAACGATGCCTTCGACCTCAGCAAGATGTATGGCGTTCAGCCCTTCAACCGCAAGTTCGTCTTCAACACCTATCTGGTGTATGACGAACCCTTCTTCAAAGGCCAGCAAGGTGTGTTGGGGCGTCTCGCGGGTGGCTGGTCGTTTGCGCCGATCTTTACCATGGGCAATGGTGAACCAATCTACACTGGCACCTGGACCGGTGCCCAGTCGTTTGGCTCGGCCGACGGCTCTAACTACTTCAGCAACGAGCAATTGGTGTTCACCAGCAAGTACAACGGTGGCGTTCACTCCCATTACGGGGTTACCGGTGGAACTGACTCGTACGGGAACTCTGTCGGGACGGGCGTTTACGGCCCAGGCTCGCAGGCTATCAACTTGTTTAAGGATCCGGTGGCAGTCTGGAATCAAGTTCGAGCCCCCATCCTGGGCATCGATACCAAGAATCCCGGTGTTGGCCCCATCATCGGAATGCCTTATTGGAACGTGGATATGAGCTTGCAAAAAAGCGTCAAGGTCTTTGAGCGCGTCTCACTCCAGTTTTCCATGATTTTCACCAATGTGTTCAACCACGATGTTCTTTACGATCCAGGCCTTCAAGTCTACAACCCGGCTGGTTGGGGCGTGGAAAGCTCGCAGCTTAACACGCCACGCAAAATGGAATTCGGCATGCGCGCCAGCTTCTAGAACTCACCAAAACCAATGGGTCGGGAGACTAAGCTCCCGACCCATTGTATTTAGTGTCGGCTTCGAATTGCTTGGGATCTTTACGAGCCACGAACCACGTTGCTAATCTCGTTACATCCTCGGCCCATGAGGCAGAAGATCGCGATCACGAACGCCGACCAGGTAAAGCAGTCCGTCAAGTCCCAGGGCTGAAATGGACTGATCTGCATTCTGACGTACCAGGGGCTTTGCACGATAAGCAATGCCCATGCCCGCGATGTTGAGCATGGGTATGTCATTCGCGCCATCGCCGACAGCAACAACCTGCTCAAGCGAGATGCCCTCGCTGGATGCGATTTCAGCGAGGAGTTCAGCCTTGCGGGCTCCGTTGATGATGGGTGGAATGACTCGGCCGGTAACCAGGCCATCGACAATTTCGAGTTCGTTGGCGTGAACGGTGTCGATGCCGAGACGTTGTTGGAGCGAGCGCGCGAAAAAGGTGAAACCACCGGAGAGAATTGCCGTTTTGTAACCAAGCAGGCGCAGGGTTTGCACAAGTCGTTCGGCGCCTTCAGCTAGGGGAATCGCGTCGATGAGGCTGTGCACGCGCTCTGCGGGGAGTCCTTTGAGAAGGGCGACGCGGCGCGAGAAGCTTTCATCGAACCCCAGCTCTCCGCGCATCGCGGCCTCTGTGATAGCGATGACACGATCGCCAACGCCGGCCATTCTTGCAAGCTCGTCGATAACTTCGCCCTGGATGAGGGTGGAATCCATATCGAAAGCGAAGAGACGACGGTTGCGGCGGAAGATGCTCTCGCGCTGAAATGCGATGTCGATGGAGAGTTTCTGCGCGGCCGCAAGAAACTCCGCCCGCATGGAGACTTCGCGGGACGCATCGCCGCTGACAGCGAACTCCACGCAGGCGTTGGTGGGCTCGGTCGCTGCGGCGAGCTGACCGGAGAGACGGTCGATGCGGTCGATATTCATCCCATGAGCCGAGATGATGGCGCTCACCCGCGCCAGGTGTTCGGCAGTGATCGAGCGCCCAAGCACCGTAATAATGAAGTGGTAATGATGAAGGCCATGCCCCCAATGCTGGACGGCCTGGTTCGGGATCACTTTGAAATGCGCTTGCAGGCCAAGTTCATGTGCGCGGTCTGTAAGTGCGGATCTGAGTGCGGTAAGGCCGCTCCCGGCGGGAACTTCAATCAACATTCCGAGAGCAAGACTCTCATGAACCACCGCCTGGCCAATATCAAGAATGCTGACGTTGTTCCGGGCCAGGATGCCGGTAAATTCAGCGGTGAGTCCCGGTGCATCGGGCCCGGAGAAGTGGATGAGAATAGATTTGGAGAGCGATTCTGGGGGCATGCCTGAGTCTCAATATACCGGACAAGCCTTCGACTACCAGCGTCTGGTTGAGAGGCGTGCCCATGTTCTTAAGCGAGGTTCTGGTAGATTTAGTCGCGGTTTGTCAACACATTGCCCGTTGCATTCCGGTACGGATCTCTGCTTTGAGCTGGTTTTCCTATACAAGTCCGGCAACAATCTCAGAAATTGACGGAACATTTGCCTCTAAATCGGTTTAAGGTAGAAACAACCTACCGTATTGTCACCAAGCCCGGACTGTTCCCAAGGAGCTTGGGTCTACTCGATACGGCGGACATGAAGGGAACTGAAAGGTATTGCTATGAGATTTATGCGATCTGCGAAGTTAATTCTGCTGGTACTTGTTGTGTTCGGGTTTGCCGCTCAACAACAGGCCAGTGCTCAAATTCCGGTGGGTACGACCAGAACGGGAACCTTTGTCTGGGACGGCGAACACTGGATTCCCGCTGAGGCGCCGCCGCCTCCTCAAGCTGCAATTGAAGTTGGCGAAGAGGAAATCACTGTCAACGAGGCTCCGCCGGCGTTGCCGGTCTATGTGCAGCCGCCTTGCCCTGAACCGAACTTGATCTGGACTCCTGGGTACTGGCACCACGGTTTCCTTGGATATTACTGGGTTCCCGGTGCGTGGGTGCCGGCGCCATATATCGGCGCACTTTGGACCCCGGCTTACTGGGGCTTTGCTGGAGGCAGTTTTGGCTTCCACGCGGGCTACTGGGGACCGCACATTGGCTTCTACGGCGGCGTGAATTACGGCGGCGGCTACATGGGAATCGGTTTCGCAGGCGGCTCGTGGAATGGCGGTACATTCGCCTACAACACCGCGGTTGTCAACGTGAACCGCACTGTGGTGACCAACGTGTATGTAAACACGACGATCGTTCAGCAGACAACGATCGTGAATACCTCGAACGTCTCTTACAATGGCGGTCCCAACGGAGTGCAGCACCAGCCCGCGCCTGAGGAGGAGGTTGCCGCACATGAGCAGCACACGCCGCCGACGACGTTCCAAAAACAGCATGTAACGGCAGCTGCTGCGGACAAGACCAACCTTGCCTCAAGCAACGGCGGGCATCCGACAAACCTGGCGGTAGCAAAGCCGCTGGCCGCGGAAACTCATGAGCCGCCCGCGGGTTTCAAGCCTCCGCCACCCAAGCCGGTATCCGAGTTGGCTAAGGCGCAGGCTCCGCCAGAGACTGTCGCGGCAGCTAAGACTGCGACAACAAAAACGGCGACTGTAGCCAAGGCTCCAACAACGCCTCCGGCCAAGTCGACACCACCCCCGCCAGCCAAATCTGCAGTAACACCTCCGGCTAAGTCAACACCACCGCCTCCGGCGAAGACAGAGGTTACACCTCCGGCCAAGTCAACACCAAAGCCGCCCGTCAAGACTGAGGTAACGCCTCCGGCTAAGTCGACCCCACCGCCGCCCAAGACTACGCCTCCGGCCAAAACGGAAGCTAAGACCCCGGCGAAAAATCCTCCGCCAAAGAAGACCCCGCCTAAGCCTGGCGAGGAACCCAAGCCCAAGCCAGAATAGGCGAATGCCACAAGCGGTGTATTTCAGTTCATGAAGCAAGAGGCCTACGATCAGTCGTGGGCCTTTTTGCGTTGGCGAATTGAATGAACGCACTCTCACGGGTTAGCGGGAATAGGAAAAGGTCGGGACGGCAAAACTCAGGATTGGATCTTGAGCTGTCTGGGGCACGACACATCCCATGCAATGTCTCCTATGATTTGGTGAAAGGAGCTCACCATGATCGATGGCGCGCACGTGGTCATCTACAGCAAGGACGCGGATGCTGACCGTACCTTCATCAGCAACATTCTTGGATTTAAGTCAGTGGATGCCGGTCATGGATGGTTGATCTTCGCGCTGCCGACGGCGGAGCTGGCTATTCATCCTGCGGAGGAAAACGATCGCCATGAACTCTATTTGATGTGCGATGACCTGAAGGCGGAGATGGCGGCGCTGCGTGCCAAAGGCGTCACTTGCGGGGCATTAACTGAGGCTCGCTGGGGGTTGATAACCAAGATCCAACTGCCGGGCGGAGGCGAGGTCGGCCTCTACGAACCCATGCACCCGAGGCCGTAAATCTGGTCTCTCAGGTAGATCAAGGCTTTCCAGAGTCGGCTATCCAACCAAGCAGATCAGCGGCGCGATTGGAGAAGCTGGAAGGTTGGCTCGGAAAGACTCTCACAAATGCTAACGGCCCAAGCTTATCGCTGGGGCCGTTGCAGTTGATTAAATTTATAGAGCCAAGGC
>Ga0302140_10010558_pt1 | contig 11406 bp, 13 predicted proteins | sample I_Bog_E1_1_FD_202095 | JGI IMG/M metagenome (GOLD analysis project Ga0302140, IMG submission 202095) | Peat permafrost microbial communities from Stordalen Mire near Abisko, Sweden - I_Bog_E1_1 | ecosystem: Environmental > Terrestrial > Soil > Wetlands > Peat | place: Sweden: Abisko, Stordalen...
TACATGCTTTTATAGCATTTGCTGCAACCCAAAGTCAGCTAACCCAGTGGTCAATTTGGCCCGGAACAGGGTGGTCAACATCTCCATAATATACAAGGTGAGCAAATGCACATTCAAATTATTGTTAGCCGCAAGGACTCAAGCAACAGTATTAAACTTAGCCCTCTTAATAATTCAAAAGGGAGCAACCAGGCGCACAGCCTGAAGGTTGGCCAGTTTGACAGGGTGGCTTTCAAGCAATCTGCCGAAAATCTTTTTGACGCGCTGTTTTCCTATGATAGGGATTTAAAAGAAACTTTTCTATTCGCAAATACCATGCAGCACGGTGATTTCGATGAAAAACATGAGCTAAAAGAGTTATTGAAAGCTGAAGATTTGAAACTGCAAAATGGTCAATATCCGGAGTTAGGCAACTTGCCAGCAATTTCCATCGCGGATGACATTGATGATGAAGCGGTTTATGGAAAGTTCCGCCAACGAAAGAAGGTAATACAATCGAATTCGAGATAACAGTGCAATATTAAATCTCCCGCTTCATCGGTTTTTACAAGTTCAGTCTGCGTATTCATCTCGCTGGAAAGCTGGCTTACCTGGTCATCTTGCACTGTATATCTTAACTCCAAAATGTTGTCTCCGGCATTGAATACATTGATTGGTGTATCGCCAGCTTTTGTATTCCTTTCCTGCATTTAGCGGCATGGCAACTGTTTTATTTTCCTCCTGTATGTTGTTTATTTTGAATTATTATGTGCAAAGTTAAGAATAGAATGGTCTAAACCACAATCGTTTAACAATCAGCATATTGAATAATATGGATTTGAAAAAGTTGTTAATTTCGAAACGGCAGGGCGAGCTTTTGCACTAACACATTTTTATTCGCGTCCTGATGCGTGGATATTCACATTACCAACACCACTGCCCCCCTTACCGTACCATTCCTGACAGCAGCTAGGGCTTCATTTGCTTTGTTTAAAGGGAAGAGTGTTGTTTCAGTTTTTACGGGTATCTCTGCCGCTACTTTAATAAAATCCCAGCCATCTTTACGGGTTAGGTTTGCGACCGACCTTATCATTCGTTCGCCCCATAATAATTCGTATGGAAATGACGGGATATCACTCATATGTATGCCGCCGCAGACGATCATTCCCCCCTTGTCAACGTCTTTCAGCGCTTTGGGGACAAGCGCCCCCACCGGTGCAAAAATTATACCGGCATCTAGCAATTCAGGCGGGGAGGCTGACGACCCGGCCGCCCATTTAGCGCCCAGCTTAGTTGCGAAACGCTGTGTATCTGCATCGCCGTCCCTGGTAAACGCATAAACTTGTTTGCCCTGGTGCAAAGCAACCTGTATTAAAATATGCGCCGCAGCCCCAAAACCATAAATTCCCAGTCGCTCACAATTTGCCCCGATCATGGCATACGACCGGTAGCCGATAAGCCCGGCACATAACAATGGCGCACCGGATGGATTGCCATACATGGCCGGCAGGGAAAAACAAAAATCTTCAAAGGCAACCGTATATTCGGCGTATCCGCCATCCATCGTATAACCGGTGAACAGCGCGTTTTCACACAGGTTTTCCTGTTCTCTTTTACAATATTTACAGTACCCGCACGCAAAGCCGAGCCACGGGACACCTACCAGGTCGCCGATTTTGAGCTTTTCAACTTCATTCCCTAATTGCGCTACCGTACCCACTATCTCATGACCCGGAATTAGCGGAAGTTTCGGCTGGTTTAACTCACTGTCCATAATATGCAGGTCCGTGCGGCAAACGCCGCAGGCAATGATCCTGATCAATACCTGCTTTGCAGAAGGTATTGGCAGGGGGACGGCCCGTGACACAAGGGGCAGGCCTGGCGTGTCCATCACCATGGCATGCATGGTTATGGGCAGCACAGTTAGCTTGTTGGTTTTTAACTCTGCGTTTTTCATTCTGCAAAACCGCATTTAACTCAGAAATAATCGTTTTGAAAAATATTCCTTTACAAAGGCATGCTGCTGGTTCACTGTCATTTTATCCGCAGGCTTAATTTCTATCACGATATCCGCGAAGCGATGATCTTTCCGTAACGCATTTAACAGTTCAACTTTTGCTTCGGTATGGCCAAATAGCAAAACGTCATCGTAATTTCGGATAATTTCACCTAATTCCCTGTAATAGTCAGCCTGTTCATGCTGTTCCTTATTATGCATCAGGTTTTCACTCCTGCCAAGTGTTTGTTCTTTCTCCTCATGCGTAAATTTCGATTCGATCGTTTTCGTTTCGATGGGGTCGGTCGTAAATTCCATTAAGTGGGCGTCTTGGTGGTCCATCCAGATGCCGAGGCCTCTTTCTGCTTTCATAGTGTATACTGATATTTAAATATGACCTGTTAAAATATAGAAGCCAGTGAAAGCTTCACTTCCACCGGTTTCTGTAGGTTATCTATTAGTATTCAATAACCAGCTCGTTGTCAACAGTCCACACACCTGGCGCGTTCCAGGCGATCTGTTCCGCTTCATCCTTGGCATAAAAGGAATTAACCTTACCTTTTAGGGTAACGTTGTTGCCCTCAACATGCACTTGTATTCCGATGTCGTCGACAGAGGAGTTACGTTCAAGCGCACATTCAATATCGCTTTTCTCAATGGCGTCGTGGGTTTCCGATTTGATTTTGATATTGCTGGTGACGCCCATTACGCCGGAAAAGTTTTTTATGGCTTTTTTTGCGGCTTCCTGTTGATAATGCCATTCCAGTTCGCCCTCCATGGTAACCCAGCCATTTTCAACCTTTATTTTTATCCTGTCGGCCGGCACTTCCCAACTCCATTTCCAGGCGTTTAATATCTCTGTTGCTATTTCGGTATCGCTCTTTTTATCGTAGCCGCCATATCTAATCGTAATTTCTTCGGCAACAGCTTTTACGCCGCCAACGTTTTTAGCAGCTTCTTCAGCTTCCACTTTTTTTGAGTAGCTGTCAACCGTTCCGGTTAAGGTAACTACACCTTCATTGGCGGTAACGCCAATTTCTGCAGCATGCAGCAGTGGTTCCCATTTGATAGCGTCCTGAACGTCTTTCTGTAATTCCTGGTTAGTTTTCATTTTGTTTACTTTTTATAGATATGTGTATTATTGGTATTAAAACATAGTACTTCTATTTCCTGCACCCGCTATAACTGCGGGTGCGGCCTTATCGGCTACTAAATTTTCCATTGTTTTGTTTTTCATAGGCTTACCCCTTTTGCTATTTAAAATGGATCTGAAAGCGCACTTGTGCGGATTAGTTTTTTGTTTACAAATTCGTCAATGCCCAATTCAGAAAGTTCGCGGCCATAGCCCGAACGCTTGGTGCCTCCAAAAGGCAGGTCCGCTTGTGTCCATGTAGGGTGGTTAATAAATACCATACCGGTATCTATCTGGTCTGCGACACGTTCGCCACGTTTCACGTCCTTTGTAAATACAGAACCGCCTAAACCAAACGGAGAATCATTGGCCAGGTCAATTGCGGCCTGCTCGTCCTTAACCCGGTAAAAAGCGGCAACAGGCCCAAATAATTCTTCGTGGTAAGCAGCCATGCCGGGTTTAATATCGGTCAATATGGTTGCTTCCATGAAAGCGCCCGGACGGTCCGGTCTTTTTCCGCCCAGCAATATGGTGGCGCCTTCGTCAACTGCCTTATTCACCTGGGCGGCTAATTGAACCGCGGCAGCTTCGCTGCTTAACGGGCCCAATTGTGTTTTCGGGTCCATTGGATCGCCCACAATAATTGCCGATAATTTGCTTTTGAATTTACTCAGGAACTCATCGGCGATAGAGTCGACTGCAATAAAACGTTTGGATGCTACGCAGCATTCGCCATTATTGTTTAAACGTCCTACCACTGCCCATTCCACAGCTTTATCAATATCCGCATCTTCCAGGATAATAAAGGCATCGCTTCCGCCTAATTCAAGTACCGATTTTTTCAAATGTTTCCCGGCTTCGGCTGCTATACTGGCGCCTGCTTCCTCGCTTCCGGTAAGGGATACACCTTTTATTCTTTCATCGGCAACCAACTCGGATGCACGTTTACCCGATATTAATAAATTGGTGTAAAGCCCTGCAGGTGCGCCTGCTTCCTTAAATAAGTCTTCGATGGCAATCCCGCATTGCGGAACTATCGACGCATGTTTTACCAAAACCGTATTGCCAATCATGATGTTAGGGGCAGCGAAGCGGGCAACCTGGTATAAAGGAAAATTCCAGGGTTCAACCCCGAACAATACCCCAATTGGGCTGTGGCGTATAAACGCTTTACCGTGATCGGGGCTTAATTGCTTGTCGCCCAGGAATTTTTTGGCGTGTGTTGCGTAATAGTCAATAATATCGGCGCTTAATATAACTTCGCCTTCAGCCTGGGCAAATAACTTGCCCATTTCCAGTGTGATCAAGGTTGCCAGGTGTTCCTTTTTCTCCCGCATCAGGGAAGCTACTTTGTGCAGCACCACAGTGCGCTGCTCATAGGTGGTTTTGCGCCAGTCGGTATAAGCGCTTTCTGCCTGTGCTACCGCAGCGTCAACTGCCTTATCACTCATTTCTTCAAAAGATTTTACAACCTTGTTGGTGTTTGGATTAACTGTTTGAATGGACATAATTTTTAATTTTTATTGGTTAATTTATTATTGAATAGTCTTTATATCGCTTTAATTTCAGTGATCAGCTTTTGTAATACCTCTTTCGCATCGCCAAATAGCATAGATGTATTGGGCGCCGAAAAAAGCTGATTTTGAATGCCTGCATAGCCGGGCTTCATGGTGCGTTTATTAACGATCACCATTTTTGATTTTCCTACATCGAGTATCTTCATGCCATAGATCGGGCTGGACGGGTCATTCTCGGCGGCGGGGTTCACAACATCATTTGCACCGAGTATCAATGCGATGTCGGTAGTTGGAAATTCGTCGTTCGACTGATCAAGATCAAGAAGCAGATCATACGATACGTCAGCTTCGGCCAACAATACATTCATATGCCCCGGCATGCGGCCAGCTACCGGGTGTATGGCATATTTTACCTCTACACCCTTTTCCTGTAATAGTTTTTCTAATTCGTGACAGGTGTTTTGTGCCTGCGCTACCGCCAAGCCATAGCCGGGAACGATCATGATCTTTTTGGCGTAAGCCATTGCCGTGGCAGCATCGCTGATGCTTATTTCCTTATGCGGTTCCTCTTTTCCTGGTGTTGACGCGGCGGCTTTAGCGCCAAACGAACCGATCAATACGTTCATTAAGGACCGATTCATGGCGTTGCACATAATCACCGTTAGTATAGCGCCGGCGGAACCTACCAGGATACCACCGGTAAGCATTACCGGGTTATTATACAGGAAGCCGCCGCAGGCTGTTGCAATACCCGTACAGGAATTCAGTAAGGATATAACTACCGGCATGTCGGCCCCGCCTATGGGCAATACGAATAAGACGCCGTAAGTGACGGACAAAACCAGGATGCCATAAAAAACAAAGGGTACCGGAACTACAGCCCCGCCACAAAGCAAGTACACAACAAGGAAAAGTACGACTGCCAATACCACCAGGTTAAAAATATGCTGCCCGCTAAAAGCATAATCTTTTATCTTACCGCTTAGCTTACCAAAGGCGACCATGCTTCCGGAAAAGGAAACAGAGCCGATTAGCAAACCTGCCAGGATGATGAGCGTGTGCAATACCGGGGATCCTTCGGCAATACGGTTAAATTCAATAATGGAGATGAGCACTGCGCACAGGCCGCCCATTCCGTTGAATATGCTTACCAGTTGGGGCATGGCGGTCATTTTTACCTTCCGGGCAGTTAGCGTACCGATTACCGCACCTATAACCAATGCACCGGCGATCCAACCATAGTTGTTCAGATGTTGGCCGCCAGACCGGTATAAAACAAGCGTTCCAATAATAGCTAATGCCATGCCCGCAGCTGATATTTGGTTTCCCTTTCGGGCCGTATCAGGATGGGCCAGCATTTTAAGCCCCACAATAAACGCTACAGAGCCAATGAGGTAACAGACCGATAATAGACTGGCTCCCATGCTATTCATCAGTGTCCTTTTTTATGGTAACTGGCTTGCGTGTTTTAAACATTTCCAGCATACGGTCGGTTACTACAAAGCCACCTACGACGTTTAAGGTGCCCACGATAACGGCCAAAAAGCCTAAAACAATCGCCAGGTAATTATCGGGAGCGGCTGTCCCGATGGCGATAATAGCACCGATAATGATAACACCGTGTATAGCATTAGCGCCGCTCATCAAAGGCGTGTGCAATACGGAAGGCACTTTGGAGATCACTTCAATCCCCAGGAAAATGGAGAGGATCACCACATAAAACATCTCGATGTTTTGCTGTATAAAATCAAGCAGCGTGTTCATAGTGAAGCGGTTTGGAGGTTTACAGGTGAAGGGGCCCTGCTATTTGACGTTACACAGGCCCCTTTGATGATATCATCTTTAAGGTTGACATTCATAACGCCCTTTTCATCAATCAGCAGGGCCAAAAAATTGGATATATTTTTACCGTAAAGTTTACTGGCGTCAGCCGGAACTGAAGATGCAAGGTTACTATTGCCAATGATAGTTACATTTCCGGCTTGTATGGTTTCATTGTCTTTGGTTAATTCGGTATTACCCCCGGTAGACGAAGCCAGATCAATGATGACAGACCCGCCCTTCATGGTGGAGATCATATCTTTTGTGACCAGCACAGGCGCTTTTTTACCGTGTAGTTGTGCAGTGGTGATCACTATATCAGCCTTTTTAATATGTTCGGCGATGCTGGCTTTTTGTTTTTGCTGAAAATCCGAATTTTGATCAACCGCGTAGCCACCTGCTTTGGAAGCATCGGCCGCGCCCTCCACGTCAATAAACCTGGCGCCCAGGCTCATCACTTCTTCTTTAGCTTCCGGGCGCGTATCAAATACTTCAACCACAGCGCCAAGCCGTTTTGCCGTCGCGACAGCCTGCAAACCCGCAACGCCGGCGCCTATCACCATCACTTTGGCAGGTGCGGCACTGCCTGCTGCAGTCATCATCATGGGGAAATAATGCGGGTAGATGGAAGCCGCAAGTACGACTGATTTATAACCGCCAATATTGGCCTGTGAACTGAGTATATCCATGCTTTGCGCTCTGCTTATCCTGGGCAGCATATCCAGGCTAAATACGGTAAGCCCTTGTTTAGCCCAGTCTGCGATCAACTTTTCATTCAATAAAGGCTGATAAACCCCGATCAATGTCTTGCCTTTCACAGTATCAGGCACGTCATTACTGTTAATCGTCAGTAATATATCGGCAGCGGCTATTACCTCTGCTCTGGGTTTTATCGCCGCTCCGGCCGCTGTGTATTCCGCATCTGTGCAAAAAGATTTTATACCGGCTCCTTCTTCCACCCACACAACCCTGCCGGCTTTGATCAATGCGGCGGCCTCTGCCGCCAGCATTGATACCCTCGACTCGAAGGATGGTTCTTTTAAAACGCCTATCGTTATCATAAAAATTTAATAAAGCGGTAGGATTATGGTTTGGCTATCTCCAGCACTATCCGGCCGCTGATATCGTCCTTTTTCATATCATCAAATACGGTATTGATATCTTCCAGCTTAGCCGCATGAACCGTGGTTTTTACCTTGCCATTCAAAGCAAATGAAATGGCTTCTTCCATGTCTTTTCGTGTCCCAACAATAGAACCGCGTATAGTGGTACCGTTGACTACGGTATCAAAAATGGAAAGATCGAAAGTTCCGGCTGGTAATCCGTTTAAAGAGAGTACGCCTTTACGCCTTAGCGCTGAAAGCCCTTGGGTAAAAGCGATAGGCGAAGGCGCGGTAACCAATACCCCGTGCATACCACCGGTTTCCTTTTTCAAAAAAGCGCCCGGGTCTTGTTCCTTCGCATTCACGGTCAAATCAGCCCCAAGGCTTTTTGCCAGCGCTAACTTATCGTCGGCAATATCAATGGCTGCAACGTGCAGGCCCATTGCTTTGGCATATTGAACGGCCAGGTGGCCCAGGCCGCCAATACCCGAAATTGCCACCCATTCGCCGGGTTTTGCGTCCGTTTCCTTTAAACCTTTATAAACCGTTACGCCTGCGCAAATGATGGGGGCCATCTCGGTGAAATTGATATTCGGAGGGAAATGCGCCACATACCCCGCATCGGCTACCACATACTCGGCAAAGCCGCCGTCAACGCTATAACCCCCATTTTGCTGTTTTTCGCAAAGCGTTTCCCAACCGGTATAACAATAATCACAGTGGCCGCAGGCGCTGTATAACCAGGGCACACCCACAATGTCCCCTTCCTTAATATGCTTAACATCATGCCCTAAGGCAACTACGTACCCCAAAGCTTCATGCCCTGGGATTAAAGGCATTTTCGGCTTTGCCGGCCAGTCGCCCTCACAGGCATGCAAATCGGTATGGCAAACGCCACAGGCGATCACTTTAACCAGTATTTGGTTTTCGCCCGGTTCTTTAACCGGCACTTCTTCAATATGCAGGGGCTGCCCAAATGCATGGATAACGGCAGCTTTCATTTTTTTTGGTAACATCAGAATTAATTATTGGTTAATTGGCATCAACGATATGATGGGGCCAAAGGTGGGCTAACCTGTGGTAACGGGTGTTACACGTTTTCGGCAATATGTTACATCATTCACACATCGGCTTTCATGTCAAAACTATTATTGGTTTAGTTGCTTGTAAAGGAGATTAAATAATAACACCCAAAAAGATGCTAAGAGAATTAAACTATACCCAAACAGAGGCCTTATTGAAAGATCAGGTGACGGGTCGCATTGGCTGTAATTCAGATGGCGTTACCTACATCGTCCCGGTAAACTATTTATATGACGGCACAAATATTTATTGCCATTCTGCCAAAGGGATGAAGATTGACATGATGCGAAAAAATCCGGCGGTCTGCTTTGAGGTAGACAACATAAAAGATATTACCAACTGGGAAAGCGTGATAGCCTGGGGGAAATTCGAAGAGATAACCGAAATAATCGAGAAACAACGGACTCTGCAAAAATTAATCAATAGAATTTCACCCTATATTATTGATGACTCGGTTACACGGGAACATGGTTTTGTTGATAAGGAGAGTGATATTGGCACGACCATTAACCTAATTATATATAAAATCATTGTCCACAAAAAAACTGGTCGGTTTGAAGACCGGTAATAGATTTTACTTCCTGATGTATTCAATAAACGTCATGGGCGGGTTGGCACTTAGACAATAATTTTTCATGCGTGGGCTGACTTAGGTATTACAATAAAAGCAAACCGCCTTCTTTAGACAAAAATTAATTTATAGCAATTGGTAATGGGCCTGCAATGTGGGAATTATGCAAGCATTTAACAGTATTGTATAATACTTTTCGGGCCAGATGTATTCATATTAGACATTGCATTTTACTAAAAAAACTCACTTTCCACTGGACGCCCTTATTAAGACTATCCTTAACAGGCAGCGACCAGGCGCGCCGTTACTATCTTTGGGAAAATGGATCGATAATTAAATTAAAGAAAATTCGACGCAACAGTTCATTTTTTTAACGAAATGTTTGTTGACCAAATAGCTATGAATAAAGTAATTGTATTGTACAGAAGACCATCCGGGAAAGCCGTGCAAGGGGATTTCAAACTAATTTTTGAACCGGTCCCTGTCGCAGATGATGGTGAAATTTTACTAAAAACCCGCTTTGTTTCAGTAGATCCGTACCTGCGGGGCAGGATGAATGATAAGCCATCTTATGTTCCGCCATTTAAATTAAACAAACCATTGCAATCGGCAATTATAGCAGAGGTTATCGATTCCAATGACACCCGCTTTAAAATTGGCGACATGGTGTGCGGCAACCTGGAATGGAAGGAATACCAGGTTGCAACAGGAAAGGGCTTGCAACTGATACAAACGGCCGATATTTACTTAACGGCCTATCTGGGCATATTAGGAATGACCGGGCTGACCGCTTGTTTGGGCCTTACAGAAATAGGACGTCCAAAGCCGGGCGAGACATTGGTAATTTCGGGTGCCGCAGGTGCGGTTGGAAGTGTTGTGGGACAAATAGGTAAAATAATGGGATGCAGAGTGGTGGGCATCGCCGGCTCTGATCAAAAAGTTAAACTGCTCAAATCAAAATTCAATTTTGATGAGGCGATCAACTATAAAACCACAATGGACCTGCGCGGTGCAATCAAAACAGTATGTCCGGACGGCGTTGATATTTATTTTGATAACGTTGGCGGAAAAATTTCAGATGATGTTTTAAATTACATAAATAAATACGCAAGGATAGTGGTGTGTGGAGCAATCTCCATGTATAATGAAACCTCACGGGTTTTAGGGCCGTACGTCCAGCCGTCGCTCGTGTCAAAAAGTGCACTAATGCAGGGTTTTATTGTTTCAGATTTTGCTGATCAATTCCCTGCAACAAAAAAGCAATTATTCAAATGGCTAATGGATGGAAAACTAAGCTATCATGAAACCATACTCGAGGGCTTTGAACGAATTCCGCAAGCTTTTATCGGGTTATTTGAGGGGAATAATGAAGGTAAGATGATTGTCAAGGTATAGCGCGCCAGACGATCAACGTCAGGTTATTATTAAAAACTAAAGCGTTGGTAATAAATAAATTCGAATCTAAACTTCATAGTAAAAGCAAGATAGCTAAAAAAGCAGCGAATCAGGGGAGCTTCTTTACGCCATCCCGCATCATATTTTATGTGTTTTGCATCATCATTTTTGCTTTCGCTATCCATTACGTAGGCAAGTTAAAGGATATTGAGCAACTGTTGCTTCAAATGAGCCCGGCCTGGCTGTTACTTGCAGTAACTGCCCAGATCATGACTTATCTTATTTATGCCACAATATTGAAGTTACTTTTGCAAAAACAATCCGGCACAGCTAATTTCCTTTTATTATTCAAACTTTCAATCGTTATCATGTTTGTCAACGAGGTAATACCAACCGGCGGTATTAGCGGTGACGGTTATATCTTTAAGCAACTGGTTAAAAAAGGAGTTTCAAGATACAATGCTTTTACAGCAATGGTTTTAGAATCGATCAGCTACTATGCAGCTATATTGATATTGTTACTTTTTTTTTACACCTGGTATCTTAATGAAGATATGCGCGATACGATTTTAATCACTTACACTGTGATCATCGGCTTCGTGTTTTACATTTTGTTATTTTTCATAGTGCTGATTTCAACCAATGGGCACAATATATCCTTCGTAATGCGCAAGCTTGGAAAGATTAAATTTATCAAGCGTTTCATCAAGAAAGCAAGCCTGTTATCGCTGCAAAATGAAAATGAAGGCACAGTTGAAATGTTGGGCAGAAAGAAAAAGGCGATAGCTCAAGCCATAAGTTTGCAACTG
>Ga0302140_10010561_pt1 | contig 11402 bp, 5 predicted proteins | sample I_Bog_E1_1_FD_202095 | JGI IMG/M metagenome (GOLD analysis project Ga0302140, IMG submission 202095) | Peat permafrost microbial communities from Stordalen Mire near Abisko, Sweden - I_Bog_E1_1 | ecosystem: Environmental > Terrestrial > Soil > Wetlands > Peat | place: Sweden: Abisko, Stordalen...
CCTCCGTCGCCGGAACGCCCTTGCGCTTCGCTATGACTTCACCTCCATCAGGTTGTCAAAAGGACTTTCACCTTCGAGCTGTCGAACCTGCTCGGCACACAATAGAAAAGGCGGCCCTTGCGGGCCGCCCGAACAGGCTAAAGCCTATTCTACAAATTTACTCAGCCATACTCTCTTCGGGGCCTAAGTCTTCACTCAAGCCACCCGTGTACTGAAGCCTGGCTTCATCCTCATAACCGGCCAACGCATCCAACGAAGGCTCCGGAACCGGCTCTTCCACAATATCCTCGCCCGCAATCCGAGTCCGACGATAGAACTCCATCCCGGTGCCAGCCGGAACCAGCCGGCCCATGATGACGTTCTCCTTCAGACCTCGCAGATAATCGACCTTGCCGTTAATAGCGGCTTCAGTCAACACCCTCGTAGTTTCCTGGAACGAAGCGGCAGAGATAAACGAATCGGTCGAGAGCGACGCCTTGGTAATGCCGAGCAGCACGGCCTTGCCCTGCGCTACCTTACCGCCCGCTTCTTCCACGCGCTGATTCTCTTCACGGAACTTGAACTTATCCACCACTTCTTCGGGCAGAAATTCCGTGTCGCCGATATCCTCAACCCGCACCCAGCGCATCATCTGGCGCGAAATAACCTCAAGGTGCTTATCGTTGATATTGACGCCCTGGAGCCGGTAGACTTCCTGAATTTCGTTGACGAGATACTTCTGCAGTTCCTTCTCGCCGCGGACATCCAGAATGTCGTGCGGATTGCGCGGCCCGTCCATCAGCGGATCGCCCGCCATCACGCGCTCGCCTTCCTGCACGTTGATGTGCACGCCGCGCGGCAACGAGTATTCGCGTTCCTGACCGTCGTCGCCCACAATGTAGATGCGGCGCTGGCCCTTCGAAATCTCGCCGTACTTCACGATGCCGTTGATCTCCGCCATGATGGCGGCTTCACGCGGCTTGCGCGCTTCGAACAGTTCGACAACACGCGGCAGACCGCCGGTGATGTCCTTGGTCTTCGTCGTCTCGCGCGGAATCTTCGCGAGAACGTCGCCCGCGTGGACCTCTTCGGCGTCGCGCACCATAAGGTGAGCGTGGGTCGGCATCAGGTACTTGCGGGTGCCGCCGGGTCCTTTGATCTGCAACATCGGCTGGCGCTTTTCGTCCGGCGAATCCGTCACGACCAACTGCGACATGCCGGTCACTTCATCCAACTGCTCGGCCAGCGTAATGCCGTCCTGCAGATCTTTGTAGTGAACCACGCCCGTCAGTTCGGTCAGGATCGAGAACGTATAGGGATCCCATTCGAGCAGATCCATGTTAGCCTTGATCGGTCCGCCGTCGGCCACCGTAATGCGCGCACCGTAAACCACCGGATAGCGTTCTTTTTCGCGGCCCTTATCGTCAACGATGGCGAGAATACCGTTGCGGTTCATCGCAATGATTTCGCCTTTTTCGTTGCGCACGTGCTGGATGTTGAGATACTTCGCGAAACCATCCGACTTCGCGTCCTGCTTCGACTGCTCGGAGACTCGCGTCGCCGTGCCGCCGATGTGGAACGTACGCATCGTAAGCTGCGTACCCGGTTCGCCGATCGACTGCGCCGCGATCACACCGACCGCTTCGCCGCGTTCGACCAGACGTCCGGTCGCGAGGTTGCGGCCATAGCAAGCCACGCAGACGCCGCGCTTCGATTCGCAGGTCAGCACCGAGCGGATCTTGACGCGCTCGATACCGGCCGACTGAATCGCCGCCGCCAGATCTTCCGTGATCTGCTGATTCACCGAGACGATGACATTGCCTTCGTAATCGCGCTGATCTTCCAGCGCCACACGGCCGACAATGCGGTCGCGCAACGGTTCGATGATTTCGCCCGATTCGATAATCGGCTCGACAATGATGCCTTCCGTCGTACCGCAATCGTCTTCGGTGATGATGACGTCCTGCGCCACATCGACCAGACGGCGGGTCAGGTAACCCGAGTCGGCCGTCTTGAGCGCGGTATCCGCCAGACCCTTACGCGCGCCGTGCGTCGAGATGAAGTACTGCAGCACGTTGAGGCCTTCGCGGAAGTTCGCCGTGATGGGCGTTTCGATGATTTCGCCCGACGGCTTGGCCATCAGACCGCGCATACCGGAAAGCTGGCGGATCTGCTGTTTCGAACCGCGCGCGCCGGAATCGGCCATGATGTAAATCGGGTTGATGTAACGGCCGGTGCGGTCGTCCTCTTCCATGGCGCTGAACATCTGATCCGACACGCGTTCGGTAACGCGCGACCAGATTTCGATGATCTTGTTGTAGCGCTCGCCAGCGGTGATGGCGCCGTCCTGATACTGACCTTCGACCGCGACCACGTCCTTTTCGGCGTTGGCCACGAGTTCTTTTTTCTCACCGGGCACGACCATGTCGTCAACACCGATCGAGATACCCGCACGGGTTGCGTAGAGGAAGCCAAGAGCCTTGACTTCATCCAGCATGTGAACCGTCACGTGCAACCCAAGGTTGAGGTAACAGTAGTTCACCATCTGGCTGAGACCCTTCTTCTTGAGAAGTCCGTTGATGAACGGCATGTCCTCGGGCAGGTTGTCGTTGAAAATCACGCGTCCGACGGTCGTGTCCATGTACTGCTTCACGAACTCGATCGGCTCGGTGTGCATGATGTTCTGGCTGTCGAACGCCTTGGTCAGGTCGATCACCTTGCCGGTGTAACGGAGCTTGATCGGCGTAAGCGTTTCGACTTCGTCCATTTCGAGCGCGATCAGAACATCGTCGGTCGAAGCGAAAGTGCGGCCCTCACCCTTGCTGCCGGGGCGCATTTTGGTGAGGTAGTAGCAACCGAGAACCATGTCCTGGGTGGGGATCGCAATCGGTCCGCCATGCGCGGGAGACAGGATGTTGTTCGCAGCCAGCATCAGCGTGGCGGCTTCGATCTGCGCTTCGGGCGAAAGCGGAATGTGGACGGCCATCTGGTCGCCGTCGAAATCCGCATTGAACGCCGTGCAGACCAGCGGGTGCAGCTTCAGAGCTTTACCTTCGACCAGCACCGGCTCGAAAGCCTGGATGCCGAGACGGTGAAGCGTGGGAGCGCGGTTGAGCAGAATCGGATGGTCTTTGATGACCTCTTCCAGGATGTCCCAAACCACGGGATCCTGCTGCTCGACCAGTTCCTTGGCCTGCTTGATGGTGGTGCAGTGGCCGCGCTGTTCCAGCCGATGATAGATGAACGGCTTGAAGAGTTCGAGCGCCATCTTCTTAGGAAGACCGCACTGGTGCAGCTTGAGGTCGGGGCCAACTACAATAACGGAACGGCCCGAGTAATCGACGCGCTTGCCGAGAAGGTTCTGGCGGAAGCGGCCCTGCTTACCTTTAAGAGTGTCGGAGAGCGACTTGAGCGGACGGTTGTTCGCGCCACGCAGCACGCGGCCACGGCGACCGTTGTCGAACAACGCATCGACGGCTTCCTGCAGCATGCGCTTCTCATTGCGGACAATCACGTCCGGCGCGTGCAGTTCCATCAGCTTTTTCAAGCGGTTGTTGCGGTTGATGACGCGGCGGTAGAGATCGTTAAGATCGGAGGTCGCAAAGCGGCCGCCATCGAGCGGCACGAGAGGACGCAGTTCCGGCGGAATCACCGGGAGCACGTCAAGAATCATCCACTCCGGCTTGTTGCCGGACTTACGGAAGCTTTCCACCACGCGCAGACGCTTGGCGTACTTCAGCTTCTTCTGCTGCGACGATTCCGTCTTCATACGTTCGCGAATTTCTTCGCTGAGGTACTCGACGTCCACCTTCTTGAGAAGTTCTTTGATACCTTCGGCGCCCATCATCGCGATGAACTTGCCGGCGCTCACGGGTTCCTGTTCGAGCTGCCGCTTGCGCTCGTCCGAGATGACTTCGCCCTGCGTCAGGTCCGCTACCTCGCCCGGATCCACAATGACATAGGCTTCGAAATAGAGAACGCGCTCAAGTTCGCGCAGCGTGATATCGAGCAGGTGGCCGATGCGCGACGGGAGGCCCTTGAAGAACCAGACGTGCGAGCACGGGCTGGCCAGTTCGATATGGCCCAGGCGCTCACGGCGGACACGCGCCAGCGTCACTTCGACGCCGCACTTGTCGCAGATTACGCCGCGGTGCTTCATCCGCTTGTACTTGCCGCAGAGACATTCCCAGTCGGTGACGGGTCCGAAGATCCGTGCGCAGAACAGGCCGTCACGTTCCGGCTTGAACGTGCGGTAGTTGATTGTTTCCGGTTTGGTAACTTCGCCGTGGCTCCAGCTTCGGATCTTCTCGGGAGAGGCCAGAGAGATCCGGATAGAGTCAAAATCCGCGATTAAATTCGCTCGATCGTACGGAGAGGATCGCATTATTGCTCCAGTTATATTCAGAACACCAGATACATGGGCGGGTGCGAACACCCGCCCTACCTAATTAATCAGCCGCGAGCGCCGTGTCTTCCGGCGTTTCACGGAACTTCTTCATCAGTTCCACATCAAGGCACAAGGACTGCAACTCGCGAATCAGCACGTTGAACGATTCCGGCACGCCGGGCTCGATCGCCGCTTCGCCCTTCACAATCGCCTCGTAAATCTTGGCCCGGCCATAGACGTCGTCCGACTTCGCCGTCAGCAGTTCCTGGAGGATGTAAGCCGCGCCGTATGCTTCGAGCGCCCAGACTTCCATTTCGCCGAAACGCTGTCCGCCGAACTGCGCCTTGCCGCCCAGAGGCTGCTGCGTGATCAGCGAATACGGCCCGATCGAGCGTGCGTGGATCTTGTCGTCAACCAGGTGCGAGAGCTTCAGCATGTAGATGTAGCCCACCGTCACCGGCTGTTCGAACATCTGACCCGTCATGCCGTCATAGAGCTTGGTTTTGCCGGAGCTTGGCAGACCCGCCTTGGCCAGCATTTCCTTGATCCCTTTTTCGGTTGCGCCATCGAAGACGGGCGTCGCGAATTCGACTCCCAGCACCTTCGCTGCCCAACCTAAGTGGGTTTCCAGAATCTGTCCGACGTTCATACGGGACGGCACGCCCAGCGGATTCAGAACGATTTCGACAGGCTGTCCGTCGGGAAGATAAGGCATATCTTCTTCCGGCAGAATGCGCGCGATCACACCCTTATTACCATGGCGACCGGCCATCTTGTCGCCGACCGAAAGCTTGCGCTTCATGGCGATATAAACCTTCACGAGCTTGATGACGCCCGGAGGCAGTTCGTCGCCCTTGCGAAGCTTCGCGATTTTCTCGTCCGTGATTTTTTCGAGCACGGCGATCTGGCGCGAGGTCATCTCTTCGATCTCGTCGATCTGCTCGTTAATACGCGGATCGCGGTTGTTGAGACGTACGCGCTTCAGGTCGCGCGAGCGCATCTTCTCGATCGTTTCGCGATCGAGGATGACACCCTTCGCGAGCAGGCGCTTGTTGGTCTTTTCGTCGTGCAGGTCGACCAGCACTTCCTTACCTTCGAGAAGGTTCGAAAGCCGCTTGGCCCGCTCGTCCGTCAGAATCCGGATTTCGTCCGCGAGGTTGCGCTGCAGACGCGCGATCTGCGACTCTTCAATGCGCCGCGAACGCTCGTCCTTATCCTGCCCCTTGCGGGAGAAGATCTTGCAATCGACAACCGTGCCTTCGATTCCGGGCGGGCAGTAGAGCGACGCGTCCTTTACGTCGCCAGCCTTTTCACCGAAAATCGCCCGGAGCAGTTTCTCTTCCGGAGTCAGCTGCGTTTCGCCTTTCGGCGTCACCTTGCCAACCAGAATGTCGCCGGGCTTCACCGTAGCGCCAATCCGGATGACACCGGATTCGTCCAGATTTCGCAGGAACGAATCGGCAATGTTCGGAATATCGCGGGTGATTTCCTCGGGTCCAAGCTTGGTATCGCGTGCCTCGATCTCGAATTCTTCGATGTGGATCGAGGTGTAGTAATCTTCCTTGACCAGCTTTTCGCTGACCAGGATAGCGTCTTCGAAGTTGTAACCGCGCCACGGCATGAAGGCCACCAGCACGTTGCGTCCCAGGGCCAGTTCGCCCATGTCCGTGCAAGGTCCGTCGGCGAGCACCTGCGTTTTCACCACGCGCTGACCCTGTTTTACGATCGGCTTCTGGTTGATGCAGGTGTTCTGGTTCGACCGCTTGAACTTGGTCATCTGGTAGATATCCGCGCCGACTTCGCGCGACATCTGACCTTCCTGCGCCGCACCTTCCACACGGACAATGATGCGTTCGGAATCGACCGAATCGACAATGCCGGGACGGCGGCAGAGTACGACCGCGCCCGAATCGCGGGCGGTGACGTATTCCATGCCGGTGCCGACATAAGGGGCATCGCCGCGCAGCAGCGGGACGGCCTGACGTTGCATGTTCGATCCCATGAGCGCGCGGTTCGCGTCGTCGTTCTCAAGGAACGGGATCAGGCTGGCCGCAACCGAGACCAACTGCTTCGGACTGACGTCCATGTACTCGATCTCGTCGCGGCTCTTGAGCACGAAGTTGCCGGCCTGGCGGGCGTTGGCAAGTTCGGGGATGATCCGGGCGTTCTCATCCACCGGCACGTTGGCCTGCGCGATGGTGTATTTGTCTTCCTCCCACGCGGAGAGGTAGTCGCAGTAAGGTTCGAATTCCGCCTGCTTGCGGCTGGCGCCCCCGGCGGAAGCGGCAACTTCTTCGTTGGCTTTTTCGATCTGTTCCCGGCGAAGAACGTCGCCCACCTTAAATGTGGTGTCGCCCGGGTTCAGGACCTTGATTTCGTCGATCACGATGCCCTCGACAACCCTCTTGTAGGGGCTTTCGATGAAGCCGTAATCGTTGATGCGCGCAAAGCACGACAGCGAGGAGATCAGACCGATGTTCGGGCCTTCCGGCGTTTCGATCGGACAGATGCGGCCGTAGTGGGTCGGGTGAACGTCGCGGACTTCGAAGCCGGCGCGCTCACGCGAAAGACCACCCGGTCCAAGGGCCGAAAGACGCCGCTTGTGCGTAATCTCGGACAGCGGATTGGTCTGATCCATGAACTGCGACAGCTGGCTCGATCCAAAGAACTCGCGGATCGCCGCCATCACAGGCTTGGCGTTGACCAGATCGTGCGGCATGGCGGTCGACATTTCCTGGTAAACCGACATCTTTTCCTTGATCGCGCGCTCCATGCGCACGAGGCCGATGCGGAACTGGTTTTCGAGCAGTTCGCCAACCGCACGCACGCGGCGGTTTCCCAGGTGATCGATATCGTCCACCGCTCCGATGCCCTTGCGCAGCTTGAGCAGGTAGCGGATAGTGTTGTGGAAGTCTTCCGGATGCAGGATACGCGGATCGTAATCCGAGCCGTCGGCCTTGAAGCGCTTGGGCGTTTCGGGCGCATCGTGAATCTTGATCGAAAACTTCATGCGGCCCACGCGCGAGAAATCGTACTTGCGCGCGTCGAAGAACATGCCTTCAAATAACTGGGTCGCCGTGTCGAGAGTGGGCGGGTCGCCCGGACGCAGCTTGCGGTAGATTTCGATCAGAGCGTCCTTGCGGGTCTTGACCGGATCCTTGCGCAGCGTGGTCGAAACTACCGTGCCGACTTCATCCCGCTCGGGGAAGAAGATTTCAAACGTTTCGATGCCGGCTTCAATCAGCTTGCCCACCACCGTCGGGGTGAGTTCCTGATTGGCATCGATCATCACTTCGCCGGTCGACATATCGACTACATCGGCCGCGATGTACGCGCCTTCGAGGTCGTTCGACGCGACTTCCACCTGAGTGATCTTGTTCTTGTGAATTTCGCGCATCAGGCCCGCGGTGATTTTGCGGCCCTGCGGCACGACGGTTTCGCCCGCCTTATTGTTGATGGCGTGCGAGAGCTTCAGCCCGACCAGGCTGTCGTCCACATGCCAGTTCAGCTTCGCTTCGCTGATTCCGACCTTCGAGATACGGTAGAAGGTCCGCAGAATCTGCTCGTCGGTTTCGAGACCGAGCGCGCGCAGGAAGACCGAACCGTAGAACTTGCGCTTGCGGTCGATCCGGACGTACAGAAGGTTCTTGTTGTCGTATTCGAATTCGACCCAGCTGCCGCGATAGGGGATGATCTTGCCGAGGTAATAACCCTGCGCCTGCTGGCGTTCGAAAAACACGCCCGGCGAGCGGTGCAACTGGCTGACGATGACGCGTTCGGTGCCGTTGATGATGAACGTACCGTTATTCGTCATCAGCGGGATTTCGCCGAAGAACACTTCCTGTTCCTTGATGTCGCGGACGCTCTTCTGTCCGGTATCGGCATCTTTGGCGTAAACCGTCAGACGGATCGTGACCTTGAGCGGAGCCGCGTACGTCATGCCGCGCTCTTCGCACTCAGCCTGATCGTACTTCAGCTGCAGGCCGACCGGGTCGCCGCACTTATTACAAAAGGTGACAATGTTGCGGTTGAAGGTTCCGCAATGATGGCAGAGGATGTCGCCCGGATGAAACGGGTCGGTTTTGATAGTCGCGCCGCAGGCGGGATTCCGGCAGGTGGACCGAAGGTGATGTAAGCCCTTCAGATTGCCGCACTTGCACTCCCAGTTGCCGATCGAATAATCGACAAACTCGAGCTGACTGACGCCGCGGAAATCGGAGATCGGGAAGACGGAAGTGAATACCGTCTGCAGTCCGATATCGTCGCGTTCATTGGGAAGAAGGTCCATTTGCAGGAACTTCTCGTAGGAATTCTTCTGGACTTCGATCAGATTGGGAATCGGGATCGAAGTCTTGATTTTGGAGAAATCAACTCTCTCGGGGGCCAGACCGTTGTGAGAAGACATAGAAATCGAAATACTCCGTAATTACAGACGGCGATGCTCTCTTTTGAAGCACATCAAAGCACCGCTACCTGTCTGAAAACAAAAACGAAACCAAAAACGACGACGGGCAAAGATGGACCTTGCCCGCCAGACAAAAGACATTGTTGAATGAGACGCCCGAAAATAACGCCGCCGAAACCGGAGACGCCAGAACCGGGATCGGAGTTGCGGTATTGGAGCGATAGACGTTCTGTAGTGCGAAAAAATGATCGGAAGACTGCTCTTGATTGAGTCGGTCGGGAATAAACCAGTGCCGGGCGCGAGTAGGTACACGCGTAGTTTCCGCGCAAAGGCGCACACCGCCCCCGCGCGTCGGTTTGGTCTGTCTGCAATCTGATTGCCAGAGTTCCAGCGCCACCGTCACCAATCCGGGCTCAATTCCGGTTGAAACCAACGCCAAGATACTACGCTAGCACCGAATCTTCAACCCGTCAAGAAAACCGTCAAACAAAGATTACAGCGGCCGTCGCGTCTCCGCATCGGCCGCCCCGATCAAACATCCGCAAACTACAGAAAAATAAGGATCTGCGGCTACTTCACTTCGACTGAAGCGCCGGCATCGACAAATTTCTTCTTGATGGCCTCAGCTTCGTCCTTGCTGACGCCCTCTTTAACAGGCTTCGGCGCACCGTCCACCAGGTCCTTGGCTTCTTTCAGGCCGAGGCTGGTAACTTCGCGTACCGCTTTGATAACGTTGATTTTGTTTGCGCCCGCCGCCGTCAGAACAACGGTGAACTCGGTCTTCTCTTCAACCACCGGTGCTGCTGCCGCCGCGCCGCCACCCGCTGCCGCCGGAGCTGCTGCCGCTGCCGCCGCCGAAACACCGAGCTTTTCTTCGAGCAACTTGACGAGCTGCGATGCCTCGAGCAGCGTCAGGCCCTGAATCGATTCCGCAATTGCGTTGATGTCCGCCATGATGATCCTAAAATCTCCTCTGAATTTGAACTTTTCCGAAAGCGCCTGCGCTCCCCGGCATGAGCCGGAAAACAGCTAGGCCTTGAACTTGTCTTCCTTGACGCCCTGATCGATCACGACCGCCAGATTGCGTCCCACAGCACTCATCGCCGTCAGCAGTCTCTGCGCCGGCGCGTTAATCAGATAAAGCAGCTTGGCGTAGATCTGCTCCTTCGGCGGCATGTTGGCAAGCTCGTTGATCGCTTTGATGTCAATCGCACGGCCTTCCACCATTCCGGCCTTAAAAGTGAACGCCGGGTTCGTCTTCGCGTATGTGGTGAGCGCTTTCGCGAGCGCCACCGGATCGGCCGACGTATACGCCAGCGACGTCATGCCTTTGAGGTTCTTCAGAACTTCATTCGCGGGCATCCCTTCGGATGCGATCTCGGCAATGTTATTCTTAACGACCTTGTAATTCCCGCCCACGCCGCGCACGGTCTTGCGCAGGTTGTAATCCTGGTCAACCGTCATCTTCTCGAAGCCCGTAACAAACACGTTGTTGGCCGCTTCCAGCGCTTTACGCAGTTCTTCGAAATCTTTTTTCTTGTCTTCCCTGTTTTTCATCTCAGACTCCGCGACGGGCTTACGCCTGTGCCGCCGCTTCCTTTGCTGTCATCTCGCTGACGTCGACCGAGATGCCGGGGCTCATGGTGGAACAGAGCGTGGCATTCTTGACGTATTTGCCTTTGGCTGCAGACGGCTTGGCCTTGATTACCGCGGTAATCAGGCTGGTCGCGTTTTCGATGAGCTTGTTGGGGGCAAAACTGGTCTTGCCGACGGGAGCGTGAATAATACCGGTCTTGTCGACGCGGAACTCCACTTTGCCGGCTTTCACTTCGAGGACCGCCTTAGCCACATCAACCGTGACCGTACCGGTCTTCGGGTTCGGCATGAGGCCGCGGGGGCCGAGTATCTTGCCGAGTTTGCCGACCGAGCGCATCATGTCCGGCGTCGCGACTACGGCGTCAAAATCCGTCCAGCCTTCGGACTGAATCTTGTTCACCATGTCTTCGCCGCCAACGAAATCAGCACCGGCTTCGGTCGCCTCACGCAGCTTGTCGCCGCTGGCGATCACGAGAACTTTCTTCGACTTGCCGAGACCGTTCGGCATCACGACCGTGCCGCGAACCATCTGGTCCGCATGCTTCGGATCGACGCCGAGGCGCATATGGATCTCTACAGTCTCGTCGAATTTGGCGAATTTGATCTTCTGGAGAAGAGGAACTGCCTGAGCGAGGGGATACTCACGCGCTTCGACCTGCTTGAGCGCAGCCTGATATTTTTTTCCGGGTTTTCTTGCCATATTTCCTCATTGGTCCTGACGGCGGCATCGCTATCCTTGCGACAGCGCGCACACCTCCCATTGAGCTTTTGGGTATGCAGCGATAGTAACACGAACGAAAAGCCGGCGCAACTTTGGGTTCGAATTGCAATCGAATTGCAGCGAGCCGGACCAGCCGACGTATCCCCTTAAAACCGGCGGAGGTATATCAATCGCGCGGTGATTCTAATCTACGATTGCTGCTCCTGATTTGCAGAGAGGCAGTTTGTATGGTTGGGTCCGGGCTCCAGACATGCAAAACCCCGCTTCACGGGCGGGGTCTGCAAATCTACCTGGAGTAGAAAGGGGGTTCTATG
>Ga0302140_10010562_pt1 | contig 11402 bp, 8 predicted proteins | sample I_Bog_E1_1_FD_202095 | JGI IMG/M metagenome (GOLD analysis project Ga0302140, IMG submission 202095) | Peat permafrost microbial communities from Stordalen Mire near Abisko, Sweden - I_Bog_E1_1 | ecosystem: Environmental > Terrestrial > Soil > Wetlands > Peat | place: Sweden: Abisko, Stordalen...
GGTGGGACCGTCGGCATTCTTGGCCGAAATAAAACCGTTGCCGGGGAGCGTGCAAACCATATCAATGCAAACGGCGGGAAAGCGATCGCCCTGGTTGCGGATGTATTGAAAATAGAGGAACTTGTCGCCGCAAAAAATAAAATTTTAGATGCATTTGGGCAGATAGACGGTTTGGTGAATGGTGCGGGAGGCAATATGCCGCAGGGTGTTTTATTGCCGGGTGAAGATATTTTTAAAATGAACCTGGACGGCATGAAACAGGTAATGGACCTGAATTTATGGGGCACGTTGTACCCAACACAAGTTTTTGGCGAGGCAATTGTCAAAACCGGCAGCGGCAGCATTGTAAATATCTCTTCCATGAATTCCAAGCGTGCTATTACCCGGGTAATCGGATATAACATGGGCAAGGCGGCCGTTGATTGCTATAACCAATGGTTTGCTGTTGAACTGGCTAACCGCTATGGCGATAAGATCAGGATGAACGCCCTGGCGCCCGGCTTTTTTCTTACTGAGCAAAATCGCAATCTTTTAACCACGCCCGATGGCGGTTATACCGAGCGCGGCGAAAAGGTGATCAGGAATACGCCGTTCAAACGTTTTGGCCATCCCGACGAATTGATAGGCGCATTAGTTTGGCTGCTGAGCGATGCTTCGGCATTTGTGACAGGCTCAATGATTTGCGTGGATGGAGGGTTTTCGGCGTTCGGGGGGGTGTGAACGAATGGTAGAGACGCGATGCATCGCGTCCCCTCCGCCGGACAAACAAAAAAGATCCAAAAATGGTGACAAGGTTTTGTCAGTGACAAAATTATGTCAGTGGTTAAATAATTAATAATCAGTGCTGTAGCGCAATGTAGCGGTTTGTAGCACGTGTAGCGCTACGCAACAAAATTGTTAAGGTGACACTTATAATGTTTTACATTGGCAAAGACGCGATGCAACGTGTCTCTACAACATTATGTTTGAAATTGATAACTTAATCAACCCTCCCGATAGCTATCGGGACAACTTAGTCTAACTTAATCAACTAATAAATAAACATGGATCGCCGCAAATTTATTCAAACCACATCTGTCGCCGGGACGAGTTTCCTGATGGCGCCGCATTTTGGCAAGGCCGCCGGGTTTTACAAGGGATCGCCAAATGATAAGGTGGTCATCGGCATGATGGGAACCCACAGCCGGGGGCTTTACCTGGCGCAAAATTTCTGTGCGTTGCCCAATGTCGAGATCGCTTATATCTGCGATGTGGACAGCAAGGTAGTCGACAGCACCATTGCGGATATTGGTAAACGAACCGGCAAAAACCCGCAGGGCCTGGGCGATATCCGCCGCCTGCTGGAGAAAAAGGATGTGGATGCCATTGTTATTGCCGCACCCGACCATTGGCATGCCCCAGCCACCATTATGGCCTGCCAGGCGGGTAAACATGTTTATGTAGAGAAACCCTGCGCGCACAATCCTCACGAGGGGGAACTTGCGGTTGAAGCAGCAAAAAAATATAAGCGGTTGGTGCAGATGGGCAGCCAGCGCCGTTCATTCAGCAACTGCCAGTTGATGGTGAAGGAATTGCACGATGGCGTGATCGGTCGCACCTATTATGCAAAAGGCTGGTATGCCAACCACCGGGATAGCATAGGCATCGGGAAAGTTATACCGGTTCCTTCCAACCTGGATTACGATCTTTGGCAAGGCCCCGCGCCCCGCAAGCCATATAAAAGCAACCTGATCCATTATAACTGGCACTGGTTTTGGAACTGGGGCACCGGCGAAGCTTTAAATAACGGTACACACGAACTGGACGTGATCCGCTGGGGGCTGGGCGTTGATTTCCCCAGTAAAGTGGTATCAACCGGCGGACGGTTTGCCTTCAAAGACGATTGGCAAACACCGGATACACAAAATATTTTATACAATTTCCCCAACGATACAGCCGCCGAATGGGAGGGAAGAAGCTGCAATGGTTACAATACCGAAGGCCTTGGCCGCGGTGTGATATTTTATGGCGATAAGGGCACCTTATTTTACCAGGGCGGCAATGGCTACACGGTTTTTGATGGCGATAATAAATTTGTGAAAGAAGTAAAGGACGATACGGTTGTCGACCCAACAAATAAGGTAAGCCCGACGGCAGCGCTTGACGGGATGCACATGAAAAATTTTGTCGACTCGGTACGCGGAATAACCCATTTGAATGCCCCGATTGAAACCGGGTTTAAATCGACATTATTGCCGCAATTAGGTAATATTTCTTTACGGGTAGACCGGGTTTTGCATATCGATACCAGTAATGGCCATATTTTGAACGACCCGGAAGCGATGGCGTTATGGCACAGGGAATATGAGCCGGGGTGGGAAGTGAAGGTGTAAAGTATAAACCGATTTGTCATTGCGAGCGCAGCGTGGCAATCGCGAACATTGCATTACAGCTATGCATTACCGCCTTAATAGTTCGCGATTGCTTCGTACCTCGCAATGACAAATAGTAGATTTTACGTTAAATAAAGTTATTAAAGCCAAACAAACCGTTTCTATGAAGAAGTTAATTTTAATCGCCCCTTTGTCTCTAATATTTTTCGCGTTACCTATAATCTCCCACGCCCAAAGCACCCCGGGCCTTTTCGACGGCAAAACACTCAACGGCTGGAAACGCCTGGCCGGTACCGCCGATTATAAAGTTGAAGACGGCGCCATTGTGGGCACGACCGTCCTTAACTCCGGCAATACTTTTTTGGTTACCGAAAAGGAATACGGCGATTTTATTTTGGAAATGGATACTAAGATTGAAAGCCCGCTGAGCAATTCAGGTGTGCAGGTGCGCAGTCATTTCGATCCTAATGGCAATAACGGCAAAGGTAAAGTATATGGCAGGCAATTTGAGATTGACCCTTCAGATAGGAAATGGTCGGGTGGGGTATATGATGAAGGCCGGCGGGATTGGATTTACCCCCTGGATTTGAATGCAAAGGCAAAAGATGCCTTTAAGGTCGGCGTTTATAACCATATCCGGATGGAATGCATTGGCAGCGAAATGCGGACGTGGATAAACGGTATCGCGGTGGCTGACGTTGTAGATACGGTAGATAGCAAAGGTTTCATAGGGTTACAGGTGCACGCCATCAGCAAGGATGGGCAAGTGGGCAAGCGGGTTTGGTTTAAAAACATGCGAATACAAACCAAACACCTCAAATTCACGCCGTTTCCAAAGGATATTTACACGGTTAATTACGTGTCGAATGAACTTTCGGAACATGAAAAGGAGAGCGGATGGCGATTGTTGTATGACGGCCATACCTCAAACGGCTGGCATGGCGCAACCATGACTACCTTTCCGCCTAAAGGCTGGCTGTACAAGGATGGAACAATGCACAATCTGCCTTCGGAAGGCAAGGAAGAATCCGGCGGCGGAGATATTGTAACCGACAGCCTTTACAGCGCATTCGACCTGTCGTTTGAATTTAAAATAACACCCGGCGCCAATAGCGGCGTGAAATATTTTGTCACCCTGTCCGAAGTCACAAAAGGATCGGCGATAGGACTGGAGTACCAGGTTTTGGATGATGCCCTGCACCCGGATGCCAAGCTGGGCCGCAATGGCGACCGTACCCTGGCATCGCTGTATGACCTGATCCCGTCCAATAAACCCGCACGTTTTGTGCGGCCTGTTGGCGCATGGAATACGGGGCGTATTATTGTTTACCCCAATAATCATGTAGAACATTATCTCAACGGCGTAAAAGTGCTGGAATATGAGCGCGGGTCAAAGGAGTTTAAAGACCTGGTAGCCATCAGCAAATATGTCATCTGGAAAAACTTTGGCGAGGCGCCTGAAGGACATATATTGTTGCAGGACCATGGCAATGAAGTTTGGTTCAGGAGTATAAAAGTTAAACGAATCACAGATTGAGAATGATTTACCTGATTGCACAGATTTCTTAGCGTATACATTTTGAAATCAGTGAAATTATGTAAATCATTTTCAAAATCTGTGATCCCCTTTTGAAAAACTGGAGTACAGGTAAAACAACGACGGAAGAATAAGTAAACTCCCGATGCAAAGCGCCCAGCCTAAATCGCTGATCGTTTTTGCTGGTGCATGAAGGCTTAATAGCGATAGGTTTTCGCCGGTTTTTACCATCACAAAATAAGGGAAATGCATGTAACCCACCGCCAGCAGGATCATGGTTACCTGTAAAGCGGCTGTTACCCTGATGATCTTCTTTTTACCGCGCCCGATCAGCGCCCATTGCAGGATCAGCGAAATCGCTGCAACGATCACCGCCAATATGCTAACCGGGTTGCCGAATATGAAGCGGGCCAATTGGATGCCTTCAAACCCTGCCGCAACAAATACTAAGCCGCCGAAAATGACGGCGACTATCGTCATCTGCCGTGCTTTTTTGATGAACCGCTTTACGTCGTTTTCATTTTCAGCATCGCCGATGAGATAAATCGCGGCGAGATACCCGCTTAGCGCGACAGTAAATAACCCTACCGCAACTGAAAAATAATTCAGCCAGCTAAATACGTATCCCGACAAAAAAGTTGTGGCATGCAGGTCGATTTGCCTTGAAATAGCGCTGCCGGCGATGATTCCCAGGAAAAGTGGGGTTATAAAGCTGGAATAAACAAAAATGTGGTTGTACAGTCTTTGCGTCCGTTCACCTTTAACAGCATCGTAACTCCTGAAGGCAAATGCCGTTCCCCGTGCCATAATACCCAGTAACATAATCAGCAAAGGGATATGCAACCAGGTGCACATTTGGCCGTAGATGAAAGGGAAACCGACAAACAGGATCACGACTGCGATAATCAGCCACATGTGGTTGGCCTCCCATATCGGGCCGATAGCTTCGTACATAGTTTTGCGGGTATCCGGGCGGTTCTTTTCGGAGGTAAAAAGCTCGATAATGCCGGCGCCAAAATCGGCCCCGCCCAATAAAAAGTACAGCACAATGGCCAAAAACAAAAACGCGATCACTACGTAAAGCATATCTTATTGTTTTGTATCATATAAAAGCGGCACCATTTTTATCTGCCTGCTCAATAAAAAGATCGCTGCTATGGTGAGCGTAAAATACACAGCGGTAAACAAATAAAAGGTGTAATGAATGCCTGGCATGGGCGTAACGGCATTGCTTGTTCGCATTATTCCATAGATGATCCAGGGCTGCCGCCCGACCTCGGTAACCGTCCAGCCGGCCTCAACAGCAATAAATCCGAACGGGGTGGCCAGGATGAACAGGTTTAAAAACCATTTTTTGCTCAGCCAACTTCTCTTTTTCCAAATCGCAAAAAAATACATCAGTCCTAAAAACATCATGGCTGAACCAATTGCGATCATGAGTTCAAAAGCAATGTGGGTAACCATAACCGGCGGCTGGTTTTGACGGGGGATTTTATCCAGCCCATTTACCGGTTCGCTGAAATTATCATGTACCAAAAAACTAAGCAGGCCAGGTATTTCAATTCCATAATTAACTTTTTTGGCGGCAGTATCAGGTAAACCGCCAATAACCAAAGGCGCATGGGCTTGTGTGTGATAATAGGCTTCCATCGCGCCCAGTTTTGCGGGCTGGGTTTTGTAAACGTTTTTGGCTGAAATATCGCCGCTGAATGGTTGAAGGATAGCGGCAATCGCACCGAACACAATGGCAATTTTGAATGCTTTAGTATGAAAGACGACATTTTTTCGCTTCGCGATCATCAGGGCATGCACACCGGCAACGGCAAACCCTGTAGCCGAGAATGCCGCCAGGCTCATGTGCAGCGCTTCTGAAAACCAGGAACCGTTAAACATTGCTTTTATCGGATCGACATTTAAATAGTGGCCGTTTAAAAAGTTGAAGCCTGATGGGTTATTCATCCATGAATTGGCAGAGACTACTAAAATACCCGACACGATGCCGCTGACGCCTATTACCAGGCAGGTAAACCAGTGGAACCACTTATTAAATTTGTCCCAGCCATAGAGGAAAAAGCCAAGGGCGATGGCCTCAATGAAAAAAGCCACACCCTCAAGCGAAAAGGGCATACCGAATATCGGCCCGGCCTGCTCCATGAATTTTGGCCACAACAACCCTAGCTCAAACGAAAGTATGGTGCCTGATACAGCCCCTGTAGCGAAGAATATGGCAACGCCTTTGCTCCAGGCGCGGGTAATATTTTTGTAAACCAGGTCGCCAGTTTTTATCCATTTATAGTGCGAAACAGCCATAAAAAAAGGCATCACCATACCAATGCACGAATAGATAATGTGGAAACCTAAGGAGATGGCCATTTGTGAGCGGGCCGCCAAAAAATCATTCATAGCCTGCTGAAAATAAATAATATAGGACAAAGCTACCGATTAACCTGCGGCGAAGGCTGAAATAACAACAGCCATTTGTAAAATAGAATGGATATAAATTATTTATTCTTTTGTAAGAAAAGTTTTACAATTCAAAAAAAAAATATATAGATTAGCAGCAAACTATTTATAAACCACCGACAGTCCAATTTTTGAAACGCGTAGCCGCCATCGTTTTACTATCAGTCCACCTGTTTTTTACTGGCGGGTATACGCTGGTATTTCAGTATTTTATCAACCGGGCAGATTCGCGGATGGTGAAGCAAGTGTACCAAAATAGGATCGATGACAAGAATTTGGTATTGTTAAAGATTCCGGTAAATATGCCTACCGTAAATGATATGACGGAATATGAAACGGTGGCTGGACAAATCCAGTTGAAAGATGCGTACTACAACTACGTTAAGCTGAAAATGACGCATGATACCCTTTACCTGGTTTGTTACGCAAATACAGCAAAAACCCAATTGGTTAAGGCAAATATCATCACAGCAAAGGAATTTACCGATGTGCCGATGAGCAAAAAAAGCGATGGTGTTTCCAAGAAACTAAACACCCTTAGCGAATATAATTTGCAGGCTTTCAATTACCACTGTTCGGTGAGCGAAAGTTTTGTTAAACCCGATTACAAGTCTATATCGCCCAAAACGGACAATCCATATATCAGTTCCCCCGGGAAACCTCCCAATGCAAACTGTTAAAACTGCTTCGCGATCCTGAATACCTCCTCTTATTTTATAAGATTAGTTAGATCTGTGTGTATTTGTCGCATGGCCATTCTGCATCCTAAGTTATTTGTTTTTTAACGATGTTAAGCAGAACGGTCGCCAATAAATAACCGGCTGATCAAATAGCAGTTTATCCAACCTTTCGGCAGACTACTATACCCTTAATTTCAAAGTATTGGGTACGGTAACTCCGGGCCATTTCAATTGTATTTAATCACTTTTAATTTTTAACTGAAGATAATGATGAAATCTTTACCTGCTAACCTTTTAAGGTTCGGCGTATTGGCAAGCTGTTTAGCGGCGTTTTCGCTAAAGGCAAATGCCCAAACCGAATCTGATGCTATTATGATTCCCAAAAACATGTTTTGTGCGGCTGCAACCTACGATCACAGCAGCTGGACCGACTACTGGGAAGGTACATTTAAGCGTAATAACCTCAATATTGGCACCTTAACTACCAATTCGTACATGCTGATGGGTAATTACGGCATTACCAACAAGCTCGACCTTTTGTTTACCGTACCGTATGTCACTACCAACGCTTCCGCCGGGACACTTGCCGGCCAGAGTGGTCTGCAGGACCTGACCGTTACCTTAAAATGGATCGCTTTTGAAACGCAAATCGGTACAGGAGTTTTTACCGCCCATGCTATTCTCTCCGGATCAGTTCCTTTAAGTAATTACGATCCTAATTTTTTGCCGGTTTCAATTGGTCTTCAGGCCCGCACGGTTTCTCTGCGTGGGCTTGTAAACTACCAGGTAGGTCGCTTTTTCGTTGCCGGCGCCGCCCAGTATACCGAGCGCAGCGACATCAACATTAATCAAAATGCTTATTTCACAACACAGGAAATTTACAGCAACAACGTGTACATGCCTAATATGAACAATATATTGGCAAGTGTCGGCTATCGCAGCCTGAAATTGAATATTGAAGCCGTTGTTCAGCAAACAACCACCCTTGGCGGCTTCGACATCACAAAAAACAACATGCCTTTCCCGAGCAATACCATGAACTGGACGAGCGCCGGCGGCCTGGTAAAATACAGCTTCGACGGGATTTCGGGCCTTGAACTTACCGCGGGTGGCAATTATGTTTTAAAAGGAAGAAATGTTGGACAAAGTACCGACGTCTTCGGAGGAGTGCTATACGTATTTGATTTTTCTAATAAGAACCATAGATAATAGAAACCATGAAAAAATTTGCTTTTTATACTACACTGCTGCTTGTTTTAACGGCGACAGTTTTTTTAGGGTCGTGCAATAAAGAGGTGATCGACCGAACAACCTTATATCCTGCCCTGAACCCATCGAGCGAAGATTTGAACGCCGACACCTGGAAACCGGTTTTGGTAACCAATCCGGATGCATTTACAGTAGCTGCACCTGATGCGATCGGATCGAGTGCCTATACAGCAGATATAAGTGAAGTCAAATCTTTGCAAAGCAATTTAACCAGCGATCAAAAAGCGATTATTGCATACTGGAGCGCGGGGGCCGTATTGCGCTGGAACGAGATTATGCGCGACCTGGTGGCTAAGTATAATTTACCCCCATACCAAAATCCGGATGGCACATACCCATTTCCGAGTTCAACCAACCCATTTGCTTATCCCGAGTTCCCATTTTCAAATCCGCCCTACGCGGCACGGGCATACGCTTATCTCAGCACTGCGCAATATGATGCGCTGGTAACGGCTTATCACTTTAAAAAGCTCTATAACCGTGCTGCACCCTATAAAAATGATCCTTCGGTGCAACTGCTCATCCCAAAATCTGATCTTCCTTCATACCCGAGCGAAGACGCAGTGGTGGCCGGCGCCAGCGTTGAAATGATGAAAGTATTATTTCCAACTGAGGTTGACTATATAGAGCAAAAAGCCGCTGAAGAGATGTTATACCGGAAGCTGGCCGGTGCCAACGTACAGGGCGAACTTACTGCCGGGCAAACATTGGGGGCCCAGGTTGCTGATGTGTTTATTGCACGCGCTAAAACTGACCGGGCCGGCAAAGCGATTGGTTCGGCGCCTGAGTGGGCTGCATTGCAAAATAATGCCACTTCCCGAGGCGACCAGTATTGGATCAGTCTTGAATCACCTCCGAGGCCGCCTATGCTGCCTTTATTTGGTAAAGTTATTCCTTTTTTGTTTGATACCACTACCGTAGTTAAGCTACGTCCGGGTCCGCCTAATCTTGCCGGTTCTGCTGCATTTAAGGCAGAAGAGGTTGAGGTGTTATCATACAGCCAACACCCCACGGCTGCGAACCAGGCAATGGTTGACTTTTGGGCCGATGGCGTAGGCACCTATACGCCGCCTGGACATTGGAATGCTATTGCCGAATCGGAATTTGTTAAAGAGCATTACAGCGAAGTGCGCTGGGCGAGGAATTATGCCTTGCTGAACATGGCCGAAATGGACGCAGCGATATGTTGCTGGGACACCAAATACTTTTACTTTAACGAGAGGCCGAGCCAGGCAAACCCGATCATTAAAACACTAACGGGAATTCCGAATTTCCCCTCCTATACGTCGGGGCACTCCAATTTCAGCGCCGCCGCAGCTACTGTATTAACGTATTTGCTGCCAGATAGAGGTAACGAGTTTATTGGGCTTGCAAATCAGGCTGCCATGTCAAGGCTTGTTGGGGCTATACACTACCGCAGCGACGTTGAGGTTGGTTTGCAAACCGGAGCTAAAGTCGGCGAATATGCCGTAGCACGCGGCCAGGCTGACGGCGCCGGCCCGGGGAATTAACAACGAGAAAAAGAAATGGTTGATTAATAAAAATCCGTTTGGAGGCGGGTTTAAGGCTCCGGTGTAAAAGCCGGAGCCTTTTAGAAACTTTTTTAATCTCTAAATCATAAATAATATGCCACATATAAACGTAGATAAAAACTTACCAGGCATAAGGTCATTGATGGCCTTCAGCCCCGAAACAGCCACACCGATGGGCGAACTGGCCAACCTGTTGTTGCGCAGCAACGAAGGCTTAAGCATGGCCGAAAGGGAACTTATTGCTACGCATGTTTCCTGGTTAAATGATTGTTTTTACTGCCAGCATTCACACGGCGCTATTGCGGTTTGCTACCTGGACGGTAATGACAGCCTGGTAGATCAGGTGAAGACGGACTACGCCCATGCTGATATTTCAGATAAATTAAAAGCGTTGTTATCGATTGCTGCAAGCGTGCAAAAAGGTGGAAAATTTGTAACAGACGAACAAGTAAGCGCAGCCAAACAACTTGGGGCTACTGATAAAGATATACACGACACGGTATTAATTGCCGCTGCATTCTGCATGTTCAACCGGTATGTCGACGGGCTTGCATCCAATACACCTACAGATCTTTCTTCATACCCGCTAAGAGCAAAACAGATTGCCGAAAATGGCTATGGAAATCATATTTTTTCGAACAAACAGCCAGTTGCAGAGCGTCAGGAAATATCCTGACTAAATATTCTATATAGTAATTCAAACCTTTCAACCAAAAACCAAAACAATGAGAAAAAAATTACTTTTAATAACAGTGTGGCTGGTAATGGCCTTAATACCCATTACACTTTTTGCCCAGACCAAAACGGTTACCGGCGTGATTACAGCAGGTAACAATGCCCCGGTTCTGGGCGCAGCCATAACGGTGAAAAATTCTTCACAGATTGCGATTTCGGACGCAAATGGAAAATTTACCATAAGTGTCTCCGGAAGTGGCATCCTTGTTATCAACGCTATAGGCTATAAAACGCAAACAATTAGTGTTTCAGGGCTTTCAAATCTGCAGATCAAGTTAGAAGAGGATGTTTCACGCCTTGACGAGGTAGTGGTAACCGGCTTATCAACATCCGTCAAAAGAAAAAACCTGGCAAACGCCGTGGGTGAAATCAATTCAAAAGAACTGGATGGCACCGCACCTGCACAAACACTTGATGCTGCGCTTGAAGGCAAAATATCCGGAGCTAATATCAACGCAAATTCCGGCGCTCCCGGCGGCGGGATTTCGGTAAAATTAAGAGGAATAACTTCCATATACGGCAATACACAACCCTTATATGTTGTGGATGGCGTTTACGTCGATAATTCAGCGACCTCATCAGGATTAAATGCAGTAACGTTAGCGGCTGGCGGTGGCAGCCCAACATCCAGCCAGGACAATCCGTCAAGCCGTATCGCTGACCTAAGGCCCGAAGACATTGAGAATATTGAAATACTGAAAGGTGCTTCGGCTGCGGCCACTTATGGCTCGAAAGCAGCCGGGGGGGTGATCATTATCACTACTAAGAAAGGAAAACAAGGCAAGACAAGTATTAATTTGACGCAGGATATTGG
>Ga0302140_10010563_pt1 | contig 11401 bp, 10 predicted proteins | sample I_Bog_E1_1_FD_202095 | JGI IMG/M metagenome (GOLD analysis project Ga0302140, IMG submission 202095) | Peat permafrost microbial communities from Stordalen Mire near Abisko, Sweden - I_Bog_E1_1 | ecosystem: Environmental > Terrestrial > Soil > Wetlands > Peat | place: Sweden: Abisko, Stordalen...
TCAACTTACCCCTTGGCCGCTGCCAGCAGGGCATTCACCTTGGCCATCACCTGGAAGGCGTCGGCGACGTAGACCACATCGGCCTTGCCGCGCGTCCAGCCGCAGTTGGGGTCCAGGCTGATCGCCCGCCGTGAGCCGATAAACCGCCAGCCCACCACGTGCGGCTCCTCGCCATGGCAGCAGGTCGACAAACCCTTCGCGTGACGCGGCGTCGAGCCGGTCTGCCCAATTTGATTGAGATGCGTGAGGAATGGAAGAACGGAGTTCCCCTCGCCGCCTTGATCGACGAGCGACTTGCTGCTGCCCAGAGACGCCCCCGTCGCGTGCAGGAAGCCGAGAATCAGCTCGCCCGCCTCGGCAGCGTGGGTCTGGCCGTCTGGCTGCTTCTTGGTCCAGCCCGCACCCGCGACAAAGAGCATCTTCGCGTCGGGGCGGATGGTCTGTGCGTCCTGCGCCGGAGCGCGGAAACCGCTCACCGTGGTGCGCTGTGCTGGGAGTTCAACGGCAACTGATTCCACCTGTGCCGTACCCGCCGCGTCTGCAAAAGCCGCGTGCGTGCCTGCATCTAGCAGCAGAAACCAAGGGCGCGTCGTCCGGCTGATCACCGCCTCGATCCGCTGGCGATAGAACCAGCGCGAGGCTTCCACGGTCTCCGCACCGCTCAGTGCGGTTATATGTGTATCGACGAAGCCGCCCAGCCTGTGCGCCACTCCAGCGGCAATGCGCGTAAAGCGCGAAGTTCCAGGGGCGAGCACGATGGTGGCCTCCGCCGCGCGGCAAAGAGCTTCGGCGGCAGCAGCGTCACTGCCATAGCGCGCCTGCGCAAAGGCCTCGCCGGAGACGGTCAGAAGGCGCGCGCCGGTAGAGGGAAGGGAAGTGGCTGCGGTTGCGCTGTCGGCGGCCACAATGCCGATGGTCAGCGGAGCCGAAAGCCGCGCGGCCAGCTCCAGGCCCGCAGTGACGGTCTCCAGCGAGGCCTTCGTGAGTGCCGAGCCACTTTCATCTGCATGAGTCAGTACAAGTATCTTTTCCATCATTCGGCTCCAATCCACTCGACCAGCTCAGCGGCAATCTGATCCGGCGACAAATCTTTCACTACGCGCGTCTCGCGTTGCTGCTTGGGCAGGGCGACAGAGACGTAGCTCAACCCGTTTGCCTCCAGTTTGGCCGCCTTGGCCTTGGCCAGCGCGGGCATAATGGTGCGCATATTCGCCATGCCCACCTGCGGGTTGTTGCGCGGTTCGGCCAGGTTGCCGGTGGCCCAGCCCAGCACGGCGGGCGTTCCGGCGCAGACCGAAACCTGATGCTTGCCGCCCTCCACGCGCTCCAGAACTTCAAAGCTGCCGTCGTCGCTGAGGGTAATCTGATCCACGCCCTGAAATTGGTCGCCGATGCCGAGGCGCTCGCCGACAAGCTGAAGCGTTACGCCTGCTCCGCGCGTCGCCGACTCCCAGCCGCCAAAAAGCAGGAGCTTCGCCCGGTCAAGTCCGGGAATCGCGGCAATCGTCTCGGCCAGCACCGCCGCCGTCGCGTGCGCATCCGGGAAGCCGCCAATCGGCCCGTCCACCGGAACCAGCTCGAAGGCCACCTTCTGCGCCACAGTCATCATCACCTGTTGCAGCTTGGCCTTGGGCCCTAGCGAGACCAGCCACAGCTTGCTGCCGGGGTTCTTGGCAGCAAGAGCCGCCGCTTCATAGAGCGCGCTGGCCGCCCAGGGGTCCAGAACGGCGGGCAGAACCATCTCATTCTTCAGCCCCGGACCCGCAGGCCCAGTGACCGGCTCCAACGTTTGCAGCGGATCAGGCACAATCCCCGCGCAAACCACGATGTGCAATACATTTGCCATGAAAGATTTCCTTTATTTCTATTTTAATTGCTCGCCGCCGGGTTGGTTTTCCGCCGAATGCAGCCCGCACGAACCGGCGCGGAATCGAGTCTATCTAGATGCCAAGCATCTCCAGCAACTCTTCCATCGTGAGCCGGTGGTGAGCGGCGATGCGCTTGAGAATGCTGGCGAGGGTTCCGGTTTTGATGGGTTGATGCGCAGGGATGACTTCGTGGTTCTCTCCATCGCGCAGCGTCGTCATGCGCATATGCGATCCCTTCTGGCGTGTCACATTATAATCAAGAATTCGCAGCGCTCTGGCCAGTTGTACTCCGTCAATGTCGCGCGGCAGTCTCATGATGATTCTCCTTTAGTCTTGCGCGCCAAGAATCCGAGGACCGGCAGCCTGCAAGATCGCACGAGTGCGATTAAGAAAAGGATAGGACAGATTAGGGCGGAAAGGTAAAAGACGCCACAACACCAGTATCAGGCCAGCACTTCATCGCGCACAAAATGGAGGCGAATGATCGCGGGCGGCTGCATCGACTCGTCGAAGTAGCAATTTACAGCATCCTTGACCATGGCGCGCAACTCTTCGAGCGTCTCCCCTTGCGTATGGATTCCATAACCCAAAGCGGATGCGACGTAGCCTCCATCCGCTTCGTCCTCACGCACATCAAAGATGATTTCATTCATCGGGATACTCCATCCTGTTGGTTCAATGCTACACCGGCAGCATCTCTGCGGCAATCCAAGTAAGTCCTCAGTTTTCCGCAGAGTGCAGCCCGCCCGAACCGGCGCGGAAGGCGAGGTTCGAGTGCTCGCCGTCGGGCGATTGGCCGCAATTCCACAGGCATGCGCCGCAGTGGATGCACTTCTCGCGCTCGAAGGCGGGCAGGCCGTCTTCGCCCTGCGTAATCGCTTGGCCGGAACACATCGCCACGCAGGTCTTTTCACCGCACGTCTTGCAGACGGCAGTGTTTTTGAAGAGTACGTGATCGGCAAAGCCCGCCATCGCCTGGACCTTGCCGCCGAGCAGCAGCGCGTCCTGCTGCGTTATCAGCAAGCGCCCGTCCAGCGGAATCTCCGGCCAGCCGCGCGCGGTGAGCAGGGCATCGTGGAAGGTGCGGTTTTCGGACCGGGCCAGTTCGCCGGCTTGGATCAACTGACGGCCTTCGAGCGACTCCGAGGCGAAGGAACGAATCTGTTTGTAGGCCGGAGGGATCTTTGCGGTCAGCGAAAATCTTCCATGCGACAGGCCCGCCAGAGCCATGCCGATCATGCCTTTGACCAGGCCATCCTGGAAGCCGTTGCGGGCGTTCTCCGCTTCGCGCGCGCCCTTCTCGACCCAGCTTGCGCGGCGGCGCTTTTCGTAGGTGGCGGCGAGATTTTCTTGCGTAAAGGGCTTGCCCGCGCGCAGCAATTCAATGACCGCTTCACCCAGTTGGGAGCCGGTCGCCCAGGCCTCGTCCACACCGGAGCCGGTGAGCATATTGGTCGAGCCGGAGCCTTCGCCGATGCGCGCAAAGCCGTCGCCGCAAAGGTACGGTTCGCCGTGCTTGCCGGACTCTTCCAGAGACTTCGCGCCCCAGGAGCGTAGCGTTCCGTCTTTGAGAGCTGGCCAGATTGCCGGATGCTGTATGTAGTGCTGGAGATAACGGTAAGCGGTGCGGCTCGGATCGCTCATCCACGACGGCACAAAGATGCCCACCGAGACCAGCCGCTCCGGATGCACGTACAGGAAGCCGAATATCTCCGGCTCCGGATATCCGAAGCTATGCCAAACCTTTCCAGCTTCAAGAGGTGAATCTTCGGGCAGCTCGATGACGAACTTCATGCCCAGCGCCCACTCGCGCTTATGGTGGCCGTCGGGCAGGCCGAGTTTTTCGTCGAGCGCCTGGCCGACCGCGCCGACCGGGCCGTCGCCGACAACGGTCAGCAGCGCCTTTACGTCCATTCCGGCCATAAAACCGTCCGTAGGCGCGCCGGATTTGTCCACGCCCTGGTCGGCGAGACGGACTCCCTCAACTTTTTTGCCGTTGAAGAGCGGTGCGCTGACCGGGGAACCCGGCCAAATCTGGACGAGTCCCGTAGCCATCAACTGCGAGCCGACCCACTGGTTAAATTGGCCAATAGACATCACCAGACCGCCGTGCTTATTCAGGAAGGCCGGAGTCCAAGGCAGCGTGAAAGCGTGGTCCTTGAGGCCGACGAGCGGGCCAACAGCGCTAAGAGCTTTGTCCACGATGCGCAGCAAGAGTGAGCGCCGACTAGCGCCGATGGGATCGAGCAGATACATCACCTGCTCGGATTTGACCGGCACGACCATGGGAATCTCGGCCGGATTCAGTTCTGGAAAGCTGGCGCGGATGGCCTTCGCTTGTGTGACGACGCCGCTGACGCCCGAGCTAATATCATCAGCCCGTTCGTAGCAGAGGACTTGCAGCGGCATCCCCGGCGCAACCTTGCTCTCGAAGGCCGGATCAGCGGGGTTCTCCGTCCAGGCTTTGGTGAGCGTGGAGAGAAAGCCGCCCGTGGCGGGGCCAAAGCCCGCGCAGGCGATATCTACTTCCATCGATGCGCGGTCGATCTCCGGGATTTCGGTGGATTGGTTCATTACATCCATAATGAAACGAGACTCCTTCTTTCTTGACAAGCCTACTTATTCTCAAAAACAGAGATTCGTGTGGCCCATTTATCTGAGGAACTTTGCAACATCCGGCGGCAATGTAGCTCCTTTGCTTTGAAGCTCACGTAGAAGTATTTCCTCATTAAGAAGCAATGGTGCCATTTTTTCTTGCCCTGGGGCAATGCAGCGTTCACGGAAATTCGATTGCTCAACCTTGGTGCTGCGCGCGAGAACCCGTGAGCAAGTTATTTCCTCTCGAAGATACCCAAAAGTCTTTGAGTCATTGTCGAGAACCTGTTCGAGCGTTGTAATCATTGACTGTACATTTGTAGAATCTGAAAATTCTTCTTGAAGCTGTCCGAGAATCTGTCTAGACTTATTCATTGTCACATCATTCGTGTCTAACAAGCTCTCCAGACTGTCGTTTCGCGTCTCGAAATCAGCAAATGTTTGTGGATCGCGCTCCATAATCTGGCCCATTTTACGCCTGAAATCTTCATTTGCTGGCCCTAACGATGTGCGTGCCTGGATCAATAGTTGATGAATTCGCTCATCGCGATCTCTCGACCTATATTGCATGATTCCGAACCACGCACCTCCAATACACAGGTAAACTATTGCGATAATCAAAGTGCGTTTGATTGTTCGACCTGCGATGAACTGGGTAATACCCCAAACAGTGAATATAAAGTAAAGAATAAATCGTGCCTTGACTTCCGCAATTGACTGTGCAGCCGTGCTATTCATCCCCCCTTGAAAGCCAGCCCAGACGAATATAACCGTTCCCCACCTTACCCACCAGGAGGACTTTCCCTTCTCGGGTGTTTCTGTCGTAGCTTCGGTCTGACATTCAGCCTCGAGTGGGTCATTGGAGATTGTGATTTGCCGTTTTTCAATCTCCCTCTCCAATGCTTGCTTGGCTTCTTCCACAAGCGACACCACGTCAGCTTTTATTCGTAGCAATTCGTCGTCCGACATTTGCGAGTAAGTTTCAGAGAAATCATTGCTGTTACGCGGCATTTCGCCCCTCATCTGTGACACATGGTTCATTGATTCGCGGGTGGCTTTCGATAAGGACGAAGGCTTTATCAAGTGCAAAAAATCCCGCCAAAACGGGAATTACCACCATTCAAAAGGTAGCAGGATTAGCGCTTCCCAAACTCCCTGGTGCTTTCTCAGGTATAGATATTTCTGAGTGCCCTCAGTTGGGTAGGAAAGCTTATACTCACCGTCTGGTATCTCGCGTTCATCGACGCATCGTATGTGATTGACGATGGGCTTCAGAATCTCTAGTACATTTGGTGCAGCAGGCAGCGGTTGCGAACCTGACTGGAATACGATGCTATAGGAGACATCGAATTTGTCTTTCGTCTCCCATTTACTTTCCAACGTGCCGGTTCCTTCTTGAAGACCTTCCATTGTGATTTCCACCTTTCGTTCACGACACTAAGACAATAATCGCTGAGTGTATGCCGCGTCTATCCCACATCCCAAAAGCGGGATGTGGGGCACCCAGTTTTAGGCGCGATGAAGCCAGTGCGAGCGAACAGCCCCACCGCAGGTGGTTACGCCGGATAATCCAGCGCTTCGGGAATCATCACCTTGGCGACCGTTTCAGCCGCGCGATCCTTGGCCAGGCGTGAGCCGCTCAGGCAGAGGGCCAGCTTGCCCTGCAAACGAAGGAAGCCGTCGCTGCCGGTGCAGCCTGCGCAGGGGCCAGCCTTGTACGGATGCTTGCCGTCTTCGCCCAGAACATCTTCCGCCATCGCCGAAATGCCGGAGATGGTTTTCTCCAACTCATCCAGTTCGCTGGTCAGGAAGCAGCTTGCGTGATCCTTATCGTTCCACGAAGGATGGAGGTTATAGCCGAAGACCAGCTCGGCGCAGATGCGGTTGACTTCGCCCGCGGCGGCGGCGGCCTGTGTGTGGCAGAGGTCGCTGAAGAATTGCAGCGTGCCGTCCAGACCCTCGGCGGCGACCGGATCTTCGGGTCCGCGCGATTCCAGCTCCAGCACATCGAGAATCTGATAGCGCGAGGCCAGCAGCCAACAGAGCGCATCGGCCAGCCCAAAGGTCACACCCTGGCGCTGCCCGTGATAGAGCTTGCCGCCGGAGGGGTCTTTGGTCACTTGCAGATATTCGATGGTCCAGAGCCACATCTTCATCGCCGAGGCCAGCGTGCAGGCGCCGGTGCCGGGACGGTCGCTAGCGATGCGCCGCATCTCAGCGGTCCAGGAGCGGAAGAGCGCCAGAAAAACCTCGCTGGTCATGGTCACCGTCAACTGCCTGCGTTGCACGGCCTCGGGGCCTTCGTACGTGGCTTCGAGCTGCGCGTCCATCCACTTGGCACCGATAAAGCCGGGGCAATCCTCCGTGATACCGTAGCCGCCCATCAGGCTGACGGCCTCGCGCATCATATTCACGCCGTGGCCGGTATTCCAGAGCTTGGTGGCTGGGCAGATGACGCTGGTCTCGGCGTCCATCAGGACATATTGAACCAGCGGATCGGCCTCCAGCTCAGCGCGACGGGGATCGTCAGCCTTCAGCGAGAGCAGTTCGACGGCGTGTGCGGCACTTTCCTTGAGCGCCTTCATCTCGGCGCGACCGCCCGTGACACCGCGCTCGGCGAGGATCGACGACTTCAGTTTTTCGAGCGGTTCATATTCGTCAAAGAGGCGAGCGGTGGCAAAGCCGAGCGCGGCGGCTGCTTCGCCAGTGGCCCAAACATCGACCAGCCGGTGGAGCGCATCTTCGCGCTGCTGAATCCCCTGCTCATAGCGGACGGAACCGGGTTTTGCGCCTTCGGCCCCACGGAAGCGCTGCCGCTGGTAGCGGATGATCGGCTCGACGGCCGAGAGCAGCTTGGCCGCCGACATCAGGCCCACGCCCACGCGGGTGCGCTTGAAGACCGCGTCCAGCACTTCGGCGTGGCTGAAGTTGGGAACGATGACGCCGTCTTTGACGGTATAGCCGCCGACGATGCGGCTGGCGGGAACCTTCAAATTAAAGATCGGGTCGCCGGTCGAAGAAAGCTGATGGACCAGCTTCTTGGTGGGCGTGCCGTGGTCGTAGATGCCCTCGTCCGTCTCTTCCAGAATGATGAAGCAACTGCCCTTGATGCGCTCGTCGTCCGAGGCCACGGCGGCGGTGACAAAGTTGGCGAAGGCGATGTTGGTGATGAAGCGGCCGCGCTTGTCCACTTGCAGCCAAGGCTCTTCGCCGTCTTTCCACTCGGCGACGCGCATCTTGCCGCTCAGCATTCCGGTGTCCACGCCCACGTAGGGAATGGGTTCGGTCAGCACGAATGCTCCGCGCCAGGTCTTGCGGTCTTCGCCCGGCTGCGCGGGGGCGGAGAGAGTCTTATAGTGGCTGATCTGCTCCGGTGTGCCGCGCTCATGAATCGGCGACAGCGCCAGGGAACCAGCCAGCGAGGCCGTAGCCGCGCCGCCGTCCACCCAGGCCAGCTCGAAGGCCGCCAGCGATAACGCCATATTCTTGGGTCCGGCGATATAGCCGCCCTCTTCCGGCTCCATATAGGCCGCCGTGATGCCAGCGCGGTCAAAGGCCTCCATCATGCTGGCCTTGCCGGGGGTCCACTCATGGGTGTTGCGCTCACCGGCGGCGACCAGTTGGGCAACGGTTCCCCGCGCCACGCCACGCGCCGATTGCACGAGCATTTGTAGATCAAAGCGGTCGGCAAAGCGCCATTGAATCTGACGAACGGCGTCGCCGGGAAGGGTAAGCATGGTGGTCGTTTCCGGTAGTGTTTCCGTGGCCATTTTTTTCCTCTAGCAGCGGACCTATTGTGAAGGACCGGACCCGCCACGGGATGTGACCTGAATCACTTCCGAGAAGGGCGTTTCTCTGCTTTGACAATACTGTTTCAATCCTATTTTAACTGATTAATCTACTGTTTCTGTGCGGATAGATAGAGCAGCTCTTCAAGTTCTTTGCTGCTCGGAGCGGGCTTGAACTCCGGGAACTCTCGGCTAGATTTTCCATCCGAAAGGCGTGCCGTATGTGTTGGAAAAGACCCGTTTGGTCCGCTCCAGCAGTTCGCTGACTTGCGCCGGGATGCTGTTGTATGGAACGCAGAATGCGCAGATTCGATTGCAGTCCTGAAAGCCCGGCAACTGACCGCCCATCAAAAAAGGTAAAATGAGCGAAACCTTTGTCCGCGCGTCGTGTCTGTATCTGCATGGACTTTTGAAGGTGTGCGTTTTTGGGCAAAGGTTGTCGTCTTTTTGCAGTTTTGAGCTTGGTCTTCGCTCCGCCTGAATCAGGTGGCACTGGACCGCAAGTTGAAAGGGAAATGAGGGTTTATATGAAGATCCAACTACACCGCGCAGCCTTCCGCAAGAGCGCCGCGGTAACGATTCTTGCCGTATTTGTGGGTTTGGGCAGCGCCGCCGCGGGGGATAAAGGCGGTTCGGCTCCGCGTTCCGCTCCGGCTCCCGCCAGAAGCTCCGGCGGCGGCGGTTCGTTCTCCCGCCCGGCCCCTGGCGGTTCAGGCTTCCACGGGCAAAACTCCTCCGGACAGCGCCCCCAAGCTCCAAACGGCGCCAACAGGCCCGCGCAGAACTTCGCTCCTTCCCTGAACAACCGCCAACCGTTTGGGAATGCGCGCCCTTCGACCTTCCGCAACGACTTTGCGCCGCATGGAAGCAACGAGCACATCACCAGCAGTGGCAGCGCGTTTCGCACTCGCCCCGATGGCCGAGTGAGCGACCTGCATGATGCTCGGCGGGGAATGGACGTCCATAATGGGCTGAATGGAAACCGGCAGGTTTTTGTGAATCGCCCCGATGGTAGCCGCATCTTTGCCGAGCGCGGTCGTCCAGGATTTGTGCAGCGCCCGTACAGCTTCCATGGACAGGATTTCGGCCGCCGGGCGTATTACTACCACGGCCACGAATACTCCCGCTTCTATCGCGGCTATGGCTACCATGGCGTCTTTCTGAACGTCTATGCTCCCGGCTTCTACTATGGTCCCGGCTTCTACGGCTGGGCCTATCACCCCTGGCTCAGGCCCATCCACTATGGCTGGGGGTGGGGAGGCAGCCCGTGGTACGGATACTACGGCGGCTACTTTGCGCCCTATCCGGAGTATCTCGGCGCATCTTACTGGCTCACCGACTACATGATTGCGCAGGACTTGCAGGAGAATTACGCGGCGCAGCAGGCCGCAGGCGACGTTGGCGACGCTCCTCCGGCTCCTGCGGATGGAGTAACCCAACTGACTCCTGAAGTGAAGCAGGAGATTGCCGACGAGGTCAAGAACGAACTGGCTCTGGAAAGCTCCGAGGCGCAGCAATCCGCGCAGCAGCAGGAAGTGGACCCCGGCTCCAGCGGCATTGCGCGCTTGCTGAGCGACGGTCGCCAGCACGTCTTTCTTGCCGGAACCGCTTTGGATCTGGTGGATTCGAATGGTCAGGAGTGCGCCATCAGCGAAGGCGATGTGCTGCTGCTGAAGACTCCTCCGTCGGCTGAAGCCACCGCCGCCAACCTGGTCGTCCTGGCCAGCAAGGGCGGCAAGGAGTGCGCCAAGTTCAGCGCGGTCAGCGTGCAGTTGACCGATTTGCAGGAGATGCAGAACCAGATGCGCTCGACCATCGACCAGGGCTTGCAGGAGTTGCAGTCCAAGCAGGGCAAGGACGGCCTGCCGGACGCGCCTCCTTCGGCGCTGGCCAAGCCGGTTCAGGCGGAGTATGCCGCCGTTGCCCCTCCGCCCGATCCCCAGGACGCCACGGCTTTGCAGCAGCAGGATCAGCAAGCCGATCTGGCGGTGAAGGAAGTTGCTGCCGATGCCCCTTCAGGGAACGCCGCACCGGCCAGCGCGCCTGCGGCTGATGCCTCCCCGGCCGCGCCTCCCACAGTCACCCTCGGCCAGAACTTCAGCCAGGTGGAAGGCATCATGGGAGCGCCGAAGCGCATCGCACAACTCGGCTCCAAGGTCGTCTTCTACTACAACGGCATGAAGGTCGTCTTCCAGAACGGCAAGGTCTCGGACGTGCAATAACGATGCGGTTGATTGCTCCATACTGGGTGCCCCACCCTCGCGACGTTTTTGTTTTTGTCGCTAGGGTGGGAATCTATATCACCATGTAGGGGGTGGATAAGTAAGGAACAGTCCGCGAATCGTTTTCCGTTTCCTGGATAACTACAAAGGCGCAGCCGAATCAGCTGCGCCTTTGTCATTGCCTAAAAACCTGAAAAACTCTACGCGTAATTGATCGGATTCCGGGTGAGCCACTTTTCGTCGCGCACCTTGCCGATCTCCTTCAACGCGCCGCTGGCCACACTGGCGCTCAGATGGCGGCTCTTCCATGCCATACCCGCGGTCAGCCCCACAAAGCAGCCCAGAAGCCCGTACGCCAGGGTCACCTGAGCCGTCGAGGACTTCTTCCGGTAGAAGGGATAGGCCGCCAGCGCGCCCACGCAGGCACCAATCGCCGCTGGCGCTATCGAGGCCTTCACCGACTCGCTGAGAAAAGGACCGATAGGCTCTCCATTGAAGAACTCTTCCTGGCCGGAGCGCGCTCCATCAATCCCGGAACCCACCAGCCGCTTGCCATAATCGACATTGGTTTTCACCCACTCGCCCAAAGCCATCGAACCCTCCTCGCCTTCCTCGAAATCACACTCAGTTTAGCAGATTATTGAAGACTGGTTTGCAAACACTTCTTCAAATGAACTTGAATGCCAACTGCACGCAAATTGCCTGGCTTGAGAGAATGCGCGTGAGGAGATTCAAAGAAAAAGCCGCTCGACTGCCAAAGCAAACACCTCTGCTGTCCAATCTGCTACCGTGACCGCTAGATTAGGTAATTACATGAATGTAGCGTCGGCCTCCCGGTCGGCTTCTATGAGACGGCTGGTATTGTCAAGGTTTTTGTCTTTGTTTTTGCATTTGTTTTTGTTTTTTCCTTAGTGGCGTTTTTGTTTTT
>Ga0302140_10010564_pt1 | contig 11400 bp, 9 predicted proteins | sample I_Bog_E1_1_FD_202095 | JGI IMG/M metagenome (GOLD analysis project Ga0302140, IMG submission 202095) | Peat permafrost microbial communities from Stordalen Mire near Abisko, Sweden - I_Bog_E1_1 | ecosystem: Environmental > Terrestrial > Soil > Wetlands > Peat | place: Sweden: Abisko, Stordalen...
TTAATTTTTAAATTTACAAAATTTCGCTTATTCTGTCCTTTTTTAATCTCCATAAAAATAAATTGATGGTTTTAAGAGCGAAAAGCGCTAATCGAGTGAGACGCTTGTGAAGATTTTTTGGTTTCCCGGCTTCTTTCCCTTTCAAAAACCGACAAATAAAAACTTCCTTCCAGGTCCAGTTAGGAGGCGGTTGATATTTTAAAACAAAATCAGGAGAAAATTTATAAAACGCTCTAAGCCAAAACATTCTAAAGAGGATTTCGTTAACTCCGAGACATCTAAAAGCAGAAGAAGTTAAACAGAGATTAATTAGTTGAGTTGGATAATAAATCCTTGCCGCGATTTGAATTAAGACATCTTTATGAAGTCTTTCCATTTCCTTTTTTTAATTTTTTTCTCAATTAAAAAATTACTTTCATTTTAAATAACTACCATGACTGACATGAGGAAAAGCGGCAGGAATCTTCTCACTATTCTTCAAGGCCAATGTCAAGATCTTCCCTCCTTCATCTTTCTTTTCTAATGATTCGATATGTAATGTCTCTGGAAACTTTAACTCACCGCTCTCTCCATATCTATTCTTACATTGATAAGGATACTCCATTAGTTCTTTAGTATCAAGCAAGGTCCCTTTCCAGTCGTAGATAGGAATTTGATAACCTTTAGGCCATCCACCATAAACTTGATTTTCACGAGGTTCCTTGTTTTCCCAATGAGGAGCTCTAATAACAGAAAATGATAAGACCTTCAAGCCATAAATATAATAGTAATCGATCATTGCTAGTTCGCTTTCTTTCATCCGTTCACTGATTGCTATTTCATATCGTTTATAATTATCATTGGTTATTTCATCACATTGGTACTCCAAGTTATATAATTCGTTTAGCAATTCTTCGGCTGCTCTAACTTTTAGGTTTCTTTCTCTCATAATATCATACTTATAGCCATTAAAGATATCTCTCAAGCCATCAAGTGGATAGATCAATTTATATGATTCAGTTACCTTATCCCAAATACATACTCCCTCTTTAACTATTGCTCTCTTTCCTAAAGGTTTACCACCATATAATCCTTTTCTATACTCTTCTTCGACTGGATAATCCCAATTATCTCTTAAGTCCCATTTACCCTGGTGAGCATGAACAGTATCAATCATTTCTACCATCCTCTTTCTGTCACGACCTCTAGCTAAAGTAAAAAATAAACTTCCAGTAACACTACGATCAATCAAATAAGCTCTACCAGTAGGCAATTGATATCTTTCCTCCGGAGAAGTCCCATCTTTATATCCAAGAAATAACATAAAGTGTAATTTATTTGTAGCTTTTTCATCTAGTTCACCTCTAAAATCACGCTCATAAACTAATCCTACATGATGGTACATTTTCGAAATCAGTTCTCTTTTGGTCTTAAATAACCAAACAAAGACTTGTTTCCAAGTCCAATTCTCAGGTATTTTATTTAAAAACTCAGAAGTGAAATCTGGAGCATACGATTGAAATTCCCTCAGCCAAAAAGTTTTAAACAACCTTTCATCAGTTCCCAAATGTTTAAAGGCTTTACAAACTAATGCTAAATTGATCAACTCGGTTGGATAATAAATTCTTCTTGCTACTTCGAGCAAAACATCGCGACCTAGTCTATCCATTCAATATTTTCAAACAAAGTTTTATTTTAATGATTAATAATACTTAAAAGATTATTTTCGGTTTTAAAATCGAAAATATCTGTAAGATGGAAAACATTCCAAAAATAAAAGGGGGAAAAATCTACATTGGAACGCCTTGTTACGGAGGACAATGTTTCAATACTTACGTTAGATCACTCCTTCAAACTGTTCAATATTTTAAGGAGAGAGATTTATCTATTAGTCTAGAAATTAGATTCTTAACAAACGAAAGTCTCATTACCAGAGGAAGAAATTTAATTGTTGCTCAATGTTTAGCTGATAAAGAAGCAACCCATCTTCTCTTCATTGATGCTGATGTTTCTTGGCATCCTTCAACCATTGAGAAACTTTTTAACGCTGACGTCGATATTATCGGAGCGGTTTATCCCAAGAAGGCTTATAAATGGTCCAAGCTTAATAAAATTCTTTCAGAAATTAAGGATCATTTGTCTGATCAAAAAACAGAAAACGATAAGCCGCTCGACCCCAAAGTTGAAGCTTTTATCAAAGCTAATCTACTAGATTATACTATTAATTATAGTGATAATAATTATATTAAAGACAATTTATTAGAGGTTAAACACATTGGAACAGGTTTTATGCTAATAAAAAGACAGGTTTTGGAAGAGATGTGTAAAACTTTTTCCCAATGCAAATTTGAGGATGATACTGGCCTTCTAACAGAATTTGAGAATCAACATCTTTATAGTTTGTTCGATTGCGAAGTTTCAAAAGAGTCTAATGGTAAAAGTCATTATTTATCTGAAGATTATTTATTTTGTAAGAGGTGGAGAAGCATGGGAGGAAAAGTTTACGCAGAAGTGACTTCAGTATTGACTCATACTGGAACTCACAGTTTTCAGGGGAATTACTTAGCAAGTTTACGTTTCGGGCCAGAACAACATAACATGTTAACTCATCCTCCAGTTATACAAGACAATCCAAACGAGCCGATAAATCGTGACCTTTCCAACAATTTTAAATCGCCTTCTCCGGCTAGCAAAGATGTTCCGAACATGATATCCAACAACCTTTTTCTTTTCGGTTTAGGTATTTTAATCTGCAATTTATTCGTTTACTTCATCAACTAAATTTTTTATTTTGAGTTGTATTCTAATTAAAAATAATTAGAATATTCAAACAAGATCACTTAAATCACCCTGCTGCAATGATGCTTGTGAACAGGATAATGTTTTTTCTGACAGTCTCTGTTACAATAAAGAGCAAAATGGCAACGACTACACTTCTTTAACGGTTCTTCAGAAACTTTAAGACACGACCAACAATAATAAAAGGGTTTCTCATCTTTTTGTTTTTCTTCTTTTTGTTTGGCCTTTGAGAGGAGAAGCTTATTGAACTTTTCTACTGCCAACTTTTCTAAGAACTCTTCGTTATTGTGATTCTCTAACAATTCGATAATTTTTGAGTCAGTTTTGAATCCCTTTCCTTGCATATAGCGCTGAGCTCTTAGCTCATCTCTAAGACCAGCTAGAATTAATCTTATGCTCCAAGTTGTAGGAACTACTGACTTAAAAATAATAATTGAAACGAGGTCTCTCACATCCTTTTTCAAATAAGCTTTGCCCGCCTTTTGAAGAGCTTTATTTAAGTATAACCATTTCTTAACCTCTTTCTTTTCATCTGTTCCAATCTGAGTTAATTTATTAATTACTAATTTCAATGATTCGAGGTCATAGGAAGCCCGAGCTATCGCAGTATGACTACCTTTCTTTTTATTAAACAAATCCGCTCCAGCCTCTACCAACATCCTAAATACTCTAGAGTTTAAAGCATCCAGCAAAGGAAAATTTCCATTATAACCGGGAAGATTAACATCTGCTTTAAATTCGATAAGAACTTTTACGATTTCGATGTATGTTTCAGTATTGTTACTATGGGTAGTAACTGCTTGATACAATGCTGTGCTTTTAATACCTTCTTTCACAGAATTTGGATCAGCACCCTCTTTAAGCAACCTTTTAACTAGATCTACATTTTCTAACAATATAGCTCTCATTAATATAGTATCACCATCAAAACCGATAAAAGAATTTAGATCGGCACCTAACTTGATGAGTTCATCGATCCTTTTAGTCTTCTTCTCAAAAGTTTCAGGCCATCTAAGTAATTCATCAATACAATAATAAAGTTCCCCTCCCCATTCTTCTCGTTGAGTGAGCTTCCTATGAATATCCATTTTTAAATTATTTTTAAATTTAAAAAAAATCATTTTTAATATCAGCACTAATAGCTTCAATCGATTTAAAATTGCTCTTAATTGTTAAGTTAGCCGACCATAACTCTCTACCTTTATAATTCTAAGAAATAGCAACAAGAATTAACGATTTATATTATTGCATTTTTTGTTGTCCAATAGACATATGACATTCCCTTTTGTCTTTACATAAATAAATGGGATCTCCCTTTGTATCTAATTTATTCCTACCTAATCCATCTTTATCGAGCGATCCATAAGTTTTAACCTCAGCACGTAACATAACCCATCTATCATTCTCTCTGCCGTTCTTTAATGTAGAAAGATGAATTATATCTTTGAACTTGATAATTGTTGACTTACCTTCATGTTCCCTATCAATATCTTCAGACAAACTGATATGTGGAAGTCCAGCTTTATCCCAAGACAAAGGTTTTATTATATTCCAATTTAATTTAGTTGTTTTAACATATAATAAAGCCAAATCAAATAACATATTTTTATCGAGATAATCAAATTCTATTTTTAAAAATGGAGGTTCTAGTTTATTTTTTGTCTTATACTCTGAATCTACATCAACTTTGATGACTCCTCGGTACTGTTTTCTTTCTAAATGTACCATTTCTAGTAACACGAGAGGATCATACATAGGATATATTCCATCATTTCTATTATAATTAATAGGATACCCGAAATAGAACCACGAATCTTCATTTTTGGTTTTCAAAAAATTTAATGATGAAAATAAACTTCTGTCATATAATAAAGAATCGAAAATATAACTTCCACATTTATTAAAAACAGGATAACAACAAGTTGGAGTATTTTCATCAGTAACAAATCGTTCTTCGGTTTGACTTCTATCTATATGTTGAACGAGAGTTTTACCTAGAACTCTTAGATTTTCTGGAGGGAGCGAGCAGCTCGGATTATTAAATTCTCCAGTTAGTATTATTCGATAGGTAGTAAGATGATCTCTAAATCTAGGATGAGCCTCCAATTCTCTAAAGTAATAGTTTAAAATATTAAGTTTATTTATATTGCTAGGAACCATATGTACATTTATAATTATCAGAGATAGATTAGAACACAAAACTACTATTATGGGATAAGCGAATAAAGATAATGGTGTTATATTTTCAAGTTCTCCCATTATTACTTTATCATATCCAATAACTAAAAGTTTGTCTGGATCATAATTTTCTTTAGAATTATAAGGATTCTTAGAGTCATAGGATTTATAAAAATATTTATAGTAGCGTAATCCAGTTTCTTCTATATTTTCAATAATTTTCTTTAAAGTAACGGTAGAATATGACTCGACATCTTGCAAACAAAATACAGAATAATTAGAAAGTAATCCTGCAATACTGTCACCAATATTACCAAAATCTAGATTTAAAGTAATTAATGTAAATCTATCTTTATCTCCATTAATAATATTATCTAAAATTTTAGATTGAATATCCCCGAGAAATTTTATATATTTTTGTTTCCTATTTTCTAGAGTAGCTTTCCGATTCTCTAAATTAAGATCTAAAAAGGCTGGAGAATAAACCAGATCTATCAATTTCCTAAAAATCTTAATTCTATCCAATTCGAATGGTGTTTTTTCATAGATCCGTTGAGGAACATCCATTTTAAAATATTGAATTTTAAAATTTCTTTTTATTTTCTATGGTTTTTGTTGTCCTGACAATAGACAATTAACAGAAAAATTTCTTGTTTGGTTATTTCATACCGTGTACAAAACAACTCAAAATACTTTAACTTTTCACCGATCGTTTTATCTCTTAATTCTCTATCTTCTGTCAGGTCATAGAATATTTCTATATAAACATCAACTAATTCTAAATCTAACAAGCCTTCTGATTGTTTATCGTTAAATAGAATAGATCCTAAATAATTTCTAACTCTATCTATATGTTCATTAACGATATATTTGAGATATAAAGTAGGTAAATTAGGAAAAGTTCTACTTAAATATTCATATAGAACTTTAGAAGTGTAATCTCTTTTATTTAAATATTCATTAATTCTTAAGCCTCCAAAAATATTATCCTTCATATAATTAATTAAAGTTCGATTATGTTCGTTATAATAAATACTTACTTGTTTAGTATCTTCTTCCTCCTTACGTCGCTTTTCTTCTAAATATTTTAATCTTTTGGGATTGCTATTTCTATCGGTAACTATGAAACCTTTATATAAGGCATTAATCAGAATACTATAATCCTTATTGTTGTTATCTTCGTCCTTGTTTATTTGACGTTCGATTAATTTGGATTGTCCGAACGGAAATATAATTCCTAAATAAAATTTTAAATCTTCAGCTTTAATGTTAATAGTGAAGGGTCTAAAGAAATAAAGTTCAATGAAGGTTTTTAGATTATCATAAGCTAATCGTCTTTTATCGTCAGAATCATCACTTAAAATATATAAAGTTTCTAATTCGAAATTTCTAGAATCTTTTTCTGCCTTCTTCCAATCAAGTCTTAATTTTTGACAATCTTGTTCACAGTATTGACCAGATTCATCATTCTTTTGTTTCTTATTAGAAGAGTGAATTGGAAAATCGGATAAATTAAATCCACCATTATTAAAATAATGGTTTCGATTTTCCAATTCAAAATGGGTTATCAAGAATTTCTCTAATCCTAAAGTCGAGATTAAGTTTAAATAATCAGAATGCGAGAAAGTGAAGCTTTGTTGATTTTGAGAATAGAAGGTTAGATGTTGCATTAGCTCAAAAATCATTGCAATTTGAAAATTAGTAAATCCATCATAAATTTCAGACATAACATATCCACCTAATAATTTATAATACTCTTTCCATGTTGTATTATATCTTTTCGATTCAAAGATTGGATGTTCTTTTCTGATTGCTTCTTGCCAAAAAACTTCCCCATTAATAATAGTTTGAAGAAAGAATTTACATACCAATGAAAGATTTAGAAAATCTTTTCTATTATTTAACTTTAAACAGATTATTCTGATGAGAGTTAATGGTAAATTGGTTAAAGCTATCATTTTTTATTTTCTTAAATTGAAATTAAAATAATTTCAATTTTCAATTTGTTATTAGATTATTAAACAGTTTACTTACATTCTAATTTGTGAGTAGGATAACGTTTTTCTGGCATTCTCTATCACAGTAATAAGCGAGTTAACCAACTCTAATACTTCTTTAATTTTTGCATTTTTAATAATGAACAGTTTTAATAATCGTCCACCCTCCCAACTCTATAAATTTAGTATGGATGAACCAAGTCTAGTTTTTACAATGTTATATAGTTCAGAATAATTCTTATGCCCTAAAATTAAGAATTAGAACATCGGTATTCGTTACCAGAACAAGTTCGACAATTATACAAATAGTTCACATTATGTTCCTGTTTTATTTTATATTACATAGCAATCTCTTTCTTAAACTCTTTCAAATTGATTTTCTCTTCTGCCAATCGCTCTAAAAAGTCGATATTAAGGTAATTTTCCAAAAGGATCATTACTTCTGGCTTGGCTATATTTACTGTTTTGAGATAGGTCTGAGTTTTTAGTGAGTGTTCTCCGCCAGCTAAAACTACTCGCATTCGCCAAATGGCTGCCAAATCCTGTTTAGTAATGGGTTTAATATCTTCTTTATTTTCATAAATTTCAATTTCCATTTTTAAAGTTGTTAACTTGTCTAATAATATCTTGAGAGAATCAGGTCCATAGCTTGATGCTTCCTCTATTGCTGTAGATCCATCCTTACTTTGGACAAATAAATTTGCTCCGGCATCTACTAGTTTTCTAAAGACTATAGGATCCCGTGTACTTAACAAAGGAAGACGTCCATCATAACCCGGAGCATTAACATCTGCTTTTGCTTCCAGGAGACATTCCACTATATCTAGAGTATCATCGCTACTTACTGCATCCCATAACGGAGTCGTTATCATACCTTCTTTCTTAAAGTTAGGATCGGCACCAGCTTTTAGTAGCTTTTTAATCAGATCGGGATTTCTAGACACTCCAGCTATTATTAAGATCGTTGTTCCATTAGAACTAACATAAGAATTTAGATTTGCCCCTAGATCATATTGGGAATTAGCAAGATGGGTAAAAGCATGTCCTATTATTTCAGAACACATACCTTTTGATATTAAAACCAATGAAGGATTAATGGAAAAGAGTGCAAAATTAGGTTATAGTCCAGCAATAGTAGATCTGGTAAACAATAACAATGATATCTGGCTGAGATATGCTAACGAAAACATAGAAAAGTTTTTAGATCCATGGACAATCTATGCCTTTGGATTATGCCTAGAAGATGAAAGGATTGATTATTTGAAGAAAGCATCTAATGCTGGATTTGGAAAAGCTAGATTCCTTTTAATGACAAAATTTCAAGAAGACGATAATATAGCTTTTGATTATCATATTTCAATTTTTTTTGAAGGTGAATTTCAACTAATGAATAAATTAATAAAAATCTATATTAATAGCGATAGCAAAACTATGAAAATGGTTCGACCAATGTGTGGAATTGGTGCAAAATTAGGAAATTATAAAGCACTACAATCTCTTATTGCAGTTACAGAAAGATTAAAATCACCAAAATATTGGTGGAAATTGAGTAATGATTATTATCTTTGGAGGTCTAAAATTTGCAAATATTCAAATCTTGATAATACGTTGATCGATAATATTAATTGGAGATTATCTATTCTGCCCAGTATAGAAAATGAAAATCATTATTTGCGAGAGATTTATTGGTATGGAAAACTCTATTACAATGGATTAATTAAAAAGACAAACATTAAAATAGAAATGTCGGCGATTTATGTATATCTCGAATCTCTTCGTAGAAGAAAAGCCACGCTTTATGCAATAATGGCTGTTCATAAAAGATCAGCTTTTCCAAAAGATATTCTAAAAATGATAATAGGTTATATTACAGATAAAAGATTAATTCCTTCAGATTATGGAGTTAAAATACAACATATTGATTGTGAAATGATTATAGCTAAATATCCTAATTTATATAGTGATGCTAAAATTATGGGTAATCATGATATTCAATATTCGACTACTCCTGGAGTTCTGACATATAGAGATGCCTATATGAAAGCTATCGCAGAACTGAGAAATAGTTACTTACCAAAGGAATTTTTAGAAACTTATCTAAAATTTTAAACTATTAATTCGCGTTTTAATTTAGTCGACTCAGAGCATGACCTTCGATCGATAACAAAATTCCAATGCTTCCTCCTAAGTGCAAGAAACTATGAACTAAATCGCTCTTTTGATTCTTCCAATAAACAACTCCCATCACTGCTAATAATAATAATGCAGAAATATAGTAAGGATGCCAATTAACAACTTGGTATTGACTATACCAAAGACAGACTTGAACGGCTATCATATCAACTAATCTTATTATTTTATGTCCAGTATAGTGGTAGCTTAAAGATGTAATCATCACTATTAGGCATCCTATAATAGCGTGCCGATATTCTTCACTGTAATTTTGGTTTAAATAATAGGCGGTTGCACCAAATAAAAAACTAGAAAAAAAGGTTACAGGGCTCTTCATCTTTTATATTTTCTGTTTTTATTTTTAAACCTAAACGCCCAGAAGATCTTAAACAATACAAAAACGAATTTTAAATTTTCTGAATTTAAAATAAAATATTTTCTTCAATCAATAATTAGAGCATGTCTAACCAGGCTTTACCAGAGAAGAACGCCTCCAACCAACAAAGTGGAAATGTCAGAGAAGAGATGGTTAACAAGATTAGATCAGAAAAGACTACGCCATCGACAGGATATGTTTCGTTATTCTTGGAAGGAGACAAGAAAATGGAGCTAAAGGGGGTTGAAGAGAGAAAGGGGATTGACGAGAAAAAAGATACTAACGGAAGGGACAAAGAGATAAAAGGGAGGGAACCATCTCCTCCGAAGGCAATTGTCGCTCCTGATTTTCGTGGTGAACCGATTGTAAAAAGAGGGATTCCTCAAGTTTACCCTTCTACATCTAATATCATTAAAAAGATCAACGATAGCTTACCTGAGACCGAAACAGAAAAGGAAAGAGTTAGACCCTCAGCAATCAAAACCTACAGTGGAACTAAACCTAGAAAGATTGTCGGCGTCTCTGAAACCGTCCCAAACAAACCATCAAATCGTCCTAAAAGTGAAGACTACGAAGGCAGAAAGGATGACAATGATCAAAACAGAAAAAAGCAGAAGAACGAGGAAGAAGAACATAAGAATAAGGAAGAGAAAGAAGATAGTAACGAACTTGTTCCTTTTGTTTTCGCTGATGATGATGGCGAAGATGTTACTCTTTACTTACCTCGTTCAAGGGTTAAAGAAATGCAAGCTCCGGCCGAAAAGATCACCAACAAAAGGAATCGGGAAGAGAAAGATGAACAGGAAAGAGATGGAGGAGAGAGAGAAGAAGAGCGAGATGAATCATCGGAACGTCTCATGAAAAAGTCAGCCAATCAGGAAAAAACCAAAAATCCAAGCAAAAGTAAAGCCAACAAAAAGCGAATGAGTCCCCAAACCCAAGAAGACTTACAACAGGCCAATAAATTGATTAACCATCTCAAAACTCTTGAATCAGAAGAACTTAGTAAGTTAACCGTAAGAAGGGTCAAAACTAGTATTAGACCAACAATTGTCTCCAGCGGTGCTATTACTATTCATCTTTTTCTGGATTACAGTGTTTTGACTAGCAAAGAATCTGTTTCAACCTTTGAATTGGAAGGTTTAGAAGAAAAATATACTTTCAAGGCATTAGTCAGTAAGAGCAAACATCTTGGAAAAAATAATAAGCTAAGGATTTCAATTCAAGATAGATACCCTGATTCCGAGATTAAGCCATCACTGACAACTTTCAGTGTTATTGAGGCGGTTAATCTCTCTACTAGAGAAGAGCTAAAAGAAGATGCCAATAACCTAAAAGAAGATGAAGCTAGCTCTGGTTCCAAGAGGGCTGAAGCTCAAACTAAACAAGAAATAGAGTTAGCTAAGAATATTTTTAAGTCGATTGAAGATGTTAAATTCGGAGATCAGTTACAATATCTTACTTTAAAATTAGTAGATTGTGAAATCAAAAATTCTATAATAAACTCTAGACAATCTACTCTTCATATTTTTCTAGACTACAGCGAGAAAACTTTTGCAAATAGCGTTTGCACCTTTCAGTTGGAAGGTTTAGTTGAAACTTATGTTTTTAAAGCGGCAGTAGGTGTACGAAAGAAGCGTCCGGGTAGTTGTATGAGAGTTGGCATTCAAGATAGATATGCAGATTCTGTTACCAAAACAAAATGGACAACTTTCGATATCACTGAAACTGAAAGAAACGATATCGAGGTTATTTTTGATCGGGAAGAAGACGGTGACATCGACGAAGATCAAATAGAAAAAGATGAGGTAGGAAGAGACGGTATGGAAAGAGATAATATAAGAAGAGATAATAACCAACATAAACGAAAAGGAAAGAGAGCTCTTAAACAAGTTGTTC
>Ga0302140_10010565_pt1 | contig 11400 bp, 11 predicted proteins | sample I_Bog_E1_1_FD_202095 | JGI IMG/M metagenome (GOLD analysis project Ga0302140, IMG submission 202095) | Peat permafrost microbial communities from Stordalen Mire near Abisko, Sweden - I_Bog_E1_1 | ecosystem: Environmental > Terrestrial > Soil > Wetlands > Peat | place: Sweden: Abisko, Stordalen...
CGGATAGTACCTTTGCGGATGGAGCGGGCCTCTTCGGAACCATTACAACTGCCGGCAGTCCGCGTGACATCCAGTTAGCTCTTAAGTTGAACTTCTAACATAGAAGTCATCTGCCCATCGCTCATGCTCTCAGCTGGGAGAATGAGCGAGACAAACACGCGCAAGAGGAATTCATGAAATTGCATTTGTCTCATTTCAAGATGTTAGTCATAGCTCCCGTTGCTGTTGTTCTGATGGTTTTGATCCGGGGAAACAGCGCCGTCGCGCAAATCGTCCGCATCGACGCGACGCCAAGCCACGTGGCGAATACCTTCAGTCCACTGCGCGCTTTCGGAGCGACTCTCGATCGCATCCCCAGCAATGCGACCGACAGCTTCTTTCGCCCCGACCAGATCAAGCAGTATCTGGAGGCAGGTTTCGGTCCGATCAGCTATCGCCAAAACACGGAGCTCTTTGTTCAAGCATGGCATTGGAACGCGAAAGGAAGTTGGAGCGATCCCGCCGGCCAGGGGTATTTTGTAGGAGAAGCAACACCAGGAAAGGAGATGATTCGCCATTCCTATGGCTACAATCTGCCGCATCGTGGAGTGACCCGCAACAGCGGATCGGAGTTCGACGGTTACTCCCGGCTGGACGACGGCGATCCGCATACTTATTGGAAGAGCAACCCGTATCTCACCAAAGCGTTCACCGGAGAAGACGATGCCCTTCACCCACAATGGGTTGTCATCAAACTGGGGGAGGAACAGATTGCCACCGTGCTCCGCATTGCGTGGGCGGAGCCATTTGCCCGCAAATATCGGGTCCAATACTGGCTTGGTTCCAGCGACGCGATGGACGAGCCGGAGAATGGTGAATGGAAGGATTACCCGGCGGGCATCGTCATGGATGGCAAAGGAGGGATCGAGACTCTTCAACTCTCGCCCGCGCCGCTTGCTGTTCGCTATGTGCGCGTTCTGATGAGCGAGTCGTCCGGGACCTGCGACACGCATGGCAAGCAGGATCTTCGAAATTGCGTTGGATACGCCATCAATGAAGTGTATCTTGGCACGCTGGACAAGGGCACCTTCCACGACATATTGCAGCATGCGCCGGGCCAAGACCAGACCTTTACTTTCAGCTCATCGATCGACCCTTGGCACCGCGCATCCGATCTCTACGTGTTTCCAGACCGCATGGAATCCGGCGACCAGGTCGGTTTCGATCTGTTCTTCACCAGCGGGCTTACACGCGGGCTGCCAGCCATGATTCCGATCGCCATGCTTTACAGCACACCCGAGGACGCCGCGGCGCAGCTGACTTATCTCAAAAAGCGAGGTTATCCAATTTCCTTTGTGGAAATGGGCGAAGAAGCGGACGGGCAATACATGTCGCCGGAAGATTACGCCGCTCTGTACCTGCAATTTGCAACGGCGCTGCACCGTGTCGATCCTTTGCTTAAACTGGGCGGCCCGGTCTTTGAAGGAGTCGTGAAGCACTTCTGGCCGAACGCGGGAGGAAAGACCTTGTGGTTTACCCGCTTTCTGAATTACCTCAAAGCCCACGACCGGCTTTCCGATCTGTCTTTCATGTCCTTTGAGCACTATCCTTACTATGATGGAACGTGCCTGGGGCCGTGGAGCAATCTCTTCAAGGAACCATCGGCGATCACGGACATCGCCCAAGCTTGGCGGAACGAGGGCCTGGCTTCCGACATTCCAATGATCAACTCTGAGACGAACGCTCCCGGCGCCGACGCCGCCGTCGATATATTCGGGGCCTTGTGGCTGGGGGAAACATTTCCCGCTTTCCTCACGGCCGGCGGAACCGCTTCTTATTACCACCATTCTCTGCCCTACTCCACGCCGCATCCTGGCTGTTGGAATAGTTGGGGAACCTACCATTTGTTTACGGCGGGCCCCGACTACCTCATCAAGCAAAAGACCTCGCAGTTCTTTGCCGCGCAGATGCTCACGCAGGAGTGGGCGGAGCCGAAAGATGCGGAGCACAAGCTGTTTCGCGGCCTCAGCGATATCAAGGACGCCGAGGGTCACGTCCTGGTCACTGTCTATGCAGTGCTCCGTGCGGATGGCCAGTGGTCGCTGATGTTGATCAACAAGGATTACGACCACCCACACCCGTTGCGGATTGTGTTTCACGATGAAGACGCCAAAGTGAATCGCTCGTTTGTTGGGCCGGTCACGATGGTTACGTTTGGAAAGGAGCAGTACGTGTGGCACTCCGCACTCAAGGACGGCTTTGCGGATCCGGATGGTCCAGCGGCAAGATCGACGCTTCCCGCCGGTGCTGATCGTTACACGCTTCCGCCTGCTTCCATAACCGTCTTGCGAGGTCAAGTTGGTGCTGCACAGTAACCGGCAAGCGGCCATGCGGCCCTTGCCTCAGGCCAAGGATTTTTTTACGACGGATGTTTTTTGTATAGAAGAGGATAGCGAAATGAATGTGAAGGTTTTCAGTGAAAAGCGTTCCATGGGCGAGGCAGCGGCCGACCAGGCTGCTACAGCAATCCGCAATGCCATTCGTGACCGCGGACTTGCGCGAATCGTGGCCGCCACGGCAGCATCCCAGGTGGAGTTCCTGGAGTGCCTCTCCAGCGTTGAGGGGATCGACTGGCGGTTGGTTGAGGCTTTTCATTTGGATGAGTATATTGGCCTGCCAATTACTCATCCAGGCAGTTTCCGTAAGCTTTTTTTGGAACAGTTGGTGAACAAAACCGGAATCGTCCACTATCACCTGCTGGACGGCGAGGTCGATCCAGCGGCTGCGGTGCGTCGTGTCAGCGAGGCCATAACGTCTGCGCCCATTGACATCATTTTCCTAGGGATCGGCGAGAACGCGCATCTTGCTTTCAACGATCCTCCCGCAGATTTCGAATGCGAAGAGCCCTATCTCGTGGTGAATCTCGACGAGGCTTGCCAGCGCCAGCAAGTGGGAGAAGCGTGGTTCGCGGATATATCTCAGGTACCAAAGCAGGCGATTTCCATGTCGGTGCGGCAGATTCTCAAGGCGAGGGAACTGATTGCGGTGGTCCCCGATTCGCGCAAGGCACAAGCAGTGAAAGCGTGTGTCGAGGAAGAAATCACTCCCATGGCCCCGGCTTCGATCCTGCGTACGCATCCGAATGCTACGGTGTACCTGGACACGAATTCGGCCGCCTTGCTGAGGACAAATTCGCATTCGGCCATTTGAAGGAGCGATTCAAAAACAGTTGCAACTGAGAATCAACGGATCGAGGAGAAAAATTAAAGACAGTCTGACACTTCCGGAGCAAGCTGGACCCACGATTCCCGTCAAGAATCGTACAATCCCTACGTTGCGATGGTGGATCGGCGGGCTGCTGTTTGCATCGACTGTCATCAATTATGTCGATCGTCAGACGCTCTCGCTTCTCGCCCCTTATCTCAAGCTGGAGTACCACTGGACGAACACGGATTACGCTAATCTTGTGATTATTTTTCGCGTAGCCTATTCGATTGGACAAACGGTTTTCGGCAGATTGATGGACCGCATTGGAACAAGGCGTGGCCTAACTTTCACCGTCGCCTGGTATTCCATGGTTTCAATTCTGACCTCGCTGTCGCGTGGATTCCTGAGCTTTGCTTCGTTTCGATTCTTGTTGGGAGCCGGAGAATCGGCTAACTGGCCCGCCGCGACAAAAGTGGTTGCGGAATGGTTTCCGAAAAGCGAGCGCGGGTTGGCAACCGCGCTCTTTGACAGCGGAGGATCTCTGGGTGGCGCAATCGCGCCGTTCTTGGTTCTGGGCATCTATTTTCGCTGGGGATGGCGCCCAGCATTCATGGTTCCGGGTGTGCTCGGGTTTATCTGGCTCTTGGGTTGGCGCTGGCTCTACCATCCGCCGGAGGCGCATCCTCGCATTGGAAGCGCGGAACTCGCTCTACTGACAGCAGACAAGCGGGAAGGGTCCTTGCCGAACGGGGCCTCAACAGGCCGGCGATGGCACGACATCCTGAAACTGCCGCAGACGTGGGGCCTCATCGTCGCCAAGACCTTCACGGACCCCATATGGTTCTTCGTTACGGATTGGTTCCCAATCCTCCTGGTGGTGAAAGGGATCGAGCTCCGGAGCGGCCTGATCGCCGTGTGGGTGCCATTCATCGCAGCCGACCTGGGCAACTTGTTCAGCGGCGCCATGTCCGGATACCTGATCAAGCGGGGATGGTCGCTCGGTGCGGCGCGCAAGGCGCTGATTGTTTTTGGGGGTATCGGTGTAACCATGCTGATTCCCACTATTCTCACTACCAACCTCTACATGATCGCGTTTCTGTTTGGAGTAGCGACTTTCTCTTATGCCTGCTTCACCACGATGGCCAACGTGTTGCCATCGGATCTCTATCATGACGATGCAGTGGCCTCCGTCAGCGGTTTGAGTGGGACTGGCGCAGGTATCGGGACCATCATCGCGTTCAAGCTCATTGGTCACTTTTCCGATGCCCGGCAGGCAGATTTGGTTCATTCGTTCGATCCGATTGTGATTGTCGCAGGGTTAGTTCCGTTTGTTGGCATGGTCCTGGTGCTGCTGCTTGTGCGAAATACGAGAGCGACCGACCAGGGGTCGGTTCGAAGAATCTAGGGTGTTGGCAGGGTGATCAGCAGAGCTCCATAATATCTGGTGACACACGGACACACCCATGCTTCCCGGAACCGACCTGCTCGCCCTTCGGGAGGCGCTTCGGCTCCCCACATCGAAGGTCGTCGAAAAGCTGGTTAAGATCATTGGGCATAAACTTATCGCTTATGTCGGCGGCGTCAAGGACGCGCGGGCTGTCGATCGCTGGATCGCCGGCGGCGCGATCTACTGTCAAGCGGAGGGTCGGTTGCGGTTCGCCTTTCCCGTGGTGCGCGCCTTGAGCGGGCACGATTCGCCGGCCGCCGCGCAGGCCTGGCTGTCGGGCGTGAACCCGGACCTGTGAGACAGAGTGCCGCTGCGTCTGATGCGCGAGAATGAGATTGACGAGGTGGCGCCCGCAGTTCTCAGCGCCGCCCGCGCGGTTCGCGTCGATTCCTAGTTCCCTGGCCTGAAGATTCTTTCGCTTCGATGGAACTTATGGCGGTTTGGTCTCTTTCAGAGGGGAGACAAATCTCAGGCAAAAGAATGCCTAGCTTGACCTTTGTGTCAAGCCAGATATGTTTTGTGTTTCGGCATTGGAGACAACTGTGACTTCTATCCCGGCATTTGGACCTGACGGGCTCCGGCCACCGGACGACTACGAGTAGTCGTTTGACCAACTGCCTAAGTCGATCCTAGTCAGCGGGCTTGGCGATTCTGCTCAATATTCGAACTGGGATCGGAATTGGCGGTTGTATCTCGTTGGCAACCTTGAACTCCTAACCCGGCAGTTGTGGCAGGTTGACATCAGGGAGGTCTATGCGGACCGTTCATTCGCCGAAGATAAGGACCATCCGAATGACATCGATGGCTATTTTGTGTGTGATCTGGGCCGCGCCACAGCATTGAATACTCGTTCTGCCCGGCGCCCTTCCGTGACGGGATGCATCTGAGTGCAACTTCGCAGCCGGGTCGCAAATGCGTTTCAATGCGCTTCCGTTGGAGTCGCTTGTGACGACCAATATTGCCGTCGAAACTGCAAGATGATGAAGCAGTAGGGCAATTCGGACCATTAGCGCCAGGTTCAAGCCGCCACTTCAGCCATCTGTTGTGACGGTGTAGATCCAGGCCCACAGAGAACGGCCAGTTCTTCAGCGGAGAAGACCCGATCAATATCGAGGATCATGATGAACTGCTCATCACGTCTCCCCATCCCTCTGATGAAGTTAGTGCGAATGTGAGTTCCGATCCGCGGGGCCGGCTGAATCTGATCCGGTTCGAGGTCGATCACTTCCTCGACCGAATCGGCTAGTGCACCGATGATGGTCGATTCGCCGTCCAGCAATACCTCGACAACCAGAATGCAGGTGTTGTTCGAGCTTTCAGTTTTTGACATCTCGAAACACAGCCTGAGATCGACGACGGGCACGACGTTGCCGCGAAGATTGATAACTCCGGCCATAAAGTCCGGCGTTCTGGGGATCGCGGTAATGTTGGTTAGGTCGAGTACCTCTCTGACTTTGGCCACATCGATGGCAAAGACCTCGTTGCCGAGCTTGAAGGTGAGGTACTGCCGCGTCTCCGTTATTTCATTCACGCTCATAATCAACTCCTAACGCAATGTGAAGACTGGAGCGGCCTTCCCGGTTGGAAAGCCGCTCAAAGTGCACAGCCGCGCAGCTTGCAGACGGTTAGTAACGCTCGAACTCGCTATCGAGGCCGTCCTGTCTGTCTTTGAGCCGGATGCTTACACCGCTCACAGTGGCAGCACTCAGGCTTGACCCGCTTGACTTGCCGGTTGGTTTAACGCTTTTCTCGGACGTTGGATCAAAGCGTTCTATCGGCCTCGCGGTCGAGTTTTGCACCTTTGCAGTACGAGCGTCGTCTCCGATGCGGAAGAAGGAAAGCGCACTGAGCAGCTGATCGGACTGTCCAGTCAACTCCTCGGTAGTGGAAGCCATTTCTTCTGATGCGGAGGCATTCTGCTGAATAACCTGCTCCAACTGCTGCAGCGCTTTGTTAATCTGACCGGCGCCTGTATCCTGTTCCCTGCTGGCGGCGGTGATTTCCTGCACGAGTTCGGCTGTGCGCTGGATATCGGGCACGAGCTTGTCCAGCATCTCACCGGATTTCTCAGACACCTTCAACGTATTGACGGAAAGATGGTTAATCTCCGCGGCTGCCTTCTGGCTGCGCTCCGCCAATTTGCGTACCTCTGCTGCCACCACCGCAAAGCCCTTGCCGTGTTCACCGGCGCGCGCCGCTTCGATGGCCGCATTCAGTGCCAGCAGGTTGGTCTGCCTGGCAATCTCTTCAATGATGGAGATCTTGTTGGCAATTTCCTTCATCGCAGACACCGCTTCGAGCACCGACCTGCCGCTCTCCTGCGCGTCTTTGGAACTCTTATTGGCGATCTTATCGGTCTGTTGTGCGTTATCGGCGTTCTGCTTGATGTTACTGACCATCTCTTCCATCGAAGAAGACGCCTCTTCGGCAGCGGCGGCCTGCGAACTGGCCCCCTTCGAGACCTGGATTGCGGTCGTCGAGATGGATTGGCTGGCGGCTGACACTTCTCGAGCGATCGAGCGGATATCGGAAACCGTTCTGGTCAACCCATTGACCATCGCGCCCAAAGCTTGCATTAACTTGTCTTGCGGTGAGCGCTCGCGAAGGCTTACAGACAGATTGCCATTGGCAATCTCTTCGGCAGCCGCCGTAATCTCGTTCATGGCCGCGATCAGCGCGTTCAGGTTGTTTTTGATTTCATTGAATTCGCCTCGGTACGTGTCGGTGATCTGCGGAGGCACGTTCCCTTTGCTGATCTGCTCGACACACTTTGCCGAAAAGCTCAGAGGCCCGATGACGGCGTCCAGCGTGTCGTTTACGCCCTGCACGATTTTGCGGAAGTCGCCCTGGTGCTTGCTGGCGTCGGCGCGCGTTGCCAGCTTGCCTTCCACTGCCGCGTGAGCAAGAATGGCCGCATCCGCGACAAGCATCTTCACAGCATCAACCGTGCTTTGGCAGCTCTTGGTCAGAATATCGCGGTCGGATTTGGGCTCGATTCTAACGCTCATATCGCCGGCGGCTACGTTTTCCAGCACTCCGGACACACCCCGGACGTAGGTCACCAAGTCGCGGAAGGAGTCGGCAAGCGAGCCAACTTCGTCGCCCGACCGGTAATGAATCTCCTGATTCACGTCTCCCAAAGAGATATGTTTCGCTGTTTCCGCCAAATCGCCCAGCGGCTTGGAAACGCTGCGCGAAATAATGATCCCCAATGCCAAGCCGGTCAAAACACCTCCCAGAGTCAAGATAATCATGAACGTCCGACTGCTTTGGTAGGTCTGCTCCGATGTCGCCGCGGCGTTCTTTGCGGTTTCCTCTTTGACTGTCACCAACTGAGTAAGCAGATCTTCAGCCGCATCCGCCTTCTGGCGTCCAAGGCCGAACGAGAGCTCGACCGAATCTCGCTTTTGGTTAAGTTGATCTTTCGCTGCCAGAGCGACGATCTGCTCGACAACCTCCTGTCGTGCTCTCCATGTCAGATCGAAACTCGCCAACAGTTCCTTGCCCTTGTCTGTATGGATCAAGGGCCTGCTCTTTTCCAGGCCTTCGTCAACCTTTGCCTTGTAGGTCTGAATTGCGTTTTTGTACTTCTCGCGCTCTTCCGGCGAGTTTGCGAGCAGTAGATTTTTTTCTGCCCTCGCCATGTGGATGAGGTCCACCTCCACCTGCTTCAAGTACGCGATTGCAACCGTTTCCTGGGCGTAGGACACAGCGGCCAAATCGGCAATTTTGCCCATGCCGCGGATGCCCAAAAAGCCGATGACGGCGGTGATGGCTCCCACAAGGATGAAAGCCCCGATCAGTCTTGCGCCAATCTTCATGTCATAAAACCACTTCATTGCAATTGCTCCCTTCGCGTTGTCACTGCATACGGGTAGTCCTTGCGTGCCCGCGCGTGAATTCGCACCTTCATTCGCCCCACGGGTTGACCCAGGATGCGACTCCGAGCTGGCTGAATCGTTATTTGACAGGGGCTGGCACTCCATCCAGCAGCGACGCGCCCTCAAACGAGATACGAACCTCTTGGCAGCACCCCAATACCTGCGCAGGATGCTCCATCGATTCCCCTGCGAAATCAGCGCCGATCGCACCTTCCAACCGGATCTCGCTCGATTCGCCTGCTTGCTCTGAAGCGATTCCCATCTTTGGCTCCCTCTTGCGGCCCAGGAAGTGCAAGCGCCCAAATCGCAGTGCTTCGCCTTCGCCGCAATGCGGTCGAAGAATGTTCCTCGGAGCCGGACAAAACAGCCCCAGCGTTCAACCTATTTCCGAATTGTTCGCGAAGATCTAACTTTCAGATCGCGCACGACTTTCCGGCTTTCTATAGAGGTTCTGGCCCCATCCGGAATGGCTTTGCGGCGAGTTTCGTTGCAAAGGATGCTTCACACCTGTTTCTCTAGAACGCCTGGCCCGCCTGTGCAGAAACGCAATCTCCGTGCACATGGACCGCGCTGTCGTTCTTTGTAGCACACAAACTGAATCGGCAAGAAGGTTGCATTCCATCAGCGGAACTTTTGCTTGCCCATCTGAATCAAACCTCTATATTCATCGAACCATTATCTTTTTCAATAGTTAACGAATCGTTGATCGGGGGAGATGTTTGTTGCAACGTTTTTCTCAACTGCCAAGTGATTCTTTGCGCTCGCAATGCAAAGAGACTGCAAACTCATGCCGCCGAGTTGGCGGCTGATGGAAGCGAGGTGGAAATCGCGACAAGTCCCGAACAGTTCCCTTTTGAGCCCGATATTGTGATCGGGCGGCGAGCCCTGGGGCATGGCCGCGGCCAAGTTCACCGAAGCCAGACGCGAGAAGCTCTTCGCACAGCTCGAAGCGCCGTTCGATCCGGTGCTGATCAAGTGGCGCGTGATGCGCACCTTCGACAACGGCCGGAGTGGCGTCGTCCTGCCCTTCGCCGATCCGTGCGCCTATACAGACCGGCTCAAAGAACTCTTCACGCCTTCAGGCTGGTCGCGCGAATACACGATCTCGACCGTACCGTCGCTCTGCCGCATGGAGCGGTGCAAGCCGATCGTGACTAGCAAGGTGCTGGTGGCGACTGCGGTAACGATCAAGAAACTGGGTAGTCACATTGGCACCGGCGAAGAGTGGGCCGACTGCGAAAACGCCGTCATGGCGGCGGACGCTCAGGCCTCTAAGCGCGCCTGTAGCTGCTTTGGGCTGGGCCGCTGCCGCCAGGCATGGCCCTGGCCCAGGCGCGTGGCCTGCCCCGTGACAAGCGTGGCCCTGTCGATCAGCGGTTGAGAGTCGAGATCGAGAGCTTTCGAGGAATGCTTGGCAAGCAAATATATGAGGAGATTCTGCGCCGGGCCGGGCACAGCGCCGACGCGCGGGCCATCCCCAACGTAGAGCGGCAGAAGCAGACCATCGAATGGATGCAAGCCGCAGCGCGAGGCTTCGAGCGGCTGCGCAACTTGGCCGAGATGGCAGGTGACGCGCAGTTCTTCGCTGTGACGGAGCGCGTCAAGATCGCGTCGATCACCGAACTGCCGAGCCCGGCGGCGTTGAAGCAATTGGCCGAGGAACTTGAATCCCTGGCCGGTCAGCAGATCGCCTAACGGGCGGCTGAGCGCGGGAGGAACTCATGGGAGAGATCAGCATTCTGCGTCCGCGGCGTAGCCTCGTCAGTATCCCGGTCAATGAGGCCGTCTACTGCGAGAGTTGCGGTTCGGTCTCGAATTCAAGCGGAGGATGTTGCGCCCTTTATGGCAACATCTCCATTTGGCCGCTAGCCGAACTGGTGCCGCAGCCGCCGATGGGGCCTCACTCCTGCTCGGTATCGGCTCGGCGCTTCGCACCTACGATGGAAATCGAATTGGCCAAAGCTGCGTAATGGACCCGACAAGATTCGGGCCCATCGCTATGCGAAGAATACTCAACCAGGAGGTCGTCACGGACACACCATTGCTTCCCTGCCCCGACCTGTTTGCCCACCGGGAGACTCTACGGCTTTCCGCTCCGAAGGTTGTCGAGAGATTGGTTGGGATTGTTGGGCGGAAACTGACCGCGCACATCGGAGGCGTCAAGGACCCGCGCACTGTTGATGGCTGGGCTGCCGGCGGCCGGATCTATGGCGATGTTGAAGCCGGTTGCGGTTTGTTTTTCAGGCGGCCCCGCCTTGAGGGAGTACGATTCGCCCGCCGTTGTACATCAGAAAATATCCTGTCTCTTGTAACCTTTATCGGATCCATCAATCCAATATGCGTGCGCCTTTTGGACGGAGCTGTTGTGTGCCCACTTGGATGCAGAGAACGTTAACCAACGTTAACCAACAAGTGATAGAAAACCGGAGGAGCTAAATGAACAATTGTGGACTCTTAGCGACGCTAGAGGCACGCCCCGGCAAAGAGGCCGAGGTCGAAACTCTTCTAAAGTCGGCCCAGCCCCTCGCTCTTGAGGAAACCAAGACCACGACTTGGTTCGCATTCAAGATCGGGTCGTCGACCTTTGGGATCTTCGATACTTTTGCGGACGAGGACGGAAGAAACGCACATGTTACCGGCGAGATAGCGAAAGCGTTGTTTGCACGGGCCGAGGAACTTTTTGCAACCGCACCTCAGATCCAGCAGATCGATCTGTTGGCCGAGAAGGTTTAGCCCGACCGAGCCATGCAAGGGACTCTCAACGACCGGCATGATCATAGCGAAGCAGTGGAAAAACGCGCACAGGTGCCTCTACTGTGATCCTTTCCTGAAGTGGGCCGACATCGGTCTTAGAGCGGCCACGACGGGAATCCAACCTACAGAGTA
>Ga0302140_10010567_pt1 | contig 11399 bp, 8 predicted proteins | sample I_Bog_E1_1_FD_202095 | JGI IMG/M metagenome (GOLD analysis project Ga0302140, IMG submission 202095) | Peat permafrost microbial communities from Stordalen Mire near Abisko, Sweden - I_Bog_E1_1 | ecosystem: Environmental > Terrestrial > Soil > Wetlands > Peat | place: Sweden: Abisko, Stordalen...
AGAATATAAAATGAGGAATTTCGCTATGGGGTTCAAAAATCTCAGTAATAAAATCAAGACTAGAAAACATGAGGTTTTTCTATTAATAAAGAGACATTCGCTTGTTTTATCAGAAAATCAAGGGAATTTCGAAGGAAATACTTTAAATTTCAAGCTTTTTTCCTTAAAAATGCTTATGAAACTAATTTCCACTAAAGAATATTTCCTCAAGAAATCGAGCTTTTCTCAAATAATTGAATATTCTTTTGATTTTCAAAGAAAAACGGCTTTTCTCTTAAAAATCCTGAAAAATACGGCTAATAAATTAACTAGAAAATACTTAATTCGATGGGATTTCATAATAATGAAGATAAAAGATCCTTTGATTTCGACAAAACCGAAGCTCACAAGCCAAAAAAGCCATGAAAACCCCACGAAATCGAATGCGAATATGCAAATTAACAAGAAAATCATCATAAATCAGGCTTTAGTGAACAAAAGACTCGAACTTGATCAAAAAACAAAGGCTGAAGTCTTATTAAAACTTAATCAAACCTTGGGTTTAATCGAAATCGAAACTCTGATTTCACGGAAAAGAAGGCTTTATTCACGGGTTTTCCTCAATAATCTCTTGGTTTTAGGCACTTTCGAATCCAAGCGATATCAGGAATATGAGCATTATTTGAAGATTCTTCAAGAAGAAAAGGTTCTTTTTTCAAAATAAAAAGAGTTATATTAGAGGTTTTTTCTAGGAAATTCTACATAATGAACTAGAGGAAATAGAGAATTATAATAAGAAATTCGCGAAACATCTCGATCAGAAGACTTATTCGATTTGGGGACAAGGCACTGGCTCTGGAATAGGTCCTTTGCCAGCCACTGATGAGAAATCAGGACAAGAAGGTCTTGTTGATCATAATAGTGTGTTTAATGAAGATAATGAGGAAGCCATGATTAGTATAAATTATTTGGAATTTCTGGAAAAACAGGTAATTTAAAATGTTTTTTAATAAAAAAATCAAGATTTTTAATGATTTAAGAATGTGGAATTAAGGGAAGAAGTCGCAAGAAATGAACAAAGAATTAAGCATGAAGAGGATAAATTTGAAAGTGATTTGAATGTAATTTTTGGAAGAAATTTTATTGGAATTTCATAATAACCTTATTTTTATTTAGATGTTGAAAGAAAACATTAGAACCTTACAAACGAAAAATACAGCTTCTGGATTCAAGCCGAAATCAGGAAAATCAAAACTTTCTGATAAGAAATTCTCCATGATCAAATCTATAAATTCATATTTCAATAAAAAGTCCTTTACTCATGATCAAGATGATTCAGATTAGATTAAAGAATTAAAAGACTATTTAATTGATTAAATAATTAAACAAAAAGGACTGATTTCTAAATATAAGGTCTTGATTTTTCGAATATAATATAATTAATAAACCAATTTTAGCAAAATATATAGGTTTCTAAGTCAATTTCCTTATAAATCCCTATTTTTTCTTTAATAAATCCTTCAATCATCTCATTCCGAACTCCGCTCGAATCGTTCAGATAAAGATGAAACAAATAAAGCCCTCCATTTCTCGCTTTTTTCTCTATAACATCTATCAAATATCCCATAAACTTTTTATTCCCCTCGATATTCATTCCCATAAAGCCTAGACATATTTTCTTTAAATAAGGTCCTTCCAAAACCCCTTCTAATAGCCTTAATAACCCTTTATTTGTCATATTTCCGCTAATTATGAGAACCAAAGATCTTAAAGTCTTCGATAATAATCTCAAGGCATCTCCCAATAAAGTCATTTCATTATCCTTTAAATTATTACTCAAGAAACCAAGGCTTAAATATTCAATTATATTGATTTCAGCTAATTTCAATATAGTCCTACATACGCTTAATATCCCTATTTCAGTGATATAAGTCGATCTATAATCAAGGAGAAAATGAAAAGACTTGATTTTCCTTGGGTTAATAGTCTCTATAGTCTCACAAAGGCTTTTAATCCCATCGTTGCTCATATTCCGGCCAGAAACCAATAGCTTAAATTCGCTTAATCCCTTTAAAAAAACATTTAAAGTTTCTTCTATAGTTTTCAATAATTTATCAGTAATCCTCAAATTACTTGCCAAAATCAAATGAAGAACCTCAATTTTCTCATCTTTTAGCCTTATATTTATTGTATTTAATATATCCATCAATTCCTCTTGATAAGCCCCTCGATCGAAATAACTTCGAAATCGATGCCATATCTCGAATCTATTGTTCGAAGATTCATTATCCTCTTCTCTCATATTGAAACCCATCACTGAATTAAAAAGAAAAGCTGGACCATGCCATAAAGTCTTTTCTCCTGGGAAACTCACTATTCTCAAATCCAGGATATTCGTGATTTTCCTCATTGTGATCAAATTCCTTATTAATATCGTGTTATTGACACCTAATTCAGCGAAGGTCTCGATATTTATTGATAAATCCTCGAGTTTCGGGAATTTCTTAAAGAAAGCCAAACATTTCTGAGCTGGGTTTTCAATAGGAAGTTCCATATATTTGAAACTATGATAATTGGTAGCGATTATAGAGATAAATTGTGAATTTATCCACCATTTCTTCAATTCTTTCGAATCTTTCTTCTTGAAAATCCCAAACAAACATGATTTCGCAGTCTTTAGTTTGTTCGAGTTCTTTTTCTCTTCAAATTTCGGCTCTTGGACCTTCTTTTTGCTTCTTGGACTAGGTGATAAAATCACTTCTCTTATATGAATATCTATGAATTCCTTTCTTATCATAGTTTTCTTTTCTTCATAAGGATTAAGACTTGGAGTTAATAAGGGAGAAGATTGATTGGAAGGGTCTGGGTTTTCAGAGATATGGTCCAGACTTTGAAGATTTATTAGGGGAGATTCTAGGGGATGATAGAAACGACTGTATTTATCGAGCTTATAGGAAAGAAGAGGAGAGGATTGAGAAGTCTCGTTCATATTTACAGGAAGGTAATTTTCCTCGTCTTCAGAAAGTTTATTCATTGGAAAATAATGGGTTTTTGATGTGAGAGCTCTTATATTTATTTATTATGAGTTTTCTTTAATTTTTCTTTAATTTTCTTTAATTTTTACTATTTTTTCAAGATTTCTTAGGAATTTCATTATTTTCTTAAGTATTTCCTTTTTTTTTTAATAATTCAAGAATTTTGTGATTTTTTTATTGACTTTCTTAATGATTTTCATAAGTGTTTTTTTATTGACTTTCTTAATGATTTTCATAAGTCTTTTTTAATGATTTTCTTAATGACTTTCTTAATGATTTTCTTTAATGATTTTCTTAATGATTTTCTTAAGATTTTCTTAATGATTTTCTTATTTTCTTTTTTGTGTTTAATTAAATAAATTTTTTTCCTAACAAAAACCTTTTCTTTTCCTTCAAAAAGGTAAAAACAATTCAATCCTGCCTTCATGATCTACAGATTTGAATTCATATTTCCTTTTTTCTAGGAATTTCTTCAAACTAGGCAATAAAACTGGGACTTTATTCTTGCTATTTTTCCCTTTTCCTGTGATGATATCATATCTCAAATGTTTCATTCCTTTGATATCTTTACTGGCACAATCCGAAACTAATCCCATGGCTAATTTATTCTTAATATACTTGATTTGATCGACCACGATTTCAATGGCTTCTTCAAGGAAAAGTCCATGTAGGTCGATTTCTCTGAAATTGCTCCTTTTTCTCAACTTTTCAAGGAAAATCACCTTCGAAGCCTTGATATATTTATTCAAAATGGCTTCTTGTTCATTGGCCAGGTTCTTGAATTTATTGGCTTCATTATAGTTCTTTAAGGTTAAACAAGTCCTTTCAGATTTCTTTAATATCATCTTTAACCTCAAATGCTTAGAAACATGAAGTCTTAAACTCGCGAAGCTTTCATTGCGTAATTCAGGGTCGATTTCCTCATTATTCAAAGAATCCTCATAAAAACAAGGAATTTCACGTTTTCTGGCTTGAAGAAGGCTCATTTGTTCCTTTTGGATCTGTTTGGTGTTATTTATAATACCTCCGGCCTTATAAGAGTCCTTGAAATATTCATTGAGGAATGATTTCGTGATATCTGGATCCTCTCCGAAATGAATATAAGCCATTTTTATATAATTAAGTCCTATGTTCGGAAATAAAAGACTAAGGCCTCGAACTTCATCTCTGGAAGTCTCCTTGAAAGTCTGGAAAAGATCATTATTATTAGGTTGAACCCATTTATTCTTAGTGTCATTAAGTTCCAAATCATTGAATTTTAATAATTCCAGCTCTTTTTGAGTTTTGATGGAATTATTGCCACCAATTTTCATCGATGAAGGCTTGAGAAAATCGAGTTCCTTAGGAAGATCAGGATTAGTTTCATTGAGACTCGGGAATTTATTGAGATATTTCGAGGAATTATATTCGAATTCGTTCTTCGGTTGTTTCCTATTGAGTTTATTCAATTCGAAGATCTTTCTTTGGATGGCAATGAAGAAATCCTCATCATTTAATAAGAATTCGTCTATGATTTCCATGTTATTTTCATTTTCGTATCTATCTTTTATTCAGAAACTTTAGCTTTTCTAATAAAAATCATTACGCGGCTTGTATCGGCATGAACCATTTCGCATTATCCTGACAAATTTTCAACATATTGTCATATTCACCTTCCGAACTAAGGTTTTTCTCTTTGAAAAACTCGAATAAATCATTACAAGTGTTGCTCAATTCAAATTGGAACTCAGGGTTTTCCTCTAGAAAGGCTGTGTTTAATATCTCCTCCTGATATTCGCTTAAATCGTTTATATAATCATCATCTGAAAAAGTCAGGCTTTTAGTTGTTGAGGAATTTTCCTTAGAACCGCTATCATTATAAAATGGCCTATTGTTGATAATATAATCTCGAGGCTCGATTGAAGGGTCCAAATATACTGTTTTGGTGGAATTGGTGTTCTTTTTCTTTGATTTTTTCGATTGTTTGGGCTCTTCGATAGGAGGCTTGGAGTATTGAGTGTACATTGGAGGGAAAGATTTAAAAATGGAGGAATTTTGATTTAATTTGTGGTATTTTGACTATAGAAATTTGTGTTTTTATATGATGATTGGAGTTATTAGTTTTTGAGGCTTTTTAGATTAAATTTTCGAATGATTATTGAAAAACTAATAAAAAGCTGGAATTTATTAAAAAATTATAAAAAATACAAAACGAAATTTCAAATTTCATTTGAGATTTTTAGTAGTTTTTCTTTTTTTAATTTGTAATAATTCAAAAATCTTTTTCACTTAAAAAAAAAATGTTATTTTTTCTCAACGAATAAAAAGCTTTTCTTTCAATGTTCTTCTAAATTTTATTTCTTCATTTTCTCGATAAAAAAATTCATTCCTTTTTAATTGTCTTAATTATTATTGTTGCGATAAAATCAACGCCACGATCAATCCATACAACCCCAAAGCTTCCGCAAAGATCAAAATCAAAATCATTCCCACGAAGATCTTATCCTGCATTGAATTTGCCCTGACTCCTGAATCCCCAACAACTCCAATAGCTAAACCTGCAGCCTATCCCCCTCACTTCATAAAACCCAATAAAAAACCCTATATAAAAACCATTGAACTCAATCCGCAACACATTCCTGAAGCCAAATGGCCATATCCTTGATAAGATGTATAAGTGCTTTGTTTGACTTAAAGGAAGATCTAAGAACTCTTAAAGAAAATGGGCTTTTTACTTTTTTGAGCCAAAATCACTGCCACAATCATGCCATAAATGCCCAGAATACCTGCCATAACTACAGGAATGATAGATTTCATTATAATTTCTGGTTTCAAGACTCCCATGCTACTGATTCCAATGCCGCTTTTGGCTGTTCCATAGGCCGCTCCGAAGTCTTTTTTTATAGAAGAAATCATAGAGAAAAAAATGATGGGTTTAAACTTGCGAAAATCAAGGCACAAGCCACACCGAAATACCCAAAAAAGAAACAATAACCGTTTTGACAGGAATCGGTATAGGTAGAAGAGGTTTCTGCGAGATTGTCTAAAGCGAAAAACATGGTTTTTTCGTTGAGATAAGATTTAATTTCTGAAATTTTATTAATTTATTTGAATTTCTCTCGATTAAATAAAACAAAACTCGTTTTTTTTCTTTAATTCAGACTTTGGCTCATTTCCATCACTGTTTTCAGGGTTTTTATAAGGAAATTCTTGAAATCCTCATTATTGATAGTTATCTTGACCTGGAAATCCTAGAAAAGCCTTAGAAAAGTCTTAGAAAACTCTTTTTAAATACCTCGATTTTCTTTATTTTCTCCTTCAACATTATCAATAATCCATCCTTTAAAGTCTCAATTTTCCTGATATTTTTGGTCTGGATTTCCCAATCCTTCCTTTTTTTCTTCACACTTAATAATAGAATCATTTCTATCATAATAACCAATATTTTCTCTCCTTTTTCACCTTCCTGAGGCACTCTAACGAAATCAAAGAAACTCAATTTCGCATATTTCCCCTTTTTGAATTTCTCCATGAATTCCACTATTTCCCCATCTTCTCGCCAATATTCCTTATAGAACTTCTCAACTCCATAGAAAGGCCTTTTATATCTAAGAGTTTTCTTAACGTTTTCTTCAATATTCACAGTATTTTTCAATCCAATCGCAGTTTTGCTCGTGGCATCGAAAATCGCAGAAATCGGCTTTATGAAAAACCCTGTGATCCCGAAAAAGGTCCCTTTGATAAGTCCTGAAATCCCTTCTTCCTTCGCTCCTTCCAAAGGATTGAGGAAAATCCCTGTGATCCCATTTTCTAATCCTTTATAAAGCGAATTCCCAGCTTGTCCCAGGCCTTCCACCACGTTTTCAGCTTCCGTTTCTGATCTCAATTGTTTTTTCTTCATATAGTCTTGATTAAAGGAAAGAGCTGCTAATCCAGAACCGAAACTACTAGAGATTTTATCAAGTGAATTAAAGGTTCCAGTTAAAGTGTTTCTCACTAAAGAAGAAACTCCTGTTATTAAGCCTTTACCCGCATCCAAAGGACCTTTATTCATGCCTTCTAAGGGCTTTTCGAAGAGATCGGAAAAGCCTGTTGAGATATGATTGAAAAGACCTATTGGATTTCCTAAGATTTCGACACTGCCTAATAATTTGAAGGAATTCAAGGTGAGTTCTTCTTTATATTTATAGAGGATTTTATCAAGAAGAGCCGTTTTATTATCGAAATAATCAGGCAAATGAAGTCCTGCTAAAGGGAAATTCGCATTCTCGATGTTTTGAAGAGATTTAAAGAAGCTTTTCAAGGAAATCACTTGTGCTTGTGGAACCGTTTTATATGAAACTTTCAATAATAACGGATTCAAGATAAAATCCTTGATATAGAGGTTATTCTTCGGGGCTGTAAAAGGCACTGTTTGCCAATAAGAAACATTGTTTTTATTGAGTAAATTAAAGGGAAAAGACTGATCTTCGGTTGTATTTTCAGGGTTTTCCTTATATTTCTTGAATAGATTCTTGATTTCCTTGATGAATTCTGCAGTTATTTGAATAAAAGGCATTTCTATATTGACACTTATATCATCAATCTGCATTTTGAAGCAATTTAAATAAAGAAGTTTCTTTTCCAAGGTTTTCTTCTCCTCTATATAGATATTCAATATCGGGACTTCCTTTTCTTTGCTTCTTAAGAAAACCAAAGGAAAATTCACTTTAGAAGGACTATTGTGTTCTAAATGCAAATCCTCGAATTTCAATTGAATTAGCCTAGAAACTCGATCTTCCATCAAATAAAATTCAGCATCTTTTATCAGGAAATAACATAATTCATAAGGCGATTTCGCAATCCCTCCTGTGTTAAATATAAAGGAAATACCCACATTATCCAATTTCAATTCAAAAGTCTGAGAAAGCTCTTCTTCTTGGGCTTTTTCCTCCTCGAAATCAAGGCTTTTAAAGGTGAATTTCCTTTGTTTTTCACTGAAGGTTCGCTCACAATAGAAGACATTATCGAATTTCAAGAATTCCTCACTTTTATTCAGATAAATTTCACTTTCTAAAAGGACTTTTTTAGTCATTTTATCCTTGAAAACCAAAGAAATCGCAGCTTCGAGATCTGGACTATCAGGAATATAGAAAATTTCTTCAAAAGGCTTCAAAATCTCAAGAAAACTATCATTCAAGCCTTTTTGTTTAAAGAAAATATCAATAGAATTGCTAATTTCATTAGATAAGAGATAGGGCTTTTCAGTATTATCGAGGATTTCAGCTAGCGAAATCAGAATAAGCGAATTCTTGAGTATAGTCTGGACTTTATAAGCCTTTTTCTCGAGTTTCTGGTTACGAAGATTGAAATAATAGATTCCAAGTTCTGTGAAATTGAAATAATCAGACCATTCAAAGTCTTTGACTGAAAAACTGACTTTTTTCCTTTAGAAATTATGATAAATAAGTCTTTTTAATTAGAAATTAGTCAAATTACTCAATATTTTTCATAGTCCAAGTCAAGACTTTCCTTTCTTTTTCCCCCAGTTCGAAAATCGCATATTCCGATTGTCTATAATGGACCTTTTCTTTGCATTCATTAATAATTATGAATTTTCCAGTTAAAACCACCAATATTGAAGCATAGATCTCATCTAAAATTATCGAAAAATCACTTTTTTCATATCAATAAAAAACTTACCGAATTTCAAAGCCTTCGTCTCTATTATAACCTCAACTTTCTCTTCATTTTCCAATAAAACCTCAACACTTTGTGTAGAAAATTCGCTTAAAACCACGTCTTTTCCATTGCTATTGATTTCGATCATCTCGGCAAAAGAAGCCAAGATTTCCTTTGTTTTTATAGACTGATTTTCTATAATGTCTTCAGTTAAGGTTTTTCCTGAGATCTCCATATTAAAAGGACTATTATTATAAATCAAGACTTCAGGATAAAAGGTATAATCTATCCCTGAACTAGCTTGGGAAAACACGATAATAATAGAAAGTCCTGATTTTTCACTGAGTTTCAGCCTTTTTCTTGAAAGGAAGGGAGTTTCTTCAAGATTATCTTCTTTTTCCTGAAAAAGCTGGAATTTCTCTGACCAGATATAGTCCTTACCTTTAACTCGAATACAGGTTTCTTGCTTGTTTATATATAAAGGCAAGGATTCCTCAGGATAAATGATGAAATTCTCAATATTGTTGATATTTTTAAAGAAGAAGTCTATTTCCAAAGGAAAAGGCAAATAGTTCCTCACTGAGAAATTCGGGTAAAAAGTCAGAATTTTCTGCCAATTGGGAAAGTCAAGCGAATTTTCTCTATTTATAGTGATAAAAGTATCTAAACCAACTCTGATATTAATAAGATCAGAAGAACCCGATTTCATTAAAGATTCAATACTTAATTGAGAGCTCCAATTGGTGTCATTTTCTACCCGAAACACGAAAATCGATTGGATTTGATCTATAGGAATGATGAATTCCTCAGAATGATTAAGTTTAATAGTGAGATTCTTATTCGAGGCGTCCATTTTCTGGCTCAAAATCTTAATTTCTAGGTTTTTTCTTGATAAATTCCTCAATATCACAGGAGAAGTCAAAATCAGGAGTTTCGTGTTAGTTCTACTATGAAGATTCACCTTAGATAAGATAGCTATTTCAGTATTTGGGTTTATTAAGTGATAAATCATGTGTTTTCTAGCTAGAACTCTATCAAGACTCAATTCTTGAATCGCATTGAATTTCCAATTGTTTTTCTCTGATTTTTCAAGCCAAATCATGACTTTTATCTTCACATCCTTTAGGAAAACGTTCGAATCATTGTTTCTATTGGTGTCAAAGGATTTCTCATTATTGAACATCAATTCCTTATAATCCATGGTATTTTCCAGGAAAACATTAGAACTTTGCCCATGATCTAACAGGATTTTCTGTGGATTATAGACATTAAGAACTTCGATTTCTAATCTAATTCCTGTTAAATTGCGAATCGCATGTCTTGATATTAGATTTCCTTGGGTAATTTCTTCGAAATTTTGAGAAAAATTGCCTTGATCGAAAGAAACTGAGGGAGATATCTGGATACTGAGCCTATCTTTCATGGCTTTTTCCTTCTCTTGAGAAAGGAAATGCTCAGCTATGAGCATTTTCTTAGATTTTTGCTTTTTCATGGTGAATTTAGCTTCTTCTGACTTTAAAACATTCTTTTTCCCGAGATCTTTCTTTATCAAGTCCTTGGTTTTCAGGAAAAGATCAATCATTTGAGTAGAAATATTGATATTTAATAGACTTTTAGCGTCGATTTGGCTGATTATCAGGCTTTTCAGTTTGTTTTCTTGATTAAAAAGGACTTTTAATTCGATATTCTCTATAATCGGCTCCCAACAACTTGCGAAAAAGTTATAATAGCTTATTTTGAACCCGAAATTCATCTCTAAACTCGACTTTTCTAATGTTTTTATTAATAAAAAATCACAATTGTTCAATTTGAAATAAAGAAAAGGTGCGAAAAAGCTTTGAACATCGTTTATTAATAAAATATGCAGACTTTTCGATTTGAATACAATAAGGAAATTGTCGCTTTGAGTTCCTGAAGATAATTGAGGGTTTTTCTGTGTTTTACCCTGAAAAAGTCTGAATAACTCAAGTTGATTTTCAAAGGTTTTCTTTAAAATCAACATATCTTTATAAGAGATTTCAGCCATAAAATGATCTATGCTTATTATTATATTATGGAAGCTCGATTTCGTTGATTCCATGGGTTCAGAGGTTATTGAGGAATTTAGGTTAAACGGGAGAAAAATGCCTCTTTTTCTCTTTATTTCAAGAGGATTTTGATATAATTCCTCCATTTCACAGATAAAAAGCTCGAATTGTTTAAGATCGATTGTGAGTTCCTGTAGCGATTTCTTTGAAATAGGAGCATTTATTGATAAAACAGTGATTTCACCTAACATCTTAAGAATATAGTTATCAGAACAACTGAGAGAAAGGCAACAATCTAGGAAATCGGCCTTTAATTTAAAGCCTTTCTCTAGGTTTTTTTGAGAAAAAGCTTCTTTTTCAAGAGATTTATCTGTATTTTTCATTAGAAAATCGTTTGAAATATCAAAAGAAAAGCTTTTTTCTCTAGTTTTCTCGCTTATTTGTTCGAAATCGCAAATTCTATAGACTTTTATCAATATTTCCAACATTATGTTGATTTGAAGTCCCATGAATTTCAAAGTCAATTCCCTGTTCTTTTCATCTTCGAAATAGCCTAATCTGAAATTCGCCTTTTTCTCTTGATTTATGGCTATTTCGAATTCCTTAGGTTTCAAAGTTGCAGATTTCAGCTCTTGTTTCACACTCATTATATCAAAATGTTCAGATTTTTTCTGGATATTATGAGTCTTTTTCCTTGAAATCTGGCCGATTAGGCTAT
>Ga0302140_10010568_pt1 | contig 11399 bp, 2 predicted proteins | sample I_Bog_E1_1_FD_202095 | JGI IMG/M metagenome (GOLD analysis project Ga0302140, IMG submission 202095) | Peat permafrost microbial communities from Stordalen Mire near Abisko, Sweden - I_Bog_E1_1 | ecosystem: Environmental > Terrestrial > Soil > Wetlands > Peat | place: Sweden: Abisko, Stordalen...
TCTCTGCCAAGCTTAATACTTAGATCATTGACTTTCTGACGTAATAACAGGCTCCAAAATCACTTTGGGGGAAACCTGCAGCTTGGTTCTTTTCCCCCCTCTAGCAACGGCCTTTTGCACCAGTGTATGTATTTACCGTGATGGACACCACGTAAACGTTCACGTCCCCCAGTTAAGAAAAAGAGGAGGATTGTGACAGACTTAGTGGATCGTCACCTATCAGATGGATTTCAAGTCACATGATGCTTGCTTCACTCTCTTGCAGACATCCATATTAGGACCAGCTTGTGGAGTCGTTATTAAAAAGATCTTCTTGTAGAATCACTCTTGATTCCTCAGACAATTATTATTCTGAGAAGATCTAGTCATTGCTTGATTGACTTGTCCATCACATTGATCCTACTGTAGACTTGAATGAGCTCAAAGCAATTCTCGTGCAGGGCACTGTCTTCAAACTTTAGCTTGCTAAATTTGAAGCATTTTTATTATAAATGAGCTACTGTGATAGTTCTGACACCACGTGCTAACACAGAGCCTGTGACGGCGCGTAACAGACATAAGGTATAGATAAGTCTGCGATAACGTAATATCTATATACATATAAACTCCTAGATTCTACTCTTACTAAGGACCTAAAGAAGAAAGAAAGAGAAGAGAGCCAAGTCACACTCACGGCGCCGTATTGTCGGCTTTGCCGCAGCTGAATTCACTCGTAGAACCTCGATCTGCTACTGAAGGCCATCTCAGCGCCCCACTGTCGGCCTCGATGCTGAAAGCCTACCACAATCCCTGAACGTTTACTGAAAACTCATGTGATAAATATAATAAATATGAGTCTTAATTTTTAGTCTAAACAGCCAAAAAGAAGACAGTGCTAAAGTCTAGTTGTAGTAGGCGTAGGCTACAGAAGCTAGTAGAGATTGCTAAACCACGCACGTAACCACCAACTGACACGATGTCCGCAAACCGTCTGCGATTCCTGGTCTCCTCCTTCTGACTGAAGGTTATGTGGCGGGCATTCGTGTATGAGAACAATATTGAGCCGAGTATTGTAGGGGAGCGGACGTAGCAAGCAGTGATCCCACATAAACCAAACACTGAAGCAGAGGCGCAAAAGCAGAACAGTTCAGAACACGTGTAAACAGCACAGCTAATCAGGAGTCAAGTAGAAGTAGTATTGGAAGTAAGAAAAGAAAGTGTCTAGCTAGTCTCCACGAGAAGAGAGCTCTTTATAAGAGCGCTAAGTCAGCTGACCCATTTTATAAAACGGTGCACGTGACGTAACTGCAAAACACCAAAAACTGAAAAAAACTAGCTAAGTACGTGGCGCCCAGCCACAGTATGCACACACTATCCTCTGCCTCCTAGTCGCACCTTTCATGCGTTGAAAAACCTTCGGCGTTGCATCCAGGTGCCTGCACAAGCTCGGATGAGGATGATACAGTACTGGGCTGCTGCCTAGCTGCGCCGCAAGGGTTTACACGCAGAGGGAAGCTGTAGGGGACGGACGGCGGTATGATCTCCGCATCTAGGAACGCTATTAGACGAATACGCAACGAGAGGTGGGCAGGTTATGCGCACGCATTTGAAGGGGCTGGTAGAATAGCGAATTGATCTTTGATCAATTCTTGTGCCTTTTGGTTCACACCGCTCTCGTCAGCTTCGTACTGTACTAACCGGATTAGTACTCCCCAGCAAGGTAATTTAATAATCTCAGCAGCCTATTTACGTAATAAGAGCATACCTATTACACTAGATCGGTGTGCTTGCTTCTACTTGGTAGCTCTCTGTAATGCCACTAGAACAGACTTCCGAATCGAGTTAGTAGGGTACGAACCACCGCCACGTCCCTCTTACCACAACCACACTTTCCCTCTGTGCAAGACCCCCTTGCTATAGTGCTGGCAGCATAATCTAAGAGATCCGTGCGTTCCAACATCCTTGGTTATTCTAGTGGAGACCGCGGCAGCCCTTTCGAGAACTTGAGTTTGGGGGCGGCAACGGTAAACCTCTCCCACGTCAGCACTGAAGTATCTTTGACCTTGTCCTATTCATGGCATAAGCGTACTTCCTTCGGAAGGAGGTAGCGCCCCTAGCTAATTCCTCGTCTCGCCTTTCCTCTTGCGTTGCCCTTATATCTGTTCAACTAGCTTTGAGCAAGGATCTTCCGAGAATTAGCCTGATATGAGCTGGAGAGCTGATTTCGCATCCAAACATTGCTGGTCAATTACAATTCAAAGGGAAGCCTGTTTTGGAAGCACTTAAAGAGTATGTTGACTAGACTTAGTCAGGCTCCCTTCCTACAACCTCTACCTATTCTTCTTTATTCAATCCACAATATCAAATGAACATTGTTCTTTATCTTTCGCTTTGAACACGAATAATCAACAGCTATGTTTGCAAAATCCACTCACCTTTACCAGCGAGTCTCCGAAAAGGAAACAAACGATCATAAGCTACACTTCGCAAGGAAACTTTCGAAGAATTTGAGAGGGAATCTGCGATATATTATACTAGGGATTACCCTCTCAATGACGATTGTTGTCACTACAATCGTTATCAAATCTCATCGAGAGCGTCATCCGCTATGGTCATCGTGTGGCAGCACGCCCGAAGTCGCACGCCAGCGCATGTGCTCGTTCGACCTAATATCATTTGCATGGCAGATGCCCGAATGCTACGATTCTACTCTTATCTCTGATTTTGCCACTTGGGACGAATGGCTCTTCTATACTGAAATGTACGGCAACGTTACCGTCCCGCAAAATATCGTGTTGGTTGGAGAGCAGAGTCTGTGGGTCACTTGGCGTTATCATATTGTTCATTGTACTTTTATGTGGAGGCAAATGCAACGGGCATACGAAAGAGGGTGGATTGATACGCATTTGCATGCTTACAATCATACTTTGCATTGCCAAAGCACTCTGTTAGAACGAGGTATAGAAGACACTGAGGTTATTACGTATGCAAAAGTCATCTATCCGGCTTGTGAACGGGTTAGGAAAGGTACTGGAATAGATTCCTGAGCAGCGCTTTCAGTGTCCGGTCCTATCCTGTCGTAGCCTCTTGGCCAGGATAAAAAGTTAAGAAAACCGGGATATGATCGGGCTAGGATGATTTAAAGATATAGGGCCAGGACAAGATTGAGATTTTGAGGTTAAAATATAGGATAAGGACTATATACAGAAATGAAGCTGTTCCTAACTAGTTAGCAATTTCTCTCGACTTTTCTAATGTTTATATCGTATAATACTCTTATAGAACCGTCTAATGACCTTCACGAATAGGGTGAGACTCTTGTTCGTCAGTGCTATCCTCGTTCTCCCTTGAGCTCTGTATTGTCTTCAGGCAAAGATGTTCATCAGAGTCATCATTCTCTAGCCCAGGGCTTTCCATCTCTGCGTCTTCTCCCTCAATATCAGGCGACTTCTTGGTGGCAGCTTTCTTGACAGGAGTCTTATTTGTCCAGGGACCAGCTTCGGGAGACGCCTTCTGCTTGTTCAACTCCTTTATGAGCTCCTTCGCAAGTTTCTCAGCTTCACTCTTAGCCTTATCCTTGGTTCTGATTTGAGTCAAGGTCTTAGCTAGCTCTTCGTCATTCGAATCTTAATGAATTTGTTCTCAGAGTGAGGTTGTAGGATACCTTTGCATGTGCATCTGAAGTAGGAGTTTGTACCAAAGAGCTCCTCTTCTTGTTAGCGAAGCAGTTCGGACACCCCCTCAAGATCTGGCCGGACCACTTCCTCCCTCCATTTCTGATGGAGTGTCTCCTGTTTTTCGACGATCGACTGAGCTCAAAGTCGTCAGGTTTCTTAGCTCCACGAATCATGTTCCAGATAGGACCAAGATTCGTCAGCTGAACTTTAACCTTGAAGCTCGGATCATTGAACTTCTCAAACTTCTCATGTCGTGGAGGGGACTTGTTAAGATAGCAGATCCGCAGCTCTGCAAAGGAACTCTTGCTCTCATTCTTATCATATTCTCCAACATGAACCAAGGACAGTGGAGTTTCGACTCTCAAGTCTTTAATGACGTGGCATTACTGGTATTCGTGAAGATCTCTAGTTATCACCTCGTCCTTCTTGGGGAGGGACCATTCTCTTCTCACGGCGCAGCCGACTCTGCTGGCCACAAATCCGGCCTGTTCAGGCGGGCCATCTGTGCTTACAAGCTTCTTGGGCTTGATCAACTCCTCCACAACTCGGTCTTGGAGATGAAGGTCGGCGGCATTATTGAGCTGAATAAATTGAAGTAGACCGAGGCATCTACGCCGTGGCTTCCGTGATCTGAACGGTGATCCGCGCCACATAAGCCGGAAAGGGTCTAATTAAGATCGTCTTTTATCAGGGCTCAAATAGCTAGGCTCTCCATCTTAGTAGTAAGGGAGTCGATGTCGTCGAATTGGGTCATTCCATCAGCTGTGTTGACAGGCATGGTAGGAGGATTGGGAGATAATTATAGTTGTATGGATCGATATCCTCAACTACCTGGGTGGGATGGTCTCGGGTCTCGTTAGAGTGGTTGGGATCGTCGGTGTCCTGTAGGTGGTGTCTTTTTCTGATCAAGTTCATACGCTTCGGTGGCCTCCTTGAGCATGCTCTCGTAGTGGTAGGTTCTGACGTCCTAGGGTTCAAAGTTGGTACTCTTCAAGACCTGTTCCCTGATATAGCTAGGAAGATAGTTCAAGAACAGCTCATTGCAAGTGACGTTCTCTAGTCTCTGATCGGCGACCAAGACCGCCGTGATGCGGCTATAAGTTATTACATACTCCTTGAGAGGCATACTCCCAGCGGCTGATTTCTGGATCGTGCGATCAACGTTCTCCGGACTGAAATTCAGGCTTTCCTAATCATGTTCTTTGAACTCTCTCTTCAAAACCTCATAAAATGGCTCCTTGTTGTAATTGCTAGGGTCACTAGCATAGTACTCTGGCATAGCTTCTACCAGATCCTTGAGGCCTAGAGCAAGATATCGAAGGATTCGCTCCCTAGAATCTTCTTTGCTGACATGAAAGTCCTGGCACAAGAAATTTCTTACTAAATCTGCTAGAGGGTACTAAATTAACGGAATTATTTAGTTGAGAACTTTCGGGACGCGTCGATCTGTTACGGATTGTGTCCAGAATACCATCGATTTTACTTTTTTCTGGAGCATATCCTAATTTGGAGTAAAAAAAACTTCCGAGTGAGAACGAACCCGATATGAATGAGCAAGAACACGCTACAACTGGAGATATTTGGTCAGATTCTCTGGACTCAGCAACCTCAGCTCAATTAGTCCACCCAGTTAGTTCATCCAATCTAGAAGTATCTGCAAACTCAGCCAGCAACCCTCAATGGACTAATCCCCCAGGATTGTTATCTTAGAGATTGACCTAGACGGGAATTTCGCCAAAATGGAGAACCCGACGAACACTCCAGCAGACTATTCTGGTTCCAGCTGCATTTTTACCGCTCCCTAGATCCCTTGGGACTCCTTACTTTACTGGAGCAAATGTCTCGGCCTTTTTAGAGAGCTTTACTTTCTTCATATTCAACGCTTATTAATTGAATTTCAAGTAGAGCAAAACCTCCCTATATTTTCTTGCTTTTTATACTAGAAGGATAGAATATCCCAATTTTTCCATTACAAAAGCCCAGTTATACCCGCGTAATCCAGCTTTCCTTAGCCACTAACATTCCTCTATAATCTTAAAAGCCTTTATACATATTCCTAATTCCTGCTCTTTAACTTTTGCAGCGGATATAAGACTACAGAAAATGTCGTATTTTCCTTTTCAAGCTAAGCACCTAATAATATAAAACGGCTAAACGAGATTTTATAATAAACTTAAATCCTTTATAGCTATAAAAGCAACTATTATACCTAATACACTCTTAATAATCTTAGGAATAGTAAAGTTAGCGCTAGAAAGAATAATATTAAAGTAGGTTATTATTAAGAGCTTAAAGATTTTAGTTATTTCGAAATAATTTCTTTTAAAATATAATATAAATATATTACTTAATAAGAGTTCTATAAAAGGCGTATTATTAATATTAATTAAGCTTCTTTATAAACGTTCTCTAATTTAGCCCTTACGGTTTACTAATTTAATAATATTTAACTTATAAGTATTTTTTCGCTATTTTCTCCCAAATATTTAATAAAGATATTTCGAAAATAAGAATTATAACTTAATTCTTATACCCCCTTAAATATTTCAAATTAATCCTAGGTTTTTCTAATATAAGCTTATAATTTACTACTAGAATTAAATAAGATTAAATAGAAGTAATTATAATAATATTAAGTAATTAATACTTTAAGTATTTTTTAAAAGTATATTAATTAAATATTAAAGGACTACTTTAATACGTTTTATTTTACGTATATTAATAACGTCTTAATATATTTTAAAGGAATATTAATTAAGTATAAAAAGCACGTATAAAAGATATTATAATAGCTTTAAGAAATAAGATTATAATTAAATATTAATAAATACGAGTTTAAGGTATAATTTATAAAGTACCTTAAGTTTATAATTAAAGTAAGAGTAATTATATTATAGTAATAAGCGAGTAAGCGATTAAAATAAATATTAAGCGATTAATTTAATTAGCTAGATTTAATAATAATTGTATTAATATTATACGAGTAGTTTTTACTTTTTTTTTAACTTCTTTTTAACTTTCCTCTTATAATTACCTTATAATAATACCCCTTCCCTTCCCCTTCCTTTATATAAGACAAATAAACGTATATTAATATTATTATTAATATTATAAGATAAGATTATTAATTATAGCGTATTATAAGAGGATTACTATTATAAAATATTATTAAGTAAGCTAAAATAAGCTAGAGTAATCTAATTGGCTATATGCCTTAAATTAAGAATAACGTAATAAATAAAGCCTCGTCTTAATAAGAGGACCTTATAACTATTAATTATAAAGGAAGAGGCTTTTTTAAAAAAAAATTCGTAATTATATAATTATAATTAAATAAAAAGAAGTTAATTAATTAACTTATATTAAAAACGGCTTATATAACTTATTAAATTTTATTTATAATTCGTAAACGTTATAATTAACTAGTTAATTACGTTATTAATAGTTAATTAAAAGGAGTTATTATCCTTTTTTAAAGTTATATAATACTTAAGAACGAGTACTTATATATAAGGGGTTAAATATAATAATACGTACGTAACTCGCTTAATATATAATTAAAGCGTAATAGGTTTATATACGTACTTTACACGTATTTTTCTCTTAACTCTTTAATTAAAAATATTACCTTTTAACTTCCTTTTATTACTTTAATTATAATACCTTACTCTATTATAATATAAATAAACTTTAAAAAAGTAAAAGCTATTTTTAGTTAAGAAGCTCTTAAGTTTATAAAGGTAGTTTAAAGCTTTATTAAGTTTATAAATTTTTATTAGAAGTTTATTTAAGGATTTTTAAACGTTATATAATTAATAATAAATTTAATAAAAAAAGATACCGCGTTTAAGTAAATTATTAAAGTTAATTAAGCATTTAATTAACTTAAAAGACTATTTATAAAGGAATTAATACTAATATTATTTAATATTAATTATATAATAGTTATTAAAATAAACTTATTTAGCTAATATATTAGAGGTAATCTTATATAATATAAAAATAATAAAATACTTTAATTATATAATTACTTCTTAAAGAAGAATTCTCTTATTAAATATAATTATATAATACATTAATAAGTAAGATATAAAATTAAGAAATATAAAGGACTTTTAAATTTATATAAATTATAAGAGCTTAAAATATTTTATAATAATTCGGAAGTTTATAAAGTATTAAATATATTAATTCCTTATTTTCTTATAATATAACTTTACGATTTAATACGTATTAAGTTATATAAATAAACGAGTAAACGTATTCTTATAAATAGAATAAGATTTCCTAATATCTTTATTAAATAAGAGGCTTAAATATTAATATATTTAATTATTATAATTAAAGATATTTATTTCCTTAAAAGTTATAAAAAAGATATAAGTTATATTAATAGTAATAATAGAGCGGGAAGACTTTTAAGGCTTTTAAAAAGGCGTAAAAGGAATAGACGCTTTATATAAAGCTATAATAATAATTATATAAAAAGGGAAATATACTTTTCCTTTAAAGCTTTAAGTTAAAGTATTAATTTTAAATACGAGTTAAATAACTAAGGATAACTCTTATTTCATAAATGATATTAAGTATTAGAATTAGAACCCTTTATATAGGACTTATTTAAGATATATATAACTTAATAATTATAAGGTATTTAAGTTAAGAGGTAATAATAGCTCTAATAATAAGATAATTCTTTTAGCTAAGTATATTTAAGGATATTAAGCGGTTTATATAAAATTATAATAATTATTATTATAAATTCCTAAAACCTTTATTTATTTTTAAACGAATTTAAAGTAAGATTTTAATAGACTTTATTATTAAGCTTCTATTAAGTTAGGGTTATATAATTCTATTAGTAATTACGAATAAGTTAAGTAAAAGTATAATCCTAAAATTATATTTTAACTTAAATATAAAAGTAATAATTAAGACCTTTATATAAATCTTCTATTAATAATAAAAACTTTTAAGAGTAATTATTTAAATTATAAAATATAATTTATAGGAATACTTTAAGTATAAGTTTATTAACTCTTAAAAATTATATAAAAGTTATTTATAATATTTAATTTAAAAACAAACGGGTTTATAAAACGGATAAACTAAAATATTAAAGCGTTTATATAAACGTATATTAATTATAATTAAGAGAATTAAGCTTTTTTAATACTTTTAGCCGAGTTAATAATTAATAATTATAATATTATAAGTATTAGGATTAACTTATTTTTCTTAGCTTATAATTATTATATATATTTAATAGAATTAAATAACGTTAAAGTTCCGATATAAGAGAAGGTTAACTTAATTTAATAAAGAAAGGCTATTATATAAAAGCTAAGGGACGCTTATAAATAAGCTTAAGTATTTATAATAATAATATAATAAATATAAGAGAATATTACTAATTAATTAAAATAGTAAATAATAAGCTTTAAGGTTAATAATAAGGTTTAATTAAGTCTTAAGAATATTTATATAAAGCGGCTATTAAAGAAGATTAACTTTAAGACTATTAAATATAAGGTAATTAAGATTATTAACTCTTATAATTATAAGCTTAATATATTACTAAGAATTTATAACGTATTTTATTCCCGGTTATTACGTTTAATAATAATAAACCCGTTATTATTTTAACGTATAATAAACTCTTAATTAAAGCTAGAACTTATTAATAGAATTAAAGAGTATAAAATTAAAAAGATCTTAAAAAGAGATTTATATAATAAGAATAAGATTATTAATATTAAGTTCTTATAAAGTAAATAAGATATACTAATTTTACTTTAAAATTAAAAGCGGCTTTTTAAGACGTAATTACGTTAAATGCGTATAAGAACCTTTTTAGCGAAGAAGAAGGGGAGGGGGTAATATAATAAGTTAAGACTTATAGAGAAATTAAGTATTTAAAAGCCTTAAGTATTTATATTACTTAAATAATAGCTTTATATAAAATATAAATAAGTTATATAAAGCTTAAACTTAGTTTTTTTCTTTAAATTCTTCTTCTTATATTTAAGGAAATTATTTGCTTAAATATAATATTATTAACTTATAATATATAATTAAGCGCGGCTTAACTTTAAGCGTAATATAAGATTTACCCTAATTAATTAAATAAGGTAACCTTTTACGTTAATATATATAATTACTTTAAAATTAACTTTTATATATTATAACTAGTATATAGTAATATAAGAGGATTTTAAGACTTTAAGAAGAGGTTAAAAATTAGTTTTATTTTAATTTACTTAATTATATTTACGTAATTCTATTAACTTATTACTTATTAATATTTTTACCTTATAAGTTAATCTCTTATAACTTATAAGAGAAGTAATATAATAAGTAAAAATACTTATAATACTTATTATTAACCTCTTTTATATTAAGGATAATATTAAACTCGTTTTAACTTCTAATATAAAGTTCTTTTATACCCTTAGTAATTTAAGAAGTTTTTAAGAGAGTTATAATACTTAACGAGCTCTTAACCCCTTTATAACCGCTAATATAATTACTAATATAGCGGTAATTACAAGTATAAATATTATTTTAAACGCTACTTTTTATAAATAGTAAATAAATTAACTTAATACTAATATTAAAGCCGCTTAAGCTATTATAAATATTATAAAAGCCGAGAATAAAACTTTATATTAAAATTAATTAACTTTTAATTAAATTAACTAGTATATTACTAACTTTAAAACTAAAAAAAATATCTTAAGGAAGTCCTTAAAACTCTTATTAACCTTAATTATTTAAAGTAAATTTCGTACGCTTATTATTTCTTTAAGTATTCCCTTTAAAACTATTAAACTAAGCCGCGAACTAACCTTAATACTTATTATTAAGAATATTAACTTTATAGAAATTACTCCTTTATATAATTTAAATTATATTACTAATAAACCCCTTATATTTATCCTAAAAACTACTTTAAATAAAGAGAAATCCTTTTAAATATAATAGTTAAATATATATAAAAGTAAGATCCTTATAAAATAAAAAACCTTTTACTTTTAATAAGAGATTATTTTCCGCCTTTATAAGTAGACTTATAATAAGTACTCTAATTATATTAATTTTACTTTTAGTAAGTTACGTAATAAGTTTTATAAAGCTTAAAAAGCTATTATATAATAATAAGCTTATAAGATTAATTAAAATATTTTTAAGTTATATCTTATAATTTTAATTTTAATTACTAGTATTCGTAAGTAAGAGGCTTTTAAAAGACCTTTAAGGTATAAAATAGAAATTAAATAAAATAGTCTTTAAATTATTATAATAGCGCTTCCGTGTCTATCCGGTTACTCGAGGGGTAAAGTAGGGGTACACACGCTATATTAAGTAGTTATAATAGGTTAAGTAGCTAGTAGTTACTAAGTATGTCCGATATTATATTTGAGTTAAGTACGAAGCTTCTATTTAAAGTAGGAAATTAAGGAGATTATATAAAACCTTTATATGCTAAGGATTTTACTAGATCTCGCGGATCCTTCCCAATCCCTTAAATCCCTTTAAATCTATTACGTAACTATTATATAACCTCGTTATATACTATGGAATTCTCTATAACGTTCCGCGGACCGCCCGAGCCTCAAGCTATTATAGTAGTTTATAATATTATCTCCCTTCTAGCCTAGCGTATCCTTACGCTTACTAGCTATATTTAAGCGAGCCGCGCCCACCTTCTTTTTCCGGGTATATTATATTATATTTTCCTCC
>Ga0302140_10010570_pt1 | contig 11397 bp, 12 predicted proteins | sample I_Bog_E1_1_FD_202095 | JGI IMG/M metagenome (GOLD analysis project Ga0302140, IMG submission 202095) | Peat permafrost microbial communities from Stordalen Mire near Abisko, Sweden - I_Bog_E1_1 | ecosystem: Environmental > Terrestrial > Soil > Wetlands > Peat | place: Sweden: Abisko, Stordalen...
GTCCAGCACAATGCCCGGCTCAACCACGGCAATCTTCGCCGCCGGATCAATGTAGGTGAGCCCGTTCATGTAGCGGGAGTAGTCAAACACCACGGCAACATTCGTGCACTGCCCGGCGAGGCTGGTACCCGCCCCGCGCGGAAGAACGGCCGCGCCCTCCGCCCAGCACGCCGCTAGCGCAGCTTCCACATCCGAGGCGTCCCGCGGAAAAACCACGCCCACCGGTAGCTGCCGGTAATTCGACGAGTCGGTCGCGTAGAGCGCCCGCGAGCCCAGGTCGAAGCGCACTTCGCCGCGAATGTTTTTCTTCAGGATGGCTTCAAGCTCGCGGTGCGCCGCAAAGCTTTCATGGTCAAGGGGAGGCTGATTGGAAAGGATGGAAAAGGAAGAATGGCTCACCGGAAGATGGTAGCGCGTTTGTGTCAAAGGCAGGCTGTGCCCGGCGACACTTCCATCAGATTCTCATTCCGATTCGCTCTTGGTCCCGTGCTTTCTGGTGTCCACGACAATGGTTTCAGCCAGCCGGTCCTGGGCGCACATGCGGTTGTGGGCCCAGAAGAACTGCAGAAATCCCAGGCCGCCCTCCAGTATCGCAGCTCCATATCCCAGCGCCCGTTCAAACGACTGCCAAAGGCCCATCCGTTCGCTGGCCAAGGACACGATCCGCGTACGCGCCACCCATTTGCCAGGCGTACGGCCGTTGCCAAAGTAATTGCCGAGCCCCCAGTAGAGCAGCATCACAACAATGTTGCCCTTCTCGTGAAAATCCCACATCATGTGGACGTCATGCTCGTGCAGCGCATAGTGTCTCCACGCTAACTCCACCGGAAACCACAGCACCACAGCAATCAGAAGGTCGATGAAGTATCCCAGCAGGCGCTGCCAGAAGCTGGCCAGCCGCGTTCCGGCCAGGCGGTGCTCACGCGCGGACTCGGTTGGGTGAAAGCGATCCTTGTGCCGCGTCAGGGTTTGGCTCATGGGTTTTGCGTCCTGCGGATACTGTACCGGAAATTGGGGGCGGAATCCGGTTGAGATTTGCCGAGCAGCCAGCGGAAGCGTGGGGGGAGAATTGCACGGGCGGAGGTTTGCAGTTTCGACGAATTTGCCAACGCGCATTTCAGCGCCAAAAATGCGCTTCACAGAAACTGTGGACGTGCCGCAGCATGACATTTTGGGCAAATTTGAGGGGATGGAGAAGGACATTTTTGCCCAAAAAATGGAATGGGGCGGAAATGCCCATGGCGCAGCGGTGAAATTTTCCGCGTTCGTGGCCGCGGGTGATGGTATTCATGGCCGAAATCTGCCAATTTTGCGTGATTTTTGCTGACATTTCGCGTGTTTCAGCAGCTTTTTGCGGGCACGGAATCGGAGAAATTGCCGCAAACGATCTCGAAGACTTGAGCAGCACGGCAGCCGGGCAGCGGGGATGTGGAGACCCGTGACCGGGGGCGATGGGCGGGCTGCGGCCAGGAGAGCGGCGTCGCTGGCTCTGTTGTGACTAGGGTGTATCGACATATAGTGGTGCGCAGCGTTGCGGGCGAAAATCCTGCCAGACCAAGCCGAGCCCGCAGGCTGTGGCGGGTCCACCGTCAAGGGCGAGAATGAAGTATGGCAGGATTTTCGCCGCAACCCGAAGGACCGGGGCCAATTTTCCTCATTTCTTCGTCAATCGTCGCTAGCAGACGCCCGGTATCCACCCCACAGACTAGGACCCGTCCGCGGGGGCCCCGGGTATGCGTCACTCCTCACTCCTCGAACTGAGAAAAATTGGCTCCCGGCGCTGCACGCCGCTATATGTCGATACACCCCAGGGCTCAGGCGATGGCGGCGTTTAATTCTTCTGTCCGCGTTACCGAGATCACGCTGATGTCGTCCTCCTGCCCAAACTGCTTTGCGGCCAAGGCTACCTCGGCTGCGCTGCAGCTCGTGCTCAGCAGTTCGTGCACGCGCCCGAATCCGAACAGCTTTCCTTCCGTGTCGCGGGCCTCCACAATGCCATCCGACATCAGCATCAGACGGTCGTGACCGCTCAGGCTGAACTTCAACTCGCTGAACTTTGCGTCCTCAATCATCCCCAGCGGCAACGAGCCCTCCACGTTTACCGGCTCGCCGTTCAGGTAAGGCGCAATGTGCCCCGCGTTCGCGAGCGTCACGCTGCCATCCGAGCTGATGCGCATCGCCAGGCAAGTGGCCTGCGCATCGCCGCGCCCCATCAACCTGCGGTTCAATGCTTCCAGCAGCTTCAGCGGCTCTTCCGTCGTCTCCGCCGAACTCCGGATCGCTCCTACGAGCAGCGCCACCAGCATGCCGGCCTTCAGCCCCTTGCCCACCACGTCGCCAGCCACTATCAGCAGGCTCGCATCCGATTTGTGCGCAATAATCTGGAAAAAGTCGCCGCCCACCTCCTGCGCTGGCTGATAAATGCTCTCAATCTGGTAGCCCGGCATCTTCTCCATCTGGTCGGGCAAGATCACCTGCTGCACTTCGCGCGCCGCCGCCATCTCGGCCTCAAGCTGCGCCTGCTGCCGGGTGATGCGCGTCGAGCGCAGGATCATGATGATCGCCAGCGAAAGAATATAGAGCAGGGTTGTTATTTCCTGAAAGTCCAGCAGAATCGGTCCAGCATGAAAATTGAAGAACGCGTTTGCAGCGCGGCCAGCCAAGGCCAGCAGCGCGGGAATCTGGGCCAGAATTCCCAGCGTAATTTGGACGTAGATCACCAGGCTGGTCAGAATCGCCGGAATCAGCAGGATGCCTGCCTCGCCATTGCCCCGGCGCCAATGAATCACCAGGATGACGGGCAGCACCACGCACAGAAGAATGAGCACAGGGGTAAGGGCAGCGATCGATGCAAGCAACGAAGCGCTCCCAAGTGTCTGGCCCGCGCTTGATATCACCACTCCGACGACTGAAACCGCAAAGAACGCGCGCAGCCACCAGCTGAAACGGATCCGCAGAATCGCAAGGTACATCAGGAATTGAAAAAACAGACTCGCGATCCCCAGGGGCGGACGAATGAGCATCAAGTTGGCTGGTACGTTATGGAAGTATCCGTATACGTCGAGTGGGAATGCCGCCGCCAGGCAAAGGAACTGAAGAAAAATCCAGAGGTACTCCTTCTGTTGGCGCTGCGCGGCGAAAAGTGCGAGCGCCACGATTCCCAGGCCCAGGCCCGAGAACTTCGAGACCCAGTTAAGGGCGTTCTGGCCAATCACGCTCAGCCAGACATGATCGTCCAGCGCCGACTCCTGACCGAGCGTCAGGTTGCTGGAGAAGAATCCGGGCCCCGTCGATCCCCACTCCGTTTTCGAGATGTGTACGCGCAGTGCGATCACCAGGTTGCCGGTCGCGATCTGCTGGTCCGGGATGCGTTTTACCAGCCTGCCGTTTTGTGTGTAGGGAACAAACGGCGCGACTTCGCCTGAATGGATCAGGCGCTCTCCGTTGACGAAAATGTCGAAGGCGCTCGATGTATTCCACTCCGCCAGCGCCAGGCCAGTCTCGGAAGGAACCACCTTCACGTGCAGCCGGTACCACACCACCTCCGGATGGTTAGTGGTGAACACGTTCTTCACTGAAGTGGAAGTGTCGAAGGGCGTCCACTTGGAATCGTCGAATCCCGGCTCGGCCCACGCCGGATTGTCTCCGGCCTGGATCAGCCATTTTGCTGCCATGTCCACAGGCCCGTGCAGATTGGTGGCGTCAAACGTTTGCGCGCGCGCCATGGCCGCACCGCACCCCGCACCCACAAGTGCGCCGGCAATCAGAACAAACAGATAGAGGTGAAAACACTGAGAGAGGCGGCAAATCGTTGACCGCATGGAACCTCCCGGGGATGACCTTCACCCTACCACCACCGCTCCCCTCAATCCCACAAGAAAATCGTTCCATCCGGGATCTGTCAGGCGCCTTGGATTTGCAGTGCTTAGCGCGCCGGCCACTCTTCCACCACGATGCCGAGGTCGTTCAACTGCTGGATCGCGGCTTCCAGGTTTCTACGCACCTTGGGCCGGTCCTTCGCGGTCTCATAAGGCGATTCGGCCACGGCGATCACACGTCCGTACTTCCACGCCGACGACGGGACTGCGGCAACGGCCTTGGCCAGGTCGGCGGGCCGCAACTGCAACTCCTGGCGTCGCGCTGCCGCCGGGCGCAACAACGTTCCCTCGCCCATTGTGCTGGGATTGGCGTCTGCCAGCGTGACGCGCAGGGTCAACATGTCCACGCCAACCGACAGGAACGGATTGGCCCACGCCGAAGGCTCATGAACGTCTACATACATGCTCTTGGTGGGCAGTGGAATGAGCGCAAGCTGGGCCAGCTCGCTGTCGCGTTCGCTGGCCGTGGCCTGGGCCTTCTGCTCGGCTTTTTCGGCAGTCTTGGCCACCCCGACCACAGCCTGTTCTTCCTTGTGGCAGGCGGCGAGGGTGAGGGACAGAACCAGCCCAATTGCCATCAAGGAAGCAATTCGTACGCGCTTAATCACAGCATCAAGGATAACAAACAAGCGTCGCGGTGGACTGGGCAGGAAAAGCCATGATGTGCCAACCTGGCCTGCGACTCGGCGGGCGATCAGCGGAGGCTCCGCGCAAACTCGCGTATCATCAAGGTAGATCGGCGCGGCCCCATTTCCGAGCAACCATTACCGATCTGAGCACGATGATTCTCCTCGACCCAGATCTGGACCCAGACCCCGCATCGCTCTCCAAAGCGATGAAGCCCAAGTCTGTGTCCGCCAAATCACGTCCCGACCCGGCAAAATCCAGCTCGTTCCGCACCCCATCCGTCCGCTCTCTCGCCCGATTCCTCACCCAGGCGCAGGCTGCCGTCAAACTGCGCGGCCAGGTCACCGTCCTGCTCACCACCGACGGCTACCTGCGCAGCCTCAACCGCCGCTTTCGGGGCAAAAACAAAGCGACCGACGTTCTCTCCTTCCCCGCCGACCCAGCCAGCCCTGTGGGCGCGCGCATCGCCGGCGATCTCGCCATCAGCGTTCCCACCGCGCGCCGCCAGGCCACAGCCCAGGGCCACACTCTCTCCACAGAAATTAGAGTCCTCATCCTTCACGGCCTGCTTCATCTCGCCGGCTACGATCACGAAGCCGACTCCGGCCAGATGGCTCGCCGCGAACGTCTTCTCCGCGCCCGGCTTCGCCTGCCGCAGGGCCTCATCGAGCGCGCCGCCGCGCCCAAGGCCCGCCCATGACGCCCCTCGTCCTTGTCCTCCTTCTCCTGCTGGCCGCCGTTGAAACCCTCGCAGCCTACATCAGCCGCGTCTACTCCGAGTTCGGCAAAATCCTCTCCCGCGAAGTGCAGGAGAATCTTGACGCGTGGGAAAACCATGTCGAGCCGCTGCTCGGCCTGAGCCGCGAGCACGCCGCCCTCTGCGCGGCCATCCTGCAACAACTCGCCCTCGGCATCATCGCCCTCGAGTTCGGCGCGCTGCTTTTTAATCGCGCACCGCATCTGGGCCCGCCCACTTACGGCGAAATTGCGCAGGCCGTTCTTGCGGTGGTGCTCATCGTCATCTTCTGCAACCAGTTTCTGCCCTCGCTTTTGTTTAACCGCACCCGTGGCCTGTGGGCCGTGCGCCTCATCTGGCCGGTTCGCATGCTCCTCTGGATGGTCACGCCCATCAGCGTCTTCATCCGCTTCTTCTTCTCCGTCGCCGCCCTCGCTGAGGAGCCTGCAAGCCCTGAAGAAGAGACCGCCGTCGATGTCGAGGCCCTGCTTGAAGCCGGCGAAGAAGAGGGAATCCTTGAAGAGAGCGATCGCGAACTGGTACGCTCAGCCGTCGAATTCGGCGACAAGCTGGTCCGCGATGTGATGACGCCGCGACCCGCCGTCTTCGCCGTGCCCGCCTCGACCATGCTCGAGCATTTCCTCGAGCTGCTCCGCGAACACGTCTTTTCCCGCGTGCCCGTCTACTCCAGCTCGCTCGACAACGTCACCGGCATCGCCTTCGCCCACGACCTGTTGCAGATCGCCGATGAGGAAGCCCGCACCCGCACCGTCGGCAGCATTCAGCGCGCGGCCGTCTTCGTTCCTGAAACCAAGCGCGGCTACGAGCTGCTGCGCGAAATGCAGCGCGAAAAGCAGCACATGCGCATCGTGATCGATGAGTACGGCGGCGTGGCCGGCCTCGTTACCATTGAAGACCTGCTCGAGGAGATCGTCGGCAACATTCGCGACGAGCACGAGGAAGACGCGCTCAAAGAAGAGCCGCAGCGCGAGCCCAACGGCGTCTGGCTCGTGCCCGGCAGCTTTGAAGTCGATGGCCTTTCAGACCTCTTCGGCGAGCCCATTGATCTGGGCCAGACCTACGAAGCCGCAACGCTCGGCGGCCTCATCAGCGAGATTGAAGGCCGCATTCCCATGGCCGGCGAAGTCATTGTCCTTGAGCCCAGCGGCCTGCGCATCGAGATCGTTGTCTCCACTGACCGCCGCGTCGAACGCCTGCGCATCTTTCCGCCTGGACCAAGAGCTGCCTCAACGGTTTCGTCGTGAATGTTGGCTTGGCGACCAGATTCAATGCGCACATGCGCGCCGAAATTCTAGACTAAGACGGTGAACAGCCTAGCCGGCAGAACCATCCTCGGATTCACGCAACTCATCGTTTTCCTGGGCGTGGCCCTTTTTGTTCCGGCATGGACGCTCGATTTCTGGCAGGCGTGGGTCTACATATTCGTCTTTGCCGGAGCCGCGGCTCTGATTACTGTTTATCTATGGAACCACGATAGAAAGCTGCTTGAAAGCCGCGTAAAAGCGGGTCCAGGGGCGGAGAAGGAGAAGAGTCAAAAGTTGATTCAGGTCTTTGCGTCGCTGGCGTTTATTGCAACCTTGGTACTTCCTTCACTCGACCGCCATTTTCTTTGGTCGCGTGTCCCACTGGCTTTCATTGTCTGGGGCGACGCCCTGGTAGCGCTTGGATTCCTTGCGGTCTTCATCGTTTACAAGGAGAATACCTTTACCTCCGCGACCATTGAGGTGGCCGCCGGCCAGCGGGTCATCTCCACCGGACCATACGCGATCGTTCGTCATCCCATGTACGCCGGTGCGCTGCTCATGCTTTTTGCCACCCCAATTGCTCTCGGATCGTGGTGGGGATTAACGATGTTCATCCCCATGGCTCTGGTCATTGTTCTACGACTTCGCGATGAGGAGATTTTTCTGCAAAAGAGGTTGCCAGGCTACAGAGAATATTGCGGGAAGGTCAGGTTCCACCTGGTGCCGTACATTTGGTAATTTGGCGAGCGTTGGATCCTGGGCCGGGTGCTCCATATCTTGATTGCGAACTGGCTTCGACAACAGGCACGCCCTGAAAAACACACGTAGATTTTTGTGCTGGTTCTGAGAGATGCAGTCAGCGGCCGTTTTGTTGACGGGGAAGTATCGGTGTTCTTGGCCTATCGCCGCCAAACCTTTCCCGACCCCATTTTTGAGCGTGAAAAAGCTTCGATAACGATACGCATTGCCCACGGAATGCGACAGATAGAGGGAGCAAATTCTCATGCCGACAGGTATCCGAGCAGACGGAGACGCGTCCGGTTTACTTCAGCCGGCGAACGCCAGGCACGCGCCCGAATGCCTTATCAAACGTAATGACTTCACTGGCCCCGGACTCGATGGCAACCTCTCGAATCAGGTGATCGGCGAACCCAACCGCACCCTTGCGGGAGGATTCCAGAACTCTCCAGGCCAGTGCGGGCGACTCGACGGCCACGCCCCGCGTCTGGAGCAGGCTCTCGATTGTGCTCAGTACCTTTTCTCTGTCCCACCTGCCACGAAGCACCCACGACAGTTCAGCCAGAACAAGAAGCGAAACAAATACGCCGCCCGCGGAACGGGCAGCCGCAAGGGCGGAGCGGGACTTCCCCGCTTGAACGGGATCGTCGTTAAGGTAGGCGCGGGCCCACACGTTGGTATCGGCGGCAATCATTACCATTGCCTCCTGGCCTTCGCCGCATTCATCTCCTCGAAGGTCATCACGCCGTTTGCCTGGCCGCTCAAGTCGGCCATTCTCCAGAGGTCTTCGAGGTCATAGAGCACAGGCTCGACCCTGACAGCGCCACGTGCTGAGATGCTGAAGCGGACGCGACTGCCTCTTTGGATTCCAAGGCGCCTGCGCAATTCCTTTGGCAATGTTACCTGCCCTTTTGAGGTGACAGTCGCCTCCACGGCAGTTTCCGCATTATTGGTAGCTGAGTCCATGATTCACCTTCCTTACATTATAGGCCATAATGCCTTACTTTTCAATAAGGCCAAACGGCACGTTTCAGGGTTCAGGGGGTGACCGTCCAGCCGTCGTCCGTCAGTTGATCAAGATTCCAGGCGGATGCTGCCGCCGGGTGCCCCGAGTGCCTCATATCTCGCGTGGGAACCGAGTTCGATCACGTGCACGCTCTGAAAAACGCACGTAGATTTTTGTGCTGGTTCTGAGAGAAGCAGCCAGCGGCCGTTTTGTTGATAGGGTCACACCATATCACTGAGGGGTGAGCGCGTCTGGCTGTCAATCGCAGTCGGGGCGAATCGGCACTCCCCGGTTTTCATGTCGTTCTTTACGTTCTTCGTCTTCGCGCTTAAAGGTGATAGCCATGAGCGATCGATGAATGTTACCCTGCGCATATCCGGGAGCAGAAACAAGGCGCAGAAACAAGCGCAGAATCGCCGTAGCTTGAGCCTCGCGCTAAGCAAGAGCCAAAAAACCAGGGACGAGGGACCTTAACCATGCAAATATGCCATGCGATGAAATTTCTTCGGATCGCCGCTGTGCCGGTGATCTCGATCGTCATCGGGGTTTCAGCCTTTGTCTCCGCTCGAGCGCAGGCGAATCCGCCTACCACCCCAGCCGCACCCCCAGTCCAATTGCAGACCTACACTGCGCCGGACCAAAGCGCCTCTGCCGGCGTGCCTGCCGGATGGAAAGTCGCAGGAGCCTCGCAAACAAATATCGAATTGTCAGGGCCACAAGGCGAGGTCATCGACCTTGGAGAAGGGATTATCGCGCACGACGGCCCTTTTCAATTGGGACAGACGGGACCCGACGGCTCGAATATGTCGATGCCGTACTCGGCAAAGCTTACTGACAAGCTCACGATGGTTTTCCAGCAGCGTGCCGCGCTCAACGGAAATCCAGCTCCTCAGATTAAGTTCCTTTACGCGGCGCCTCTTCAATCGCTACCGGCTGGGTTCCAATGCGGTGTGTTTGTTATCGCCGTTTCCGGTATCGCCACGCCGGGTGATGCCCTGGGCATATTCTGCTCGCTTCCCGAAGATCGCCTCCAATTTTTCAAAAACTTTTTGAGTTTTGGATCGGCCCCGACTGCCATGGCAGCCAAGGATGCGCCCACCGTTGCGGCCGTCCTTAAGAGCTACAAGATACCTTCTGCCTGGCTGCAGAAAAAGTTTGCTCTCTTCACAGCCCCCGCCTCGGCATCACCGAATCAGGGGCCAGGCGATCCGGCCGAGGTCCAAATGTACCTAAACGCGATGGAGAATCAACAGGCAGTCATCGATCACGGCGCCACTTGCGCAGACGCAGGCATGCTCGGCCCCTCGAACTTGCGGACCGCGGCCGAGTGCGGTTATTTGTCGCCGAACTTCTAGAGCCGATCCCGGCCTTCTCGGTGGGTCCGCAAGCGATTCAGGTTGAGGTTCCGGCTCTGCCGGGTGCGCCAAATCTTGAGCGCAAACCGTGCTCAATAAAATGCACGCCCTGAAAAACACACGTAGGGTTTTGTGCTGGCTCTGAGAGTTGCAGTCAGCGGCCGTTTTGGTTACGGGGATCTGACGGGTGGGCGGCCACGCAGGCCCAAAGCATCGGGCACTCGTAGAATCAGACTTATCGAAGCCCGGCTGCGAATTGGGGATATGTCTCCAGCGCGGTGGGAGGAAAGCAGAAAATGAGAACAGCAGGCTTACTCACTCTGATTTTATCGATTGCGTTTATTGGCGCAGCGCAGGAGCAGAGCGCTGATAAGGCCGAATATCCTGAAGTTCAGTACGGCGCCCAAACATACAGAGATCCGCTTAGCGGAATCATTCTCTACGTTGAATCTGACGCACGTCACATTTCCGCGATTTCGCGGACGGGGAAGCTACTCTGGACTCGAGATCCATTCAATGACACCCACCTTGAGTTCTACCGCACCAAACACCCTCAAATAGCTGACATTGGGCCAGGGCCGAAGCGCATCTGGATCAAAGGGAACCCACGTGACTTCGTTCAGCTCACCTACAATTCTTCTCAATTTGGATTGCTCCGAATAAGCGATGGAAAGTTCTTTATCATGGGCCAAAACTAGGATCATTTGAAGGTTCCGGGCCAGTCACCCCCAACCCGGAAGTGACTGGTTGATCAATATTCCGCACGGATGATGCTGCCCAGCCCGCTGGCTCCGCCGTGGCGTAATTCGTTGCATTCAGCCCTTAGCGAATGAGTCAATCCCGGTGAGCCCTCCACGCCCGCCACTCATCTCGCGTAATCTCAAAGATCTCCGACGGCAAACGCCCCGACACATAATCTTTCTCTCCGTGCCCGATCAGCCGCATGCCCTGTTTCTCTGAGATTCTGCGCGAGGTCGTGTTGCCCACCGCCTTTGACACGCGCAGGACCTCATTGCCCAGCGTTTCGAACCAGAAATCGTTGATCCACACGCAGGCTTCGCTCATCAGTCCCTGCCCCTGCCACTCCGGGCTCAACCAGAAGCCGCGATTGTCCACCTCGCGCTTGATCAGCGAAATTGACCCGATGATTCTCTCCGCCGCCGCAACAGGCCGAATCGTCCAGTGCCACGCCTCGCCCCGCTCCATTTGTGGCAGAGCGATCTCCCGCACGTAAAACTCTGCTCCGTCCGGCGGATAGGGCCACGGAACTACGTTCATCAGGAAGCGCACAATCTCCCAGCGCGGAAACACCTCCTGGATCTGCGCCGCATCGGCCAGCTCCAGCGGCCGCAGAATCAGCCGTTCCGTTCTGCCTTCAGGCGCCATCCCGAGATGATACCAACGCCCGACCTTCCAATCCGCGATAATAGAAGTGCAGGAGAAAGCCATTCCTTTGAAATCAGGATTCGTCGCCATTCTCGGCCGGCCCAACGTCGGCAAAAGCACCCTCCTCAACGCCCTGACCGGCGAAAAGGTAGCCATCGTCACCGCCAAGCCGCAAACCACGCGGAATCGCATCATGGGCGTGGTGGAAGTGCCCGCGCACAAGAACACTAATCCTGCTGCGCAAATCGTCTTCGTCGACACACCCGGCGTCCACAAGCCCGGCACGCAGCTCGACCGGCGCATGTTGCAGGAGGTGTACGAGGCGATCGAATCCCGCGATGTCGTTCTGGTGCTGATGGACGCCACCCGCCGCGTTCAACTGGAAGAAGTTGCGAAGGCCGCCGAT